>Ga0307373_10001217_pt1 | contig 48318 bp, 37 predicted proteins | sample OX2MG_FD_202534 | JGI IMG/M metagenome (GOLD analysis project Ga0307373, IMG submission 202534) | Soil microbial communities from Risofladan, Vaasa, Finland - OX-2 | ecosystem: Environmental > Terrestrial > Soil > Coastal area > Acid sulfate soil | place: Finland: Risofladan, Vaasa | collected...
CAGCCAGTGTGTGGCCCACAGCGGCAGGAAGATCAGCAGGACGTCGGCGATGACGAACGGGGCCGCGAAGACCGCCAGCAGCACCGACGGCGACCGCAGGCGGCCGTCCCCGCCGTTGCCGCCGCCGCCGTTGCCGCCGATGTCGCCGCCATTGCCGCCGCCGTCTTGGCCGCCCCCGGCGGCGGTGCCGCCCGCGCCACCGGTGCCGCCGGCAGCCGCGGCGCCGCCGGTGCGGCGCGGGCTGAGACCCTCCCTGACCCGGTTCGAGCCGGTGGAGTGATACGTCCGGTAGAAGTACCTGGCCAGCCACTGCAGCCAGCCGCGCGTCATCACCCAGGACAGGACCGCGACCGCGAACCCGGCCGCCACCGCGGCCGCGAAGGCCCAGCTGTACGGGGATCCCACCACCATGGCGGCGCCGGTGAAGGACCGCACCAGGCCAAGCCCGGTGACCGCGATGGCCGCGACGGCGAGCATGTCACCGGCCGTTCTGACGGCGTCGACCTCCCTGGCCTCGGCGGCGACCGCGGCCGCCTCCTGGGAAAGGGCCGGGCGCGGCGGAACGGTGATGGCGGCCCGGGCGGCCGCGTTCTTCCGCGCGGCCAGCTGGACGGCCCCCGAGGCGATGGCCACGACACCCAGGACCGCCGGGATCGCGATCACCCGGCGCCACGAGACGGCCGCCGTGTCGGTGAACCACAGGAGGAGTGCGGCCGCGGGCACCGCGGCCGACGTCACCAGCCAGGGCAGGTAGCTGTGCACGTCCCGGCCGTCGCCGGGCATACGGGTGTCTACCGCCCGCTGCACCCGCATCGCGCTGAGCAGCGCCAGCGCGATAGCCAGCAGCACCTGCGCCGCGACAGCGAAGGCCAGGTGGAGCCAGCCCAGGCTGGGCGGCCAGGTCAGCCACGCGCGCTGAACGTCGGGAAACTGCTCCAGCGCGTCGGTGCCGCGGCCGATCGCGATGACCGCCAGCAGGGCGACGATGACAAGGGAGAATCGCTGTTTCTTCAGTGCCCCCACGATCAGCCGTGCCCGGTCCCGGCTGCGGCCGCTGACCGCGACCCGGTAGGTGAGCCAGGCGGCGAGCACGACGGCGAGCACCCATTTGGCGATGATCACGGCCTCCAGGGCGACCGCCAGGCCGCCCGGGATCTGCTGGTGCTGCCGGATCCAGACACAGAAGCAGGTCACCGCGATGGCGTCCTGGATCAGGTTGACCAGGGCCAGGGCGAACAGCGGCCACCATGCCCGCAGGCGCCACCTGGCCACCAGGCGGCGCCAGCGGCTGGCCGCAGGCGCATCCGCCCCGGTGGCGGACCGCAATGCCAGGCCCAGCCCCACATACCCGGCAATGAAAATGACGTCGAAACCGGCATGCACGCTCAGCCAGATCCACAGATCACTGAACTGATGGCTGGCCTGGGCCCAGGCATTCAGCGTCGGGGCTGGAGAGGCCGGCGCGAACACCTGGCCCACGCCGTACAGGCCGCTGACCGAATACTGCCCGGTCGGCAATACCTCCTGGCTGACCGCACCGGCTTCGGCCTTGGCCACAAGCGCGGCGAGCGCCAGGGTCGCCCAGCTCATCGCCCGCCACGGAACCTTTGCCCCCCGGGATGCCGCCTCATCCATGGCACAACCCCTCCGCCGGTAACCGCTGACGCATTATTGCCTGCGCAGCGCCCGGAAGAGCGGATTCGCGGATGGATTTGGCGTGTCCTGCTATTTCCCGACACGCACGGCGGCCCTGAATGCCGCAATGTCACCCATTTCCCCTAGTGCCCGGGGACGGGGCCAGGGGCGGACCGGAGCGGGCCGGCGGCCTGCCACCGGAACCCGTCAGGTAAGCCCCAGGGCAGTAGCGAGAGTCCGGGCGGGAGCCCCGCCGGTCTCGATCGCCAGGTCCAGCGCGGCGGGCACGTCGAGGTCGGTGGCGAGCAGCCGCCGCATCTCCTCCATCGCGGCCGGGGGGCTGGCGCTGGTCCGGCCCGCGGCCTGGTACAGGCTGTCCAGCCTGGCGGCAGCGGCATCCAGCAGGGCCGGCTCGTAGTCCCAGCTCTGCGCCCACGGGCGGTCCAGGATCATCAGCCGGACCGCGGCCGCCGGGTGGCTGGCCAGCAGTTCTTCGAGCAGGACGAGGTTGCCCGCCGACTTGGCCATCTTGGCGCCGTCCACGGTGACGGTGCCCACGTGCAGCCACGCCCGCGCGTAGGGCCGGACACCGGTGAAGGCCTCGGCCATGGCGGCGTGGTAGGCGTGGTGAGGGAACCGCAGGTCAGCGCCGCCGGCGTGGATGTCAACCGCGGGCCCGAACACCGACATCGCCATCGCGGCGCATTCGGCGTGCCAGCCCGGCCGGCCGGGCCCCCACGGCGAGTCCCAGGCCGGGTGCCCCGGCTCGCTGGCCTGCCAGACGGCCACGTCCATCGGGTCGTCCTTGGCATCGTCATCGGGCCGGCCCGCGTACTCGCGGGACAGCCGTAGCGCTTCGGCCTGATCCAGGCCGGCGCTGGCGGCCACGTCGTGGCCACGGAAATAGACGGTCCCCCCGCGGGCGTAGGCGGCCCCGGCATCGAGCAGCCCCGCCGCCAGCGCGATGACCTGCCCGACATAACGATGGGCGCGGGGCTCATGCTCGGGCACGCGGACGTTGAGCGCGGCCATGTCCCGCTCGAACTGGAACTGCTGGATCGCCGCGAACGTGTCGTAGGCTGCCCCCGCCCGGCGGGCGGCCTCGTCCAGCACGTCATCCACGTCGGTGACGTTGCGGCACACGTCGGGCTCCACCCCCAGCAGGCGCAGCGTGCGGCCCAGTGTGTCCACCCAGGCGAACGTGGCGGCGTGCCCGAGGTGCGTCACGTCGTAGGGGGTGATCCCGCAGGCGTAGATCCGGGCCCGGTCCAGCAGCTCCAGCCGATGGCCCGCGATCACGGCGCCGGCCGCCCCAGCGGCCGCTTGGATTCTGGTCATAGTCTCAGTGTCGGCCATCGGGGCAGCGCCCGGCGCCCGCGCCCCGGCACCACATCGGTGTCGGTGGCCAGGAGTAGCGTCCAGGCCATGGCTGGTGAACTGGACTATCTTGCCCACCTGAGCCGGGAGTCGGCCCGCTTCGCCCGCGCGGTCAGCGAGGCTCCGCCCGGGGCGCCGGTACCGTCCTGCCCGGGGTGGAACGCCGAGGACCTGCTGTGGCACCTGGCCGAGGTGCAGTGGTTCTGGGGCACGGTCGTGCGTGACCGGCTGGACGGCGAACAGGCTGACGCCCGCAGGCCGCTACGGCCGGGCGACCGGGCCGGCCTGGCCGCGTTCTTCCTGCGGGTGAGCCAGGACCTGGCGGAGATCCTGTCCGCGACGGCACCGGGCACGCCCGCCTGGACGTGGTCGCAGGACCAGACGGCTGGCTTCATCCGCCGGCGGCAGGCGCACGAGGCGCTCATCCACCGGGTCGACGCCGAGCTGACCGCTGGCACCCGCACCCCGATGGATCCCCGGCTGAGCGCCGACGGCGTCGATGAGGCACTGCGCGTCATGCACGGCGCGGTCCCCCGGTGGGGCACGTTCAGCCCGGACACCGCTGGCACACTCCGGCTCATCGCCGCCGACACCGGTGACTCCTGGCTGGTCACCCTGGGCCGGTTCACCGGCACCGACCCGGACGACCAGGCTCCGCACGACGAGCTCATCATCCGCACGGCCGGCACGGATCCCGGCGGCCCGGCCGCCGCCACCGCCAGCGGCACCGCGGCCGACCTCGACTGCTGGCTATGGGGCCGGCCGGGCCTGGCTCCGGTCACCCAGGCGGGCGACCGCGAAGTGCTCGGCCGGTTCGGGGCCACCATCGGGGCCGGCATCGCCTGACCCCGCGGTGGTGCGGCGGGTCAGGCGTTCCGGCCGCATTCGTAGAGCAAACCGTGAAACGTCGCCAAGGGCGGGGAGCCGGGGCCTCGGGGGGTCGGGCGGGGCGTGGGTCAGGCGGGCGGGCCGTAGCCTCCGCCGCCGGGGGTTTCCAGGACGAACAGGTCGCCGGCGCCCGCCTGCACCGAGTCACACCCGGCCATCGGCGTGACGGTCCCGTCCGCCCGCTCCAGCCAGTGCCGCCCGAGCGAGCCGGGCGAGCCGCCCGCCATCCCGTAGGGCGCCACCCGGCGGTGGCTCGCCAGCGTGGTGACGGTCATCGGCTCCAGGAGCCGCAGCTCCCGGCGACCGCCGTCGCCGCCCCGCCAGCGCCCGGCCCCGCCGCTGCCGCGCCGGATCGCGTACCGCTCCAGCCGGACCGGGTAGCGCCACTCCAGCACCTCAGGGTCGGTCAGCCGGGAGTTGGTCATGTGGGTCTGCACCACGTCGGTGCCGGCGAAACCGTTCCCTGCGCCGGACCCGCTGGCCACGGTCTCGTAGTACTGGTGGCGGGCGTTGCCGATGGTGATGTTGTTCATCGTGCCCGAGCCCTCCGCCATCACCCTCAGCGCCCCGTACAGGGCGCCGGTGATCGCCTGCGAGGTCTCCACGTTCCCGGCCGCCACCGCCGCCGGGTACGTGGGCGCCAGCATGCAGCCGGGCGGGATGATCACACGCACCGGCTTGAGGCAGCCGGAGTTCAGCGGGATCTCGTCGGCCACCAGGGTGCGCAGCACGTACAGCACCGCGGCCATCGCCACCGAGGATGGCGCGTTGAAGTTGCCGGGCAGCTGCGCCGAGGTGCCGGTGAAGTCGATCTCCGCGGACCGCGCCGCCCGGTCCACCCGGACCGCCACCTTGATCACGGCCCCGTTGTCGAGCTCGTAGGCGCATTCCCCGTCGGGCAGCTCCCCGAGCACCCGCCGCACCGCCTCCTCGGCGTTGTCCTGCACATGCCCCATGTACGCCTGCACCACGTCCAGCCCGAAGTGCCCGGTCATGGCGCCGAGCTCCTGGACGCCCTTGGCGTTGGCGGCGATCTGTGCGCGCAGGTCGGCCAGGTTGACGCCGGGGTTGCGGGACGGGTACTCGGCCGAGCCGAGCAGCTCCAGGGTCTGCGCCTCCCGCAGTTCCCCGCCGCGCACCAGCAGCCAGTTGTCGATCAGCACCCCCTCCTCCTCCACCCGGGTGCTGAACGCTGGCATCGAGCCTGGCGTGATCCCGCCGATCTCGGCGTGGTGCCCGCGGGAGGCGACGTAGAACAAGATGCCGCCGGACTCACCGAACACCGGGGTGACCACCGTGACGTCGGGCAGGTGCGTGCCGCCGTGGTAGGGGTCGTTGAGGACGTACACGTCGCCCGGCCGCATCCGGCCGGCGTTGCGGCGGGCGACGATCGCGATGCTCTCGCCCATCGACCCGAGGTGCACCGGGATGTGCGGCGCGTTGGCGATGAGCCCGCCATCGGAGTCGAAGATCGCACAGGAGAAGTCGAGCCGCTCCTTGATGTTGACCGAGTGCGCGGTCGCGCGCAGCCGCTCGCCCATCTGCTCGGCGACGGACATGAACAGGTTGTTGAAGATCTCCAGCATGACCGGGTCCACCGCGGTCCCGGCCACCGACCGCTCCGGCCGCGGCGTCACCCTCGCCAGCAGCAGGTCCCCGCGCCCGGTCGCCTCCGCCTGCCAGCCGGGTTCGACCACCGTGGTCGCGAAGTCCTCCACGATCAGCGCGGGCCCGGCCACCCGCCCGCCCGGGCGCAGGTCCGTGCGCCGCGCCAGGGGCACGTCCGCCCACTGGCCACCGGCATACAGCCGAACGGATGCTTCCCGGCCGCCCACCTGCCCGGGCGGCGGCGGGCCGCCCGCAGGCGGCTCGGAGGGAGCCGCCAGTTCCACCGACAGCGCCTCCACGATGATCGCCTTGCCGCCCATGAGGAACGAGAAGTGCTGGCGGTACGCCTGCTCGAAGGCGGCTGTCATCTGCGCCACCGGGCCGAGCGGGACCGGCAGCGCGGTGTCGGTGCCCTCGTACCGCAGGTGGGCGCGGCGCACGGTGTGGACCCGGTCCGGCCCGATCCCCTCGGCCGCCATCTCGGCGAGCGCGTCCGCGGCCAGCTCGGCGGCCACGGTGTCCAGCTGCGCGAGCACGCCGCCGGACAGTGGTGCCTCCACCGCCCGTTCCCGCATCGCTGTCACGTCGGCCAGCCCCATGCCGTAGGCGGACAGCACGCCGGCCAGTGGGTGGATGAGGACGCGGCTCATGCCCAGCGCGTCGGCCACCGCACAGGCATGCTGGCCGCCCGCGCCGCCGAAGGTCGCCAGCACGTACTGGGTCACGTCGTAGCCGCGCTGCACCGAGATCTTCTTGATCGCGTTCGCCATGTTCGCCACCGCGATCTCCAGGAACCCGGCGGCGACCCGTTCGGGGCTGGGCGCGGCGGCACCGGCCGTAGCCATGGCAACCTCTCCCGCACCCTCCCGGCCTGCCCCGGCCGTCGCCGCCGCGATCCGGCTGGCCAGCGCCGCGAACTTCCCGGCCACGACGGCGGCGTCGAGCGGCTGGTCGCCGCCGGGGCCGAACACCACCGGGAAATGCTCCGGCTGGATCCGGCCCAGCATGATGTTGGCGTCGGTGACGGTCAGCGGCCCGCCGCGCCGGTAGGCGGCCGGCCCGGGGTCAGCCCCGGCCGAGTCCGGGCCGACCCGGTACCGGCTGCCGTCGAAGCGGAGCACCGACCCGCCGCCCGCGGCCACGGTGTGGATGCTCAGCATGGGCGCCCGCATCCGCACCCCGGCGACCTGGGTCTCGTACTGCCGCTCGAGCTCCCCGGCGAAGTGCGACACGTCGGTCGAGGTGCCGCCCATGTCGAACCCGATCACCTTGTGAAAGCCCGCGGCCTGCGCGGTGCGGGCCATGCCCACGATGCCGCCGGCCGGCCCGGACAGGATCGCGTCCTTGCCACGGAACAGGTGTGCGTCGGTCAGCCCGCCGCTGGACTGCATGAACTGGAGCCGGACGCCGCGCAGCTCGCTGGCGACCTCATCCACGTAGCGGCCGATGATCGGCGACAGGTAGGCGTCCACGAGCGTGGTGTCGCCGCGGGAGACGAGCTTCATCAGCGGGCTGGTCGCGTGGGACAGCGACACCTGGGTGAACCCTGCCTGCCGGGCGAGCTCCCCGATCCGCGCCTCGTGCGCCGGGTACCGGTACCCGTGCATGCACACCACGGCCACCGACCGGAATCCCTCGCCGTAGGCGGCCGCCAGGTCGCGGGCGGCCGCGTCCTCATCGAGCGGCACGATGATCTCGCCGTCCGCGCCGACCCGCTCGGCCGTCTCGATCACCCGCGAGTACACCATCTGCGGCCGGATGATCTGGCGAGCGAAGATCTCCGGCCGGTCCTGGTAGGCGATCCGCAGCGCGTCGCCGAAGCCTGCGGTGATGACCAGCACCGTCGGGTCGCCCTTGTGCTCCAGCAGGGCGTTTGTCGCCACCGTGGTGCCCAGGCGGACCACCGATATGCGTTCTGACGCAATGGGCTGCCCGGGCGGGACCGCGAGCAGATGCCGGATGCCGGCGACGGCGGGATCGGCATAACGGCCCGGGTTCTGTGACAGCAGCTTGTGGACGGCCAGGCTGCCGTCCGGGCGGCGGGCCACCACGTCGGTGAACGTGCCACCGCGGTCGATCCAGAACTCCCAGCGCCCGTCCATCCCTCTCCTTCCTGGGACCATCCTCCCGTCCCGCCAGGAGCACCGGCCGCCACCCGCCGCGCGGAGGGGTGCGCCACCCGCAGCGCCAGGGAAACGCCCCAGCCGGGCTGCCCGGGTCGCGGCAGGTGATCAGGCATGACGGCCGCGAGTTGATTCCCGGAGCCGGGCGCGGCGCAGCAGGGAAAAGCGATTTGAGGTGATAGATGGGTGCTTGCCTGCTTTTAGCTGCCTGCCGCCGCTTTGGCCCAGCCGCCATAGGTCCACGCCAATCAGGACCTGCGCCTCATGTGTAGCAGCTGGCCCCATGAGCATTATGAGACTAGTGGGGCCGGTGGTGGGATACGTGCAATCGGTCCGGTGCGCACGGTTGCCCGATCGTCCCGCCCAGGAGTGAGGTTACAGGGGGGATCGGTGATGGAGTCTGCGACCGTGCGGCTTGCGGGCCGCGGACCAGACCTGGCGCAGGTGTCCGAGGACTGGGGGCAGGTGCCCGCCGACCTGCGACGTGAACCCTGCTATCTGGAGATCATGATCCCAGCCCGCGATGAGGCCCGCCGTCTGCCGCATGCCCTCATCCGCATGATGCGGTACCTGGAGACGCAGGCGTATCAGTCGTCGCTGGTGGTGATCGACAACGGCAGCGTCGACCGGACGGTCGATCTTGTGGGCCGGCTGCGGTCCCGTTCCGTGCCAGTCCACATCATCGGCTGCGCCCAGCCGGGAAAGGGCGCCGCGGTGCGGCGCGGGATCCTCACCTCGCGTGCCCACTTCGTCGGCTATATGGACGCCGATCTGGCGACGCCGATCGAGACGCTCGACTTCGTGATGCCCCTGCTCGAAGGCGGCTGCCAGGCAGTCGTCGGCTCCCGCCGGGTTGGCGGTGCCACCTACGCCGAGCGCCAGACCGGCAACCGGTTCCTCGGCAGCGTCATCTTCCGGAAGATGGCACACCGGATCCTGCCCGATATCGCCGACACCCAGTGCGGGTTCAAGTTCTTCGACGGGAACCTCGCGCGCACGGTCGCTGGGCAGCTTCATGTCGGGGGGTTCGCCTTCGACGTAGAACTGCTCCGGGCGGTCAGCGAGATGGGGGTGGGCGTCGCGGAGATCCCGGTCGTGTGGTCGGACCAGGAAGGCTCGACCTTGCACGCGCTGCACGACGGCGTGCGAGCCGCCGCCGACGTGCTCCGGATGGCGCACCGGCGAGGTTACTGAGTTGTCCGCGCTGGAGAAGCTCGCCGGGCGCCGGATTCTCTTCCTGAACTGGCGCGATCTGTCCAACCCCAGCGCCGGCGGGGCCGAGGCGTACACAGAGCAGATCGCCCGGCGGTTCGGGCGCGCCGGAGCGCTGGTCACCCTGTTCACCTCAGAGTATGAGGGAGCGGCACCGTTCGACTGGGCGCAGGAATACCTCGTCGCGCGGGAGGGAGGCCGCCTCGGTGTGTACCTGGCAGCCGGGCGCCACCTGAAGCGATACGGGCGCCGGTATGACGCGATCGTGGACTGCCAGAACGGCATCCCCTTCTTTGCCCCGTTCTGGGCGCCGGAGGGGGCGCCCGTCGTCTGCGTCATCCACCACGTGCACCAGCAGCAGTTCGACATGTACTACCGCTGGCCTCTCAACCGCGTGGGACGCCTGCTGGAGGGCAGGGTCACCCGCCGGGTGTACCGCGATGCCCCGTTCGTCGCGGTCTCCCCGTCGACCCGCGCCGAGATGCGCCACCAACTGGGACTGCGGGGACCGATTCACATCGTGCCCAACGGCGCCGACACCCCGCCGCCCAGCGACCCCCTGCGGGCTCCCACCCCGGCCATCGCCGTGGTGACCAGGCTAGTCCCGCACAAGCGGCTGCGGCTCCTGGTGGAAGCGGTGCCGGCGCTGCTGCGCCGCTGGCCGGACCTCCGCGTTGACATCGCAGGGACCGGGCCCGCCCGGGCCGACCTGATGGCAGAGGTGCGCGGGCTCGGGCTGGAGCGCAACGTCAGCCTGCCCGGGGAGGTGACGGAGCAGGCCAAGCGCGACCTGCTCAGCCGCGCCTGGCTGACGGTGGCGCCCTCGCTGGCGGAGGGGTGGGGGCTCACCGTCTTGGAGGCCAACACGCTGGGCACGCCCGCGGTCGCCTACGACGTTCCGGGCCTGCGGGATTCGGTGTGCGACGGCCAGACCGGCTGGCTCGTGCCTGCCGGGCGCGGCCTTGAAACAGCCCTGATGAACGCCATTGACGCAGTTGCCGACCCGGCCGTGCACCGCCGCATCGCCGGCCAGTGCCGGGCGTGGGCACACCGCTTCTCCTGGGATGCCAGCGCGGAGCGGCTGGCCCGGGTGCTGGTGTCGGAGATGACGCGCCGGAGCATGGGCAGCCCGTCCCGGCGCCAGGCCATTGACCTCGCGACGGTCGCGGCGTGGCCGCCCGGCGAGGCAGACACGGCGGCTGGGCGCCTGCGGCGGGTACTGCGGGTCACCGATGCGTTCAGCCGCGACGAGAACGGCCTGCGGATCCTGCTGACCGGGTGCGATGAGGTCGGCGCGGCCAGGGCGCTGCGGCGGGCGGCGGCCCCGCCGGCCCGGCTGCGCCTGGCCACCACCAGAGAGGTGCTCTGCGGCACTGGCGAGGACGGACTTGTGTGACCAGCGCCAGCCACCCGGACGAGTTCATCGCCACCCGCGGCGCCCGCTGGATCACGGCGGCCTTCCTGGCCGTGGGCATCCTCAACTACGGCTACGCGCTGGTGCTCACCCGGCTGCTGAGTGTGGACGCGTACACCAGATTCGGCGCGGGCCAGGGCCTGCTGCTGTGGGCCGCGACTGTGGCCACCGTGTCCGTGCCCTGGGTGCTCGCCCAGTCGCTGGCCCGCGCCCGCTCGGACGCGGAACGCGCCGCCGCGATCAGGTTCGCGATGATGGCGAGCGCCGGGACCGGGCTCATCGCGGGCACTGTCATCGGCCTGATCAGCACCGGGTTCGCGGGCCCGGCGGCCACGCTCGCCCTGGCGGTCAGCACGTTCGTCATCTTCCTGGGCACCCCCGCCATCGGCTGGCTGCAGGGCCGCGGGCACATGCGCACGCTCTCGGCCCTGACCGTCGGGGAGACCCTGGTGAAGATCACCGTAGGCCTGCTGCTGGTGACGGTTGCCGGGCTGGCCGCCACCGGCGCGCTCGCAGCGTTCGGGATCGGGGCACTCCTGCTGCTGCCCTGGTGGCCACCGGTGCCGCGCGGTTCCGGACGGCCATGGCGGGCCTCGCTGGCCAACCGTGACCTGTGGCACCGCGCACTTGGCATCGCCGGGGTGCAGGGACTGGTCACCCTGCTCACCGCGATCGACGTGGTCCTGGTCACCCTGCTCCCGGCCAGCCGGGCCACGGTGGCCAGCTACCAGGCCAGCGCCGCGGTGTCCCGGGTCCCCCTGTTCGTGGCGAGCGCGGTGGCGACGGCGTTCTTCCCCGCGCTGTCGAAGCGTGCCACCGGCGGGGCGCTCGCCACCAAGGCGGTGCGCATGTACGCGATAGTGGCGCTGCCGCTCACCGCGGTCCTGGTGACCGTGCCCGCACGGGTACTGGCGGTGGCGTTCCCACCGCAGTACGCCGCGATGGCCACGCTGCTGAAGTTCACCGCCGCCGCCGGCCTGGCAGTGGGTGGCATCAACCTGGTGACGACGTTCTTCCAGGCCGCGGACGACTACTCCTGCCTGTGGTGGCAGGGCGTCGGCCTGGTCGGGTACGTCGCGGCGCTGCTGGCCGGATGGTGGGCAGGCGGTATCACCGGTCTGGCCGTGGGCGCCGCGCTCAGCGCCTGGGCCGCGCTCGGGCTGCTGGGCTACCGGTTCGTGCGCCGCCAGGGCCGCGGCCTGCTCGCCCGGGTCCAGCTGGCCGAGCCGATCGTGGCGACCGTGCTGCTCGTCCTGTTGCGGCCGTACCCGCTGGTGTGGCTGGTGGCCGCGACCCTGGTGGGACTTCGCGCGGGTGCGGTATTCCTGCGCCGCTCCGGATCCCGGGACGAGCGGGTCCCGGCCGGGGCGGCGCCCGGACAGCGGAGGAAAGCAATGAGGCATATCAGGAACCAGCCGGCGGTGACGCTGCTGACCGACGCGGTATGGCGGGGCAGGGTGCGGGATTCCACCATTCCGGAACTGCAGAGCGCCATGGCCGTGGCCTTCCGCAACCAGGTCGAGGGCCGGCTCGCTCGCGCCTACCCGGAGCAGCTCTCGTACGTGCTGACCGAGGTCCAGGTCGCCAACGACCTGTTCGCCCGCAACCTCCATCAGGTGACCGGCCGCCTCCAGCAGGCGGGCATCCCCTCAGTGCTGATCAAGGCGGATCTGCCGGGCGAGTGCGTCCATGTCGACTTCGATCTCGTGGTGCGCGACTGGCAGTGGGAGGACGCGGTCAAGGTGTTGTCCGGATGGTACGTGCACCGTTCGACGTACTGGCTCGAGCGCTCGACCAAGGCCCACCTCTACCCACTGGTGGGACCCGCGCTGCATCTGCACGCCAGCGTCTCCTGGTTCGGCATCCCGGTGCTGCCCACAGACCGCCTGCTGGCCTGCGCCCACCAGACCGAGCACGGCTGCCTTGCCCCGGCACCAGCTGACCACCTGCGGATCTGGCTCGCGCACGCGCTGTTCCAGAACCTCGCCCTGGACCTGTCCGAACTCTTCGCGGTGCGGGACCTGCTCCGCCCGGAAGTGATCAAGTCGGCGCACGAGGAGGCGGGGCGGGAAGGGTGGCTCGCCGGTTTCGGCGGTGCTCTTGCGGTCGTGGACGCCGCCATCGACCGCCTGGACCGCGGTGTCCCGCTCGGGCTGCCGGTGCCGCTCCCCGTGTCACTGTCGCTGCGGGCCGGGGCAGAGCACGCCTATCACTTGCTCCGGGCCGGGCAGACCCGGGTGGCGGCCCGGGAAGCAGCGCTGCGGCTCCCCCTGGTCCTGGCCAAACGGCGCCGGGTGCGGATCGTATGAGCCGCCAGCGCTGCCTGGTCCTGGCCATCTCGGGGCCGGACGGGTCGGGCAAGTCCTCGCTCGCCCGGGAACTGGCAGGCGAGCTGGGCACACGCGGGTTCGCGGTGGCCACCGCGTACTGCTACGGGTGTGTGCTCTGCCGACGCGTGGTGCCGGGCAGGAGCCGGCCGCACGCGCCCGCCGCGGGGCGGTGGCCGTGGCCGCGCCGGGCTCACGCCCTGCTGGACGCGACCGAGCTGGCCGTGCGGCTGGCCTGGGCTCGCCTGGCGGCCGGCCGGCGGGCACACGGGCGGCCGGCCGCGGTCGTCACCGACCGCGGGCCGCTGGATGGGCTGGCCAAGTTCGGACCGCCACCAGGCTCACTGGCAGCAGCACTGTTCGCCCGGATCAGCCGCCGCTACGACCTGGTGCTGCTGCTGGACGCGCCGCCGGGAGTGCTGGCCGCACGCGACCGTGAGCATTCCCGCGGTGAGCTGGCGGCATGGCGGGACAGCTACCGCGGCTGGGCCCGGCGCCTGCCGTCGTGCGCCCGGCTGGATACCAGCGCCCGGCCACCGGCCGCGGTCGCCGCCGAGGCGGCCGCACTGGCCAGCAATGCCTGGGCAGCCAGGACACGCCCTGGTCCCGGCCGGGCCGTTAGCGAGGCCGCGCGGGCCGGAGCGGGGGAGGCAGCCGGCGAGCACCCCGGGCAGGTGGTGATCTCGACCTTCGACAGCCCCGCCAACCCTTACTACGGCGGCGGTGGTGCAGCCGTAGCCGAGCGGCTGGCCCGCTGGCTCTCCCGGGACTTCCAGGTCACGGTCGTCACCGCCGGGCGGCGTGCCGGAACCAGCCTGCGGGCCGGGGTGCGGTACCGCTACCTGCCAGTCGGCTGGGCCGGCCCGCGGGCCGGCCAGCTGCTGTTCCACCTGCTGCTGCCGTTCACGGCCCGGCGGATACCGCACGACCTGTGGATCGAGAGCTTCACCCCGCCCATCTCCACCAGCTTCCTGCCACTGTTCTCACCAGCGCCGGTCGTGGGCCTGGCGCAGAACCTCAGCGGCGAGGAGATGTCACGCCGGTACCGGATCCCGTTCTTCCTGGTCGAGCGGCTCGGCCTGCGCCTCTACCACGACATCGTGGTGCTCAACCCCGCCGACCGCGCGCGCGTCCGGCGCTACAGCCGGTCCGCGACAGTCCAGGTCATCCCCAACTGTGTCGAGCAACGGCCACTGGCCGGGCAGCTGCCTGGCCACGGTGAGCACATCCTGTTCCTCGGCCGCATCTGCGTCTGGGAGAAGGGGCTGGACCTGCTGCTCGCGGCGTACGGCCAGAGCGGCGTGGCCATGCCGCTGCTGCTCGCGGGCAGCGGCACCGGTGCCGAGGAGCGCAAGCTCGCCGTCCTGCTGGCGGTCACCGGCGGCGCGGTCCGCTGGCTCGGTCAGGCGACCGGCCAGCACAAACAGGACCTGCTGGAACGCTGCGCCTTCCTGGTACTGCCGTCCCGGTCCGAGGCGTTCGGCCTGGCCGCGCTGGAGGCGATGTCCTATGGCAGGCCGGTGATCCACTTCGACCTGCCCACCCTGCGCTGGATGGACGGGGACGTGCGCGTCCGGCCGTTCGACGTCAGCGCGCTCGCAGCTGACCTGCGTGAGCTGGCGGGCGATGAACGCAAGCGGCGTGAGCTGGGCCGGGCCGCGCATGCCACCGCGGCGCACTACGGGCCGGAGGAGGCCGCGGAGCGCTATCTCGCACTCGTGCGGCGTCTTCTTCCCCCGCGCCGCGTGGCGGAGCGGCCGGGGAATGATGCGGCGTGCCGGTAGCAGCCCGTCCCGGAACCAACCCGCTCACCTCGGCGATCGAGCGCGGTGTTCCCCTCATCGTGCTGTCGCCGCATCTGGACGACGCAGCGCTCTCCTGCGGCGCGCTGCTGATCCACGCCTGCGGCCGCACCCGGGTCACCGTGGTGACGCTCTTCACCGAGGCTCCCCCACCGCCGTACACCCTGTCGGCGCGACGCTACCTGCACCAGGTCGGCGCCGCTGATGCGCGGACGCTGTACCGCCAGCGCCGCGCGGAAGACCGTGCGGTGCTGGAACCGATGGGCATCACCTGCGTCCATGCCGGGCTGACCGAGGCGCAGTTCAGGCTGCGGCCCCATCCGGTGGCACGGTCACGATGGGCGAGGCTGCTGCCCGAGCTCGCGCACATCTACCCGGTCTACCGGCTGAACATCATCTCCGGGCGCATCGCGGCGGCCGACGCGCACACGCTGGACGAGGCGGGCCGCCTCATCCGGCGGCTGGCAGGCTCTGGCCCTGGGCTGGCGCTGGCACCGCTGGGTGTCGGTGGCCATGTCGACCACGTGCTGGTGCGCACCGCCGCCGAGGGCATCGGGACCGGGGTCGTCTACTACAGCGACTTCCCGTACAACCAGCGGCATCCGGCCGACCCGGCCTTCATCCGGCGCAACGGCCTGGTCGAGGCACGATGGTCGCGACGGCTCGACGCCAAGGCTGAGCTGGTCCGGGCCTACCGGACCCAGGCGCACGCGCTCTTCCCCGGCGGCCGTATCCCGCTCGTCCCCGAGATCTTCTTCCTCCCCGGCAGCCTGGCGAGCGGGGGGACCGGGTGAGGGCCGCCGGCACCCGGCAGGGCCCGGTGACGGCCCGGCCCATCCCCCCCGCTGTGCGTGCGGCCACCCTCGTCGCCGTGGCGGCCGGCGTTGTCACCGTGCTCATCCGGCTGGCGGCCATCGGCCGTTCGTTCGACCTCTTCGGGGATGAGGTCATCTACACCGACCTCGGTCACAGCGTCATCTCCGGCGGGCTGCCGCGGATCGAAGGGCAGCCATTCTTCCTGCACCCGCCGGGCTTTTTCTATCTGGAAGCCGGCTGGGCCCGGCTGCTGGGTCACCAGCCCGACCTGATCGCCCGGGTCTACCAGATGCGGGCGCTCAACGCGGTGCTTGCGGGGGCCACCGCCGTGGCGCTGGTGCTGCTGGTGGCGCGGGCAGGCTCGCTGCCCGCGGCCGCCGCGGCGGGATTGCTCTTCGCCCTGGATCCGTACTGCATCCGCCAGAACGACCGGGTCCTGCTCGAGACGGCGATGATGCTGTGGGTGCTGCTGGGATACCTGGCGCTGGCCCCGCTGATCGGCCGGCCCCCCTCCCGGCGGGTCTTCGCCGGGGCGGCCGGCACTGGCGTGCTGTTCGGCCTCGCCATGCTGACCAAGGACGAGGCGGCCCTGCTCACCATGCTGCCGCTGCTCGCCGCCGCCGTGGTCGGCTGGGGGCCGCGACGGCCGGTGACACTGCTCGTGGTGGGCGTCGCCGTGGCGACGTACGCCGCCTATGTGGCCGCGGTGGCCGCGGCCGGGGACATCGGCGCGCTGTGGCAGGCCAAGACCATGGGCGCCCAGCGGCTGCTGGGGCTGATCCAGGCCACCGGGTTCCACCGGCCCGGGGCGCCGCCGCTCGCCGCCCGCCTGACGGCGGAGGCCGCCTATTTCGGTGTGACGTATGCCCTGCTGGCGCTAGCTATCACGGCGCTCGTGCTGTTGCTGCGCCGGGGCGGCCCACTGCCGCGGATGCTGGCGCTCCTGCAGATCGCCGCGGCCGTGACCCTTGGTTACGCGCTAGCCCTCGGCACCCTGGAGGAGCAGGAACTGTACCTGCTGCTGGTCCCGAGCCTGCTGACGGTACCGGTGGCGGCCACCCTCTGGCGCGGGCACCTGGGGCGGCGGCGTGAGCTGCCGCGGACTGCCACGATCAGCGCGGTGGTCATCCTCGCGCTCGGCCTCAACCTCGCCACCTACGTGCAATGGCTGCTGCAACCGGACAACGGCTACGCGCGGCTGAGCCAGTACATGGCGGCGCACGTGCCGGCCGGCGCCGCGGTCATCGCGATCGACGGCACCAACGAGCGCGGCGTCACCGAGTGGGTGCTGCCCGGCAGATACCACGTCGGCCGGTGGGTGACACCGGCCGACAGGTCGCGGGAGCGCGCCCGGTACGTCGTCGTCCCGTGGGCGGAGGTCTCGCAGGGGTACGTGTATCTCAGCCCGGCCGAGGTGCTCGCTCTCGTCCGCCAGGGCCGGCGTGTCTTCTCGTTCCGCGAGCGCACCTACGGCGACCTCGTGCTCTACCAGTTGCCGCTGCCGCCTGGGACCAGCCATGGCCGGTAGCACACCGCCACGGCGCGTGCTGCTGCTCACCAGCAGCCCGCTCGAAGGCAGCGAGGGGGCCGACAAGCAACTGGCCGCCATGCTCGCCAGCACGATCCTGGACACCGAGTTCACCTGGTTCACCCGGTGGCCTGCCAGGGGCCGCACGCCGCGGCTGGCGGGGGGGCACCCGGTCCCCATCGCGTCCCGGGACGGCATGCCCCATGCCGGGGAGCGGCTGCAGGTCACCGTCGCGGGAGCCCTGCTCGCGCGGCAGACCGATCTGGTGCACGCGATCCTGACCGTGGGTACCGGGTTCCCGCTGCTGTCCCGGCTGTGGCCGGCGCTGTTCCCGTACCGCCGGGTCATCCACACCGTGCCGGGCGTGATGGACTCACGTCTGCTCGGCCGGGCCCGTCCGCTGGGCGTGACCGTCGCGTACTCCCAGGTGACCGCGCAGGCGCTGCGCGACGCCGGCTTCGGCGACGTGCGCGTGATCGCCCCCGCGGTTTCGCCGGCGCAATGGCCGCGCCGTCCGCGGCCCACAGGGCTCCCCACGGTGCTGTTCGCCGGCCACCACGATCCGGGCGGTGGGGCCACCGAAGCGATCGCGGCGGCGGCCGCGGCCCGCCGGACGGGTGCCCGGTTCCGGCTGGTACTGGCGATGCGCCTGCGCCCGGGGCAGCGCAGGCGGGCGCTGGCGGCGGGCCTGGCCGGGCTCGCCCACCGCGAGGGGCTCGGCGACATCACCGTCCGCGCCCACGTGGCCGACATGCCCGGGCTGCTGGCCGCCACCGACGTGCTTCTGTTCATCCCGCGGACGCTGTCGGGCAAGGCTGACATCCCGCTCATCGTGCTGGAGGCGCTCGCCACCGGCAGGCCGGTGATCATCAGTGACCTGCCGCAGGTCGCGGGGCTCGGTGACGCGGTACTCCGGGTACCAGCGGGCGACATCCAGCGAGCCGGCCTGCTGCTGGCGGGGCTCCTCGCTGAGCCGCGGCGCTGGCAGGCCATGGCCGAGCGGGGGAACGCCATGGTGCGGGCACAGTTCGGGCCGCAGCGATGCGCCGCCGGCTACCAGCGTCTGTACACCGAACTGCTCGGCTGAGTGCTCGCCCGGCTCCGGGCCGGGGCAGCGCCCGCTAACCGACGTTGCGCAGGCCCAGGTACTGGCTGCCCAGGTGCAGCTGGTAGCCGGTGCGGGAGGAGAAGTCCGCGGTCAGGGAGAACCGGTCGCCGCGGATCAGGGTGCGCCGCCACTCGGCCGGCCGGCCGCCTGCGTAGCCGAGCCGGTCGATGGCGAGCACCCCCACCGACCGGGGGAGGGCGAGCAGGCGCTGCTCGGCCCGGCTGGGCACGAGCGCGCGGATGTGCTCGCGGCCGCCATCGAGGCGTATCCCGGCCCGGGCGGCGAGTTCGTCGTACAGGGCGGTGTGGGTGAAGTCGGCCGCGAGCAGTGGTGCGGCCAGGTCGGCCGGCAGCCAGACGCTGTCCAGCGCGAGTGGCTCGTCCCCGACGAGGCGGAGCCGCTCCAGGTGGAACAGAGGTGTGGACACCTCCAGCCGCAGCCGGTCAGCGACCACTCCGTCGGCCCGCAGGTCGATGGCCCGCACGACGCTGGTCTGGCGCAGCCCGGCCGCTTCCACCAGGGCGAACAGTGAGTACAGCGTGCCGAGCGGCTGGGTGATCGGATCGCGGGCCAGCCGGGGCCGGCGGCCACGTTCGGCTACCACAAGACCCTCGGCGCGGAGTTCGTGCAGGGCGGACCGCACGGTGTGACGGCTCACGCCGTACTCCTCGACCAGGGCAAGCTCGCCTGGGAACGCGGTGTCGAACGCGCCCGCCGCCAGCCGGCGGCCAAGGTCGGCGCGCAGCTGCGCCCACAGCGGCAGCGGGCTGCCGCGATCCAGTGACCGCGGCGCCAGCGCAGCCCGGTCGGCCATGGACCCTCCCGCCCGCCTTGTTGTCCGGTACGAATGATCGTACATTTGCGGGGAGGGGTGCGGCACCCCCCGGAAGGACCTGCCATGGCGGAAGTGCTCCCGATCGAGACGCCGACGCTCGGCGACCGCAGCTATCTCGTGCACGACGGGAAGTCCGCCCTGGTCATCGATCCGCAGCGGGACATCGACCGGGTCACGGCGCTGGCGGCGGAGGCGGGCGTGCGGGTCACCCACGTCGCCGAGACCCACATGCATAACGACTACGTCTCCGGCGGGCTGGCGCTGGCCCGCGCCACCGGCGCGAGCTACCTGGTCAACGCGGCCGACCCGGTCTCCTTCGACCGCGCAGCGGTCAGCGACGGCGACTGGGTCGAGCTCAGCGTGAGCATGCGGGTCCGGGTGCTCGCCACCCCCGGGCACACGTTCAATCACCTGGCCTATGTCGTGGAGCAGGACGGGACGGCGGCCGGGGTCTTCACCGGCGGGTCGCTGCTGTTCGGCTCCACCGGGCGGACCGACCTGCTGGGCCCGCAGAGCACCGACCTGCTCACCCACGCGCAGTACGCCTCAGCCCAGCGGCTCGCCAGGGAACTGCCCGACACCACCCCGATCTTCCCCACCCACGGGTTCGGCAGCTTCTGCTCGGCCACCCAGTCGCAGGCGCTGTCGTCCACGATCGGCGCGGAGAAGCGCGTCAACCCGGTGCTGACCCTGGACGAGCGGGCCTATGTGGAGTCGCTGCTGGCCGGGCTGGATGCCTGGCCCGCCTACTACGCGCACATGGGCCCGGCCAACCTCGCCGGGCCGGCCGGCCCCGACCTCTCGCCGCCCCGCCCGGCCGACGCGGCCGAACTGCGCCGCCGGATCGAGGCCGGCGAGTGGGTGGTCGACCTGCGTGACAGGATCGCGTTCGCGGCCGGCTATCTGCCCGGCACGTTCAGCTTCCCGCTTGATGGCACGTTCGCCACCTACCTGGGCTGGATGATCCCCTGGGGTACCCCACTCACCCTGCTGGGGGAGTCGGCGGAGCAGGTCGCGCAGGCCCAGCGGGAACTGGTCCGGATCGGCATCGACCGGCCCGCCGCGGCCGCCACCGGCCGGCCCGGGGACTGGGCGGGCGGGCGGGGCGTGACGTCACTGCGGCTGGCCAAGTTCGGGGATCTGGCGGCCGCCGTCGCCGGGGCGGACGGCCCGGTCGTGCTGGACGTCCGGCGGCGGCTGGAGTGGGCGGAGAGCCACATCGCCGGGGCGGTCCACATCCCGGTGCACGAACTGCCGGGCCGGCTCGCCGAGGTCCCGCCCGGCGAGGTCTGGGTGCACTGCGGCGCCGGCTACCGCTCCATGGTCGCCTCGTCCATGCTCGCCGCCAGAGGCCGCCGCGTCGTCAGCGTCGACGACGACTTCGCCAACGCGGCTGCCGCGGGGCTGCCCATGGAACGCGGCTGAGCCCGGACGGACGTGGTCGATCTGGGTCGCGATCACGACCCGAATCGATGATGTTTCAGCATGGCCATATCCGTAGTCACGACTTGGCAGGCGGCGCCAGGTCTCCCGCGAGCCGGGCCGGGGCCGGCTCTTCCCGATGGCCGGGCCGGGGGCCGCCCTGCCGATCGGCCCCGGCCCGGCGGTCCAATTACGGCGCCCCCGCTGCCCGCCCACGGCCGCGAGGCGCCGACGTAGTTCTCCGCCAGGCTGGTGGCGGCCGCGCACACCCCGTGGAACCCGTCGCAGCCTGCGACGACATCGCACGCAAGGGCCTCGTCGCGGCCGTCGTGGCGGAACCGGATGACCGGCCGGTCCGTGTCCAGGCCGGCGACGCTCACGTCCTGGGCCGTGTTCTAGCTTCCGGGAGCCGCCCGGCCGGAGAGCCGGACGCAGCACGCCCCCGGCTGCGGGTCGGCCACCGCCGCCACGGCCGTGGCGCCCAGGCCCTCCAGCAGCCCGCCCAGGTAGGCATGGTTGATCGCGCACACCAGATCCGGGGCCTGGCCAGCCAGCGGGTGGAAGGGGCAGTTGCGCAGGGTCAGCTGGGCCGGGCTGTCCCGGCAGGGCTCGAAGCCGGCCTCGGCCAGCACCTGCCCGGCCAGGCTCAGTGCCCGCTCCATGCCCAGGCGGCCCGGCCGCAGCCGGTCCCGCTGCCCGGCCCCGGCCCGGACGCCTCTCGCCCGGGCGGCCCGCAGCGCAGCTGACCGGGCGTCGCGCACGGGGCCGCCCCCGCCGACGGCATCGACCAGGATGCCGGCCAGCAGCGCGTGGTCGCGGGGCGGGACGCTGATGGCGATGTCCACGCCGGCCGGCTCATAGGTCTTGGGTGTGCGGCCTACCCGGCGGCGGCCGGGCGGGGCGTCGTAACGTGCCCGCAGCAGGCCGGCCGCGACGAGTCTGTCGAGGTGGAAGGCGGCCAGCTTGCGGGAGATCCCGGTGCTGGCGGCCGCCTCCTCCCGGCTGACCGGCCGGTGCGCGGCGCCCACGAAGGAGTACAGCCGCCAGCGCATCTCCTCGCTGAGCACCGCCAGTGCGCCCAGCGAGGCGTCACGCGACTCGCCGGGACTGCTCACCCGGCCAGGATAACGCCAGCCGCCGTGTCTGATAAATCCCTATTACCCGTCTTGGTGCAAGCCTTGACGCTATTGGGGGTATATGACCAATATGTATTAGCCAAATATGGGCGCTGAACTGGAGGTGGCTGGTGGACGGCTCGTTCCGGCAGGCCAAGTACCCAGTAAGTGCGCTCGCGGGCCCGTACGGGCACCCGATCCACCCCATGCTGGTAACGGTTCCGATCGGCACCTGGTTCGCCAGCCTCGTCTTCGACCTGGCCAGCCACCTGGTGCCCGACCCCGGCTTCCTGGCCAAGGGCTCGGTGTGGCTGATCGGCATCGGCCTGGCTGGCGCCCTCGCCGCCGCCTCGGCCGGCTTCCTGGACCTGTTCGCCATCCCGGCGGGCAGCCAGGCACAGCGCAGCACGCTGGTCCACCTGTTCGCCAACCTCGCCGTCATCGCGGCCTACCTGGGCGGCCTGCTGTGGCGGCGGGCCGGCTACAGCCATCCCGGCCCGGTCGGACTCGGCATGATCGCGCTGTCGGTGGTGAGCTTCGCCGCGCTGGCGTTCTCCGGCTACCTCGGCGGCAAGCTCGCCTACCGCTACGGCATCCGGGTCGCCGACGAGCGGACCCAGGCCGAGGGCTACGCCGGGTAACGCCCGGTCAGCGCTGCCTGCCGGCCGCCGGTGAGCCCAACCCGGCCGGCGAGCCCGGCGGCCGCTACTCGTCAGCGACCAGCGAGCCCACCCGGCCGGCGAGCCCGGCGTCGCGCGAGTTCAGGATGTAGGCGTAGATCGCCGCGATCACGACCACCGCCAGCGCGGCATAGGGGAACCAGTTGTAGGGCGTGGGCTGGCCCGGCTTGCCCAGGTAGTACAGCGGCACGACGATCACAACCGCGCCCAGCGCCGGCAGCACGGCGTGCTTGACCACGCTGAACTCCTGCGGCCGGTACCTGCGGTAGTAGAACGGCAGCGCCAGGTTGGCCAGCAGGTAGACGACCAGGACCAGGATCGTGCCCAAGGTGGAGGACTCGAAGAAGTAGTTGATCGGGTCCAGCGACCCGGTGGTGCCGCCGATGACGTGACCGAGCGCCCAGCCGCCGATGATCAGGGTCGAGACGCCGACGAAGAGGAAGATGGCGTTCATCGGGGTCCGCCTGGTGGAGTGGACCTTGCCGATCCAGCCTGGCAGCAGGCCCTCCCTGCCCGCATTGAACACCAGCCGGGCCTGGGAGTTGGAGCCCGCGATGAGCGCGCCCAGGGTGGAGGTGAGCCCGGCCAGGTAAGCGAAGAACGCCAGCACACCCAGGGTGGAGTCGGCCACGGTGATGAACGGGATCGGCGCCGCGCCCAGCTTGCCCACGTTGTAGCCGAACCCGCTCACGGTCGCGTAGGCGAAGATCAGATAGCTGATCCCCATGATGGCGATCGAGGCGAACACCGCTCGGGGGACGTTGCGCCGGGGGTTGTCGGTCTCCTCGGCCAGAGCGGCGGAGTTCTCCCAGCCGATGAACAGGTAGACCGCCAGCGGGAAGCCGGCTGCCAGCCCGGAGAAGCCGTTGGTGATGTGGCTCGGCTCGAACGGGATGAGCGAGAGGTGCCCGCCGTTCTTGATCAGCGCGGCCACCGAGACCACGACCAGCACGAGCATTTCGAACGCGAAGAAGAGCCCGGCGATCTTGGTGGACACGCTGACGCCGCGGATCATCATGTACACCGCTGCCGCGGTGAGGATCACCGTCAGGATCCCCCAGGGGATGTTCCAGTGCAGGTAGCGATTGAGCGTGATGGACAGGAAGCCGCCGGAGATGGCGATGACCGAGGACATCGCGATGATGTAGCCCAGCCCGGCGACCAGCGCGGTCGTGACCGCGCTGGCCCCGCCGAACGACTTGCCCACGAACGTGATGAACCCGCCGGTGGACGGCTGGGCGCGGGAGAACTGGGACAGGGTGTTGCCCAGGAAGGCGATGGCGATGATGGCGGCAACGATGGTCAGCGGTGCCGCGACGCCGGCCGTGATGGCCAGCAGCCCGAAGCCGAAGAAGAAGCTCATCGCCGGGCCGATGTTGGCCATCGTCGCGGCGGAGATGTCCATGATCCCGAGCACCCCGCGGTGCAGCCGGTGCTCGTGCCCGACGACGCCGACGGGCGGGCTCTTGCTTTCGCCGAGCGGAAGGGATTCCGGACTGCTCATCGCCGCCTCCGGTGCTCAGGCTCATGCTCAGGTGGCCCGACCGTAACTCGCGGCGCGAGCCTGCACAAGACACGCGGAGCGGACGTGCCCTCAGGAGACGATGTCCTTGGTGCGGAACCGGCGGAATGCCAGCGCGAACAGCACCAGCGCGTAGGAGACCGACACCGCGGCCCCCTCGATCATGCCGCCCCACAACAGCTGCGACGAGAAGGCGTCCAGCCAGACGAACTGCCAGTGGGTGGGCAGGATCTCGCGCCATGAGCCGAGCGCGGTCACCGCGTCCAGGATGTTGCTGACGATGACCAGCCCGACCGCGCCACCGACCGCGCCGAGGGGAGAGTCGGTGGTGACCGACAGCAGGAACGCCAGGCCCGCCACGACCAGCTCGGTGACAAGCACATACGCCAGCACGATGCCCAGCCGCTGCAGCGCCGTCCCGTACGGCAGGTCCACACCGGTCGCAGGCAGCCGCAGCGGATGCCAGCCGAATGCCACCGTGCCGGCCAGCAGGGACATCACCGGGAAGCTGACCACGGCGACGGACGCGTAGACCAGGGCGGCGGCCAGCTTCTGCCGCAGCAGCCGGGCCCGCGGCACCGGTGCGGCGAGCAGGTAGCGCAGCGACGCCCAGCTCGCCTCGCTGGCGATGGTGTCCCCGCAGAACAGCGCGACCGCCACCACCAGCAGGAAGCCTGCCGAGGCGAAGAAGCTGAAGGCGGCGAAGTTCAGCCCGCCGGTGGTGGCCAGATCGACCAGGCCCGGCGTGCCGTTGCCGGGCTGGGCCGGCCCGCCGAGCTCGAACGCGCCGACCAGGATCCACGGCAGGACGCCCAGGATCAGGAAGGCCACCATGGTCCGGCGGCGCCGCAGCTGGCGGACCATCTCCACCCGCCAGGGCAGCGTGTGGTGCGGGTTGTAGCCGGCTGCGGCGGGCTCGGCGGTGACGGTCATCGGCTGCCCTCCTGGCTGCCCACCAGATCCTGCCCGGCGGCCGTGCCCGGCCCGCCTGGCGTCGGCGGCGTGCCGTTGGCCGGGGCTGCGATCAGCGCCAGGAAGGCATCTTCCAGCCGGCGGCTGGGGCCCACGCGCTCGACCGGTACTCCCGCCCCGACCAGCGCCGCGACCACCGCCGACGCGGGCACGCCGTCATGGTGGACCAGCACCCCGTCCGGGTGCGCCTCCGCCCCGTCGATGCCGGCCATCGCCCGCAGCACCGTGACCGCGCGCTCCGGCTCGGGAGTGCCCACCATGAGCGCGCCGGCCTCGCCGATGATCTCCTCGACCGGCCCCGCGGCCAGGCGGCGGCCCTCGTTCATGACGACCACGTGCGAGCAGGTCTGCTCGACCTCGCCGAGCAGGTGGCTGGACAAGATGACGGTCCGCCCGGCGGCCGCGTAGCGCAGCAGGACATCGCGCATCTCCCTGATCTGCGGCGGGTCCAGCCCGTTCATGGGCTCGTCGAGCACGAGCAGGTCGGGCAGGCCCAGCATGGCCTGGGCGATGGCGAGCCGCTGGCGCATCCCGCGGGAGTAGTTGCGGACCCGCCGGTCGATGGCCGCGCCGAGGCCAGCGACCGCCAGGACCTCGGCCAGGTGGGCACCGTCGGCGGGCCGCCCGGTGGCCCGCCAGTACAGGTCCAGGTTGGCCCGGCCGGACAGGTGCGGCAGGAAGCCGGGGCCCTCGACGAACGAGCCAAGCCGGGACAGCGCCGCCGACCCGGCGTGCACCCGGCGGCCGAAGATGGTGATCGTGCCGGTCTCGGGCTGCAGCAGCCCCATCAGCGCCCGCAGCGTGGTGGTCTTGCCCGCCCCGTTCGGCCCCAGCAGGCCCAGGATCTGCCCGCGCCCGACCCGCAGCGACAGGTCGTCCACGGCGAGCTGGCCGTCCTTGTACCGCTTGGTCAGCCCGGTGATCTCCAGCGGGACCCCGGCCAGCTCGGGCACGTCCTCGTCGCCGCGGGTGCGGCGGCCGGCGCCCAGGATGAGCGCGGCGGCGGCCAGCGCGGCGGCCGGGGCGGCCCACACCCACCATGGCAGCCCGCCGGTGACGACGGTCAGCGCCGGGTCCTGCGGCACGGCCAGGCCCGGGCCGGCCAGTGCCACCTGGTAGACGGCGGATGCGGCGGGGGTCGCGTAGGCGAAGTCGGTGGTGGTCAGCACCAGCCGGAGCCGGTGCCCGGCGGCGAACTCGTAGTCGATGGCCGGCAGGCGCACGGTGACCACCCGCCCCGCCTGCGCCCCGCTGATCCGCAGCGGCGCCACCAGCTGGTCGGGCAGGGTCGCGTTACCGGCCTGGTCCACGTCATAGACCTTGGCGAACAGGGTCACGTCGGGCGCCCCGGCGACCCGGATGCGGACCGTGGGCGAGCCGGTCAGCTGGAGCGAGGACGGCAGCGGTGCCGAGGTGAAGGCGGCGCTCTGCCCCGGCATGTCGAAGGTGAGCCCGGCGCTCCCGAGCGAGCCGAGACCGGGGAAGACGGAGATGGAGGCGGGGGTCCCGCCGGCCGGGTTGGCGACCGCCTGCGGCGGGCCGGCCAGCCGCACCAGCGTCCGCCGGGTACCGGCCAGGCCCGGGTAGCCGCCGGCGGTGGCGATGCCGAGCGATGCCGATTCGGTGGAGGGGTCGAACCCGAGCACCCGGGTCACCGCGAACCCGGGCTGGCCGGTGCCCGCGCCGCTGCCGGGATGGCCGGGCGCCAGCCAGCGCTGGAGCCACTGCGTGGTCAGCGACTCCACCCGGGCGCTCTCCTGGTTGCCGCCGTCGTGGCCGCCGGCGAACCACACCATGTCCACCGGGGCGCCGTTGCGCCGCAGCGCCTGGTAGTTGGCGTTGGCCTGGTCGAGCCCGAAGAGCGAGTCGTTCTCACCCTGGATGAGCAGGGTGGGGGCGCGCATCCGGCCCGCCACGCTGGCCGGGCTGGACCGCTCGAGCAGGGAGATGGCCTGCGGGGTGGGCCGGCCAAGGGTGGCCACCCGCTGGTAGATGGCACATATCTGGGGCTGGAACCGGCCGCACAGGACCGACCGGCCGGCGGCGCCGGGGGCGGGCGCCCGGCCCGGCGGGCCGCCCTGGCCCGTGCCCTGGCCAGTCCCGCTACCCTGGCCCGTCCCGCCGGTCTGGCCCGCGCCGCTGCCCTGACCTGAGCCGCTGGCCTGGCCCGCGCCTGACTGGCCCGCGGACCCGAAGCCCACCAAGCCCTGGGTGAACAGCAGGCCCGCCCACTGCCGCTTGAACACCCCGCTGGCCGGGCTGCCACCAGCGGCGTTCGGGAACAGCGCGGTGGCCAGGTTGTTCCAGGTGCTCTGCGCGACGACCGCGTCGATCCGGTGATCGTAGGCAGCGGCGAGCAAGGCGATCCCGCCGCCGTAGGACGCACCGGCGATGCCGACCCGCGGGTCGCCGGGGTGGTCGAGCAGCACCCGGGGCTGGCCAGCCAGCCAGGTGACCAGCTGCTCGACATCGGTGACCTCGTAGTCCGGGGAGTCCAGCCCGATCTGGCCGGTGGACGCGCCGAACCCGCGCGCGGACCAGGTCAGGACCGCGAATCCGGCCCGGGCGAGGTCCTGCGCCTGCTGCTGGACGGCGTCCTTGGTTTCCCCGAACCCGTGCGCGAGCAGCACGGCGGGCAGCCGGCCCGTGCCCGACGGAGTGAAGAAACTGGCGTCGAGCACCACCCGCTGGCCGCCGCCCGGCCCGTCCACCACCGGTATGCGCAGGTTGCGGATGGTCACCGGGGCGGGCCGGTTCAGGGCCACGGCCAGGATGATGCCGACGGCGGCCAGCACGACGACGGCCACGGCCGCGATCACGACCCTTGCCCGCAGGCGCCGTCGCAGTCCCATGGAAGGACGCTAGCAACGGACGGCGGGTGCTCGGCGCAGCAGCCGGCCGCCCCTTTTCATGATCGTGGTGACTTCTATACCTGTGACGCATAAAAGTCACCACGATCACCGAAACGGCGGGCTCGCCGCGCGGTCGCACTCGTGCTCGTCACCGGCCGGGGACCGCGCCAGAATGGAGCGATGCACACCCGTCCCGGGCCAGACCGCGGCGGGGCTTCACGGCCTGGCCAGGCCCCGGCGTATTGAGCTGCTCGCCGCCCTGTCGCTGGCGATCGACCTGGGCCTGGGCATGCCGATGGAGCACATGCTGCGGGCCTGTGTCATCGCGACCCGGCTGGCCGGCCGGCTCGGCCTGCGGCCGGACCAGCGGGCCCGCTGCCCCAGCGCGCGCAGACGCTGGGCTCGCTGTTCCTGGACGCGCGGGGGAATCTGGGCAAGCTGGTCCGCTCCCACTGCCTGTCCGCCGGCCTGCTCGCCGAGCAGATCGGGCTCGGCGACCAGGTCCGTGACGCGCTCTCGTACACCTTCGAGCGCTGGGATGGCCGGGGCCTGCCCACCGGTGTGCACGGCCCGCCGGGGACGAGCAGCGAGGACACGGGCTGCTCATCGTCAGCGAACTGTCGCGCGCCTGCGGGATCATGGGTGACCAGCGCGGCCGGACCTTGTGGTTCGAGCTGCGCCGGGCGTCCTGACCGGCAGGTGCCGGGCACAGACCGCGACCAGCCGTCCGATATGGGGCTGCCCACCCGCCCCGCCGCAGCACCCCCGGAACAGACTTCCCCGCCAGATCAGGTGGCGCTAGCTTGTGCAGGTGACTCACGCATTCCCGCATCCGGCCCCCCGGCAGGGCCGGTCCCGGGCATGAGCCGCGAGCCACGCCGGGGCGAACGCCCGTCGCAGCACGACACCGGCCGCGCGGAACCGTCCGCTGACGCAGGCCGGGTCGCGGGCCATGATGCCGGGGCTCTGGCCCTGATCCGCGCCAGCCCCGGGCATGTGGCCACGGCGCTGGCAGGCATCCGCGAGCCGATCGTGGTGATTTTGCTCCTGATCGCGTTCTTCACCTCGATCTCCGGCAAACCGCTGGACGGCCTGCTGATGCTGCTGGCAGGCGTGAGCCTGGCCTGGGACGCCGGCCATCGCGCGCGTCACCCGGGGCCGGCCGGGAACGGAGCGGCCGGCGTCGTGCCGGCCGGCGCAAGCCCGGCCAGCACAGGGTCAGCCAGCACAGGGTCAGCCACCGGCGGCACGGGCATGGGCGGCACCGGCATGGGCGGCGCCGCCGCGGTGGCGGGCGCCGCACCGGAGCCTGGCCAGATGCCTGCCGCGGAACGCTGGCACCGGCCGCTGCTGGCCCTGGCCTGGGTGCTCGGCGGTGCCAGCTACGTCGTCGTGGTCGGCTCGTTCAGCCGCTATTCCTGGCCCGCTACCGCGGCCGTGGTCGGGCTGGGCGCGGCCGTGGTGATCTCGGGCTGGCAGGGGCCGCGCCGTGCCAGGCCTGCTCCCGGCCCGCTGCTAGCTGGCACGGTGCCGCGGCGTGGGCTGGCCCTGTGGGGTGTGGTGCTGGTGGCGGGCGGCCTCTGGGAGCTTGGCTCCCTGCTGCAGCAGCCGACCCTGACGGCAAGTTCCTACGCCCACCCGACCATCAGCACGCTGACCGACCCCGTGCTCAGTGTCTGGTCAGGCCGCTCGGTCGTGCTGGCGGGCTGGCTCCTGCTCGGCTGGTTCCTGGTGGAGCGATGAACAGTCACGACGTCACGGTGGCCGGCTACCTGGTGGTCCTGTCCGCCGGCATCATCTTGCAGTTGCTCGCCACCCGGACCCGCGCCCGGATTCCCTCCCTGGGAGCGGTGCTGGCGTGGGCGATGAACACCCGCACCCGCCGGGTCGGCATGCTCGTCGCGTGGGCCTGGATAGGGCTGCATTTCTTCGCCCGCTAGCGCAAGCCGTGGCCTGTTCTGCGTCACTCGGCATGAGCCTGTGGCGTCGCTCATTGTGAGCACGGCCGCGACCGTAATCTTCTGGCTAGCGGCGACAACTTCGTGAGCATCGCGACTGCCTGGCCTGACCGACGGCGTCCTTAGCTCATACAGCGGCTGTTGCGGAGAGTGAGCATAGAGCCGCGATCCCCGGCCTGGCGCTCGCGCAAAGCGCCGAGTACGTGCGGCTCAGGACCAGCCCAACCTGGATGATGACCATCCGCAGATAGACCAGATCTGCGCGGGTCGCTACGTGAGCGTCCACTGCCCCGCTCACAGAAGCCTCGCCCACCCTGAGGCTATGAGGTGTCGTCCTGTTGGTGTTGAGCCGTGGCGCGGCGGCGGGGTCGCGGATGCCAACGGAGTCGTCGCCGCCGAGTGGGGCGCCGGCCCGCGTAGGCGGGAGCATCATCGGCTCTTCCCGTATGCGTTGACTGGTGAGTTCGCGGTTCCTAGTGCCGCATCAGGCTACGTTTGCCCTGGCGACGACCTGTCGTAGTCGTTCGTCGTAGGCGTGGTTGTTGCGCCAGGTGATGTAGCGGCGGATCATGCTGGCCTGCTCGCGGTGGCTGGCGTGGTCGGTGCAGTCGAGCGCGAAGTAGCGCAATGCCGTGAACTGCGCCTCTATCCGGTTCAGCCAGGAGCAATTCGATGGCGTGTAGGTGATCTCGACGTTGTTCGCCTCGGCCCAGTCCCCAACCCGGGTGTCGGCCGCGGTGCTCAGGTGCGGGCTGAAGTTGTCGCAGATGATCGCGATCCGCACCCCGGGCGGGTAGAGGCTGCGCAGGTAGCGGCAGAACTCCAGGAACAGTGCCCGGTTCTTGCGCGGCTTGACGTGCCCGTAGAGCTTGTCCTCGCCCAGCTCATAGGCGGCGAACAGGTGCCGCACCCCGGCAGTGCGCTGGTAGGTCGCGCGAAGGCGGCGCCGCGGCGCGCGTCCAGGCTCGGCGTTCTTGCCGCTGACGGAGGCCCATTGCCGGCCTGGGCGGGGCTGCAGGTTGAGCGGCCCGAACTCATCGACGCAGAAGATGACCTCCGGGTCACCCGGCTGTGGGGTCACCTCGCGGTCAGCGCATACAGGTGCTCGATCCGGGCCTTCTTCTGCGCATACCGCGGGTCTTTGGACGCCTTCCAGGTCTTTAATCGCTGGAAGCTGCCGCCTTCCTCGTGCAGCAGGGTGCGCAGGCCCTCGTGGCTGATGTCTTCCACCACCCTCTCCGCGACCAGGAACTCGGCCAGCTTGGACAGGCTCCAGGTGGAAAACGGCAGGCCATGGTCAGCCGGGTGGGACTTGGCGACCTTCTTGATCTCCCGCCGCTGGCCCAGGGCGAACTTCGGCGGCCGCCCGCCCTTATACCGGGGGTAGAGGGAGGTGAACCCGTCGGCGTTGAAGTTGCGGATCACATCCCGCACCCGGTCCTCGCTGGTAAAAGCCACCCTCGCGATCGCCGCCGTGGTCATGCCCTGGGCGGACAGCAGCACCATCTGCGCCCGCCGCCAGGTCACCACCGACCCGGTTCCCCGCCGCACGGTCCGCAGTAACCGCGCGCCCTGGTCATCATCGATCTCACGCACCCGCAGCCGCTCACTCACCATCCCAGTCTCGGCGGTCAGCGCCCCGCAGCGACAGCAGCCGGCCAGGCACCCGGCCATTGCTGCAAGGGCCAGCCCCGCCGCGGCGCTTGCTTCTGATCCATTACCACCGGAACTGGCTACTGGCAGCAGAGCCTGCATAGGCTCGGGGCGTGGCGGAAGCGCGGAACACATGAAGGTCCACGGGCTTTCCCGGCGGGCCGTGTGGACGGGGGCCGGGTGGCTTGGTGTGCTCTGCCTCTTCGGTGCGGCGTGTGTATCAGTGCTCCTGGGAGCGCCTGGAGCGCTGCTGCCGGCCGCCAGCGGGCTGGCCGCCGGCGCGACGGTGGCTTTCGGGAGCCAGTTCAGCCACCGGCGGAACTGGGGGAACCTGGCCATCGCGGCCGTGGCCGGAACGGCGGTGCTGGTCTGCTCAGCCGAAGCCGTGTGGGTGGCCACATGGTTCGTGCCGTACGCAGGAGGCTCCGGCGGGTTCCTGGCGATACTGGCGCCATTGTTCATCGCCGTGGCTGCCGCCGTGCTGGCACTGGCGGCCCTCGCGGTGATGCTCGGCGCTGGCGTGCTGCTCGGCATGGCCATGCCCGGCAGGCCGGCACTGCGTCTCCTCGGCGCGCTCGGCATGACGCTGGCCGCGGCCGGCGCCGCTGTTCTGGCCAGCCCGGCGATAGGCCGGGGCGGTTCCTTCGGTGTGGCAGTCGCCCCCACCCGGGGCAATGCCACCGGGGAGTGGAAAGGAACCCGTGGAGCCATGCTCATGCTGGCTCCTGACGGCACGTTCACCGCCAGCGGCCTGCCGGCCGGAATGGGCGGTGCGACCCCTGTCCGGGGCAGTGGCACCTGGCATACCGGAACCGCGGACCCCAGCTACCCACCGGGCGTGATCTTCGACTTCTCCAACGGCAGCCAGGCCCAGCTGCAGCTCGAAACCGACGGGCCCTCGCTGGCGATGTACTACGACCGTGGCGACCCGGACGAGGGCTGGAGCGGCCAGTACCGGTTCGTCAAGCATCAGTCCGCCAGCCGCCCTGGCGCACAACCACGCCCCGGCGAGCGGCTACACAGACTGCCTGACGGGGCGAACGTTGCCTGATGCGGCACTAGCATCGTTGTACCGCTGCCGGTCACGGCAGATCTGCATATGCGTGGTCATGTCAATGTCGTAGCCCCCAGCCGTTGGCTGTCGGAGGCGGTGGAGGGGACGCATGGCTAAGGGCAGGCCTTCGCTGCAAGATCGAATCCGGCGCCGTCAGCAGGGCGGTTTTGTTGGACGCCAAGGGGAAGTAGTTCAGTTTGAAGATAATCTGAGTCTTCCCACGGATCACCCAGGACGCAGGTTCCTCTTTAATATTTATGGTGATGCAGGTGTCGGAAAGACTTATCTGGCGAGGCGGTTGCGTCAGGTTGCGATCGCCAGCGGATGCCTGACCGCATACATTGACGAGGCTGTCGTGGATTCTGTGTCTGCCATGTCAGCTATTAGCGAAGAATTCGGCAGGGAGGGGATCCGGTTCGATGAATTTGAGAAGCGTTCCGCCACCTATCGAAGACGCAGGTATGAGATCGAGTCGGACGCGAATGCTCCCGACGGCGTCGCGGCGTTCTTGACTAAGACTGCTGTCACGATAGGACTGGCCGCCGCACGAGACGTTCCCGTCGCCGGGAGCCTGCTCGCACCGGTCGATGCTTCCGCTGCTGCGGATCAGGCAAACCGGGCAAGAAAGTACTTGATGCAGAAGTTCGGCGACCCAGGCGATGTGCTCGGCCGTGTCGCGCGTGTATCCACCCAGATCGGCGGTACGGCGTCGCGTCGATCACCTCCGCTGTGTCGCCGATGCGCGCGCCGAACGAGCCGATGGCGCTGTGTATGGTGACGGGGCGGCCGCCAGCGGTGATCCATGCCGTGTCGACATGATCGTGAAGATCCGGGGAAAGACAACCAGCTGGACTATGTGCTCGTAGCACTGCTCCAGCAGTTCGAGGACGTCGGCACCGCGGGTGCCCTGCCGGAAGGCCGGATCGTCAGTCAGGACGAGGTTGAACTCGTGCTGCAGCTCGAACGGCTGGCCGTCGTCGGAGCCTTCGATGTAGAGCAGGACCGATCCGTCGGCCATGGTGCCATCGCCGGGGAGGGCGGTCCTGCTGGCGGGGCTCACGCTGGTCCAGTAGAACAGGTCTGGCCACCAGGCCATTAGGGTCAGCCGCCGGTGCTTGTCGAGGTTCCACAGCACGTCCAGGCGGTGCAGCAGCACCCAGCGGAGCTCCTCCTGGAAGGTCCGCTCCCGCCCGACGCCGAGCAGGTGGGCCTGCTCAAGGTTGACGAACGGCTGAACCGCGCGCAGCGAGGCGCGTGCCCGGTCGTCGTACAAGGATGCCTTCCGCCCCTTGAAGAACGCGTCGAACGTCGCCGGCGAATCGCAGATCGGGAACGTGGACGCTCTCTCCTGGGCGGGTGTCAGGGGTGCGGCATGGCTGCGCCGGGCCAGTTCGAACGCCAGGCTTTCCAGGGCCGCGCGCATGTTGTGCAGCACGTCGCCCACGGTCGTGCTCACCGCGACCGGTACCGGCCGGGTGATCCGCAGCCTGTACGCCACCTGGCCGGGCGTGCTGGTCGGTTCGGGTAGCAAGGTGTACGGCTGGGATGCCCGGAACTGGTCGATCAGGCGGCGGGCGGACTCCATGTGCTCCCGCGCGCGGTTGATCTTTGCCCACCAGGATGAGGTCTGATCGTCCCAAGCTGGATCATAGGACACGATCATGTTCTGATCATCGCAGCTCAGAGCTTTCCCTGCGGTTCGCGCGAACTCAGGGGTCCTCAGCGTGAACTCATGGGTGCAGCGCGGCGATTCTCCCATGGTGATCCCGGAGTTGCGGGTGAACTCGGGGCGGTGGCGTGAAGGGAAGCACGGCAGTAAGGCTCATCACGGAACTCGTCGCCGGATTCGGCGGCCTGTGCCGCCCTGCACGTGTGCTCAGCTGTCTGCGGCTGCCTGCCGGGGAATCACGCGCTCGGCTCGCTGGTCTTGATCCAGTATCGCCGCATGGGGCCGTGTTCGGTGTCCCGGATGTCTTCGAGGACGCCGCCGTGGCGCTCGATCGTCTTCGCCGAGGCGACGTTGCCGGCCTCGCAGATGATCAGCACCCGGTCCAGGCCGAGTACCCGCGCCTCGCCGAGCATCCGGCCCAGCGCCCAGGTGGCCAGCCCGAGCCGGCGCGCGGACGGCCGGATGCCGTAGCCGATGTGGCCCAGTTGCAGCAGGCGGTCGTTCAGCTCGTGTCGCAGCGTGATCGCGCCGAGCACCCGGTCGTCCTCGACGATCCATCGGTAGGTGCAGTGCACCCGGCCAGCGTCCACCGGCTTCGCCGGATCCGACTGGGCGGTCAGCCGGGCCACCCAGGCCGCGAACCCGACCGGCGAGTCCACTTCATCGGACGAATGGAGTCCGAAACCGTCCTCGTGGACGCCGGGACCCCACTCGTGATGCGCCTCGAGCCAGGCGGCGTGCAGGCCGACGGTAGGCGCGACCAGTTCGGGCATGCAACAACGGTACCGATCCGGGCCGCGTGCGAGCATGGCAGCAGGTATTCCGCCGGCCTCGGCATTCCGCTGTCCCGCAAGCCGCTGGTCAGCGGGAGAAACCGAAATGACCTTCCCGGGCGGCCAGTCGGCGAAGGCGCAGGGAAGCAGCAGCGAGTACGGACTCAAGCCGGGCCTGGTGGCGTCGCACTATTTCCGGCGGTTTACGCGGACTCATGGTTCCTCAGCACGAGGTCAAGGGCGCGGCGTGATTCTCCCGCGCCGGACGGGGGTTGCCGGGGAACTCGGGGCGCCTGCATGATGGGTTGTCCCGAGCAGCTGACGGGCGTTGACCGCGTAGCGGGTCGCGGTCTGCTCGCTGATGCCGAAGACTTCGGCGAGGTGCAGCGGGTCGAACCCGGTGGCCATGGCCTCGGCGAGCTGGCAGTCGATGCGCAGCCGCTCCAGCGTGGCGGGCAGGCCCCGCAGGCTGGTGAGGTAGGCGGTGCTCACCGGCCCGTGGCGCAGGGCGCTTTCCTTGCTGATCAGCAGGTGCGGGTTGGCGGTGTGCGGCCAGCGGTGCTGCCTGTACTCGAGCCACTCGCGCAGGACCTTGCCGGTCAGCTCGCCCATCGGCCTGTCGGTACCGGCCAGGCGCAGCCGCCTGCTGCCGAGATCGACATCGTCGAGCTGCAGCGCCCGGATCGCGCCTGGCCTGGCCGCATGCACGGCGGCGAGGACCAGGCAGAGGCGGGCCGGCGGGGTGGCCGCCGCGGCGGCCGCCTCGGCGAGCTGCCGGCCGGTCAGCGGCTGCCAGATAGGCTGCTCGCGCTTGCCGAGCTTGATCCGGGTCGCCGGGTTGCGGAAGACCACGCCGGTCTTCTTCGCCCAGGTGAACAGGGATCGCAGTGCGGTGACCGCCTGCTGCCGCTCGTGGCCGTGCAGGCCGGCGATGTAGGTCAGGACGTCGTCGCGGGTGACCTCACGCAGGTGGTCATAGCCTGCCGACCAGGCCAGCAGTGCCGGCCGCGCGGCGCGCAGGTAGGCCCGTGCGGTTCCAGGGGAACGCGCCCGGGTGCGCGGGCCGCCATCGTGCAAGGTGACGGCCCAGCGGCGCGTCTCGCGGGCAAGCCCTGCGGCCAGGCCCCTGAGCTTGGCATCCAGCCAGCCGCTGAACAGGTCCGGGCGGTCCTCGGCCACGATCCCCATCGTGGCCAGGATCTCGATGGCAGCCTGGCTGCTGATGCTGTGCCGGCCGGCGACCGCGTGCACGGCGGACGCAGCGATGGCCTCACCGTCGAGGTGGCCGGCCAGCAAGGTGACCAGGACCCGCTGCATGCCACGCCGGGTCACGGGCTGCCAGCCGCGGGCCTCGCCAGCGGTGTGGGCCAGGTGCAGGGCCCAGGCCAGCCACGGATTGGCTGGTGCCGCGTCCCGGCGCAGGTCGAACCGGACCTGGCGGTAGTCCCAGGCGGGCGCGGCAGCGAGCAGCGCCAGCTGGGTGCCGCGGGCGCCGGGCCGGGCGGCAACGGGTGGCGGCGGCTTGAGCGGGCGCCCCTTCTCGCCGCGGCGGCGGGCCAGCGCCCGCGGTGCGGCGCGCCTGTTGTCCATCCCGGCGAAGAACAGCTGATGGTGGCGGACCCGCGCCAGCCAGGGGGCCAGCACGACCGCCGACCGGGCATCAGCGGCCGTAGCCGCGCGGTCATGCCGGGCCTGGCACCAGCACAGGCGACAGTACCCGTCCTTGAGCGGCAGCCGCCGCCGCTGGCAGGCGGCGCACTCGCCGACGTGGCTGCGGTAGCGGGCGGCGAAGTTGTAGCAGGCCAGGCACACTCCCTGGCAGTAGGTCATGCCAAAGGCCAGGCACTCGGCGCAGCTGGTCACCGACCGGGCGACCTTGTGCCCGGTCCCGTCCCGCGCCACCACCGGTCAGGCCGGGGGAAGGGAACGGCCGTCCCGCCGGCGCGGAACCACCCGCACCGGGCGCGCGGCCGGCACCGCCGCCTCATCGTGTTCCGGATTGGCGGGCCGGGTCACCTTGTCCGGCTCGGGGATGAGCAGCTCGCCGATCTCGCAGCCCAGCGCGGCGCAGATGATGTCGAGGTCGTCGAGCTTCAGCGAGGCAGGCTGCCCGGACCACTGGTGCGACATCTTCCCGGCCGAGATGACCAGGCCGTGCTCGGCGAGCAGGTGCTGCAGCTCCGAGGCCTTCCAGATGCCGCGGTTCGCCGCGGCCAGCCGCAGGTTCCAGCGCATTCAGATCCGCCCTTCCAGCCGCTGCTCGCCCCGCTGCTGAGCGGCCAGCCACGCCTGCTCGACATGGGCGCGGTGGACATGCACGTACCGCATCGTGGTGGCTACCCAGGCGTGACCCAAGGCCTCCTGGATCGCGATCAGGTCCATCCCGTTCAAGTACAGCTGGGACGCGCAGTTATGGCTTCTTTCCGCAGTCGCCGTGTTCGATCAATTCGTGTTCGATGCTGGCCTGCCGGATCGGAGTGTGGGGCAAGGGCCCCACGGTGACTGCTCGTGTCGCGTTTCCGGGCACGTCATGGGTGCGCCATTTCCTGACCTCATTGGTGATCAGATCATCGCTGACCTTGACGTTCTCGTGGGCCCTGGTGTGTGCAGGGATGAGCACATTGATGATCGCTCGGTGCGGGCCTTGTGCGCCCCGGTCACCCTCGCTGGGGTTCCGGGTACGGTGCGGGCGGACGGCTGCCTGCTGGCTGTGGTAGCCCCGGGCCTTCAGCCGGTCGGGATGGCGCTGGCCGCGGGCCGCAACAGGCGGCAGCCCAGGGTCAGCATCACCGGTCTGCCGGCAGAGATCTGCGCCTAGTGCCGGCTGACGACGAATGCCTGGTAGCCGTTCTGGCCGGTTTCGGAGGTCCCGCCGGCGGCGCAGTTTCCCGCCGGTGCGCACGACAGCGCACTGACGCCGGAGTCTTCGTTCGTGAACAGCGGCGGGGTCCCGGTGATCTCCATGGCGTCATGCCAGGTGCCATCGATCTCATCGGCGACGAACACCCGGGTGCCCTCGCCGGCGCCGTAGTCACCGGCAGCGGCGCAGTACCCGGCCGAGGCGCATGACACCGAGGTGACATAGCCGGCTACGGGTGGATCGCCGGGAGAGCCCAGGCCGCGCACCGGCTGTGCGTCACCCCAGGTGCCGCCGGACTTGCTGGCAACGAACGCGCCGGCGCCGTCGTCGATCCAGCCACCGGCGGCGCAGTTGCCCGCCTTGGCGCACGACACCGAGGTGACGGCGGCTTGCTTTCCCAGCGACGCGGTTGCGGGGACCTGCTGCGCGCTGCCCCAGGTGCCGTTCACCTCATCGGCGGTGAACGCCTGCTGATGGCTGGCAGAGTCTGTGTAATGCCCGCCCGCCGAGCAGTTGCCAGGGGTGGCGCAGGAAACGGAGACGACCCTGGCTTCGCCGCCGCTGTTGAGAGCGCCAAGGCCGGGGATCTGCTGCGCGGGCTGCCATCTGCCGCTGGCCTGGCTGGCCACAAAGGCCTGAACGTGGCCGGCGGCGTCGGTGTAGTACCCGCCCGCCGAGCAGGTGCCCGCCGAACGGCACGACACCGACAACAGCAGAGCCGAGCCGCCGGCGTCCAGGGCGGCCAGACCTGGCACAGGGTGGGCACGGTGCCAGGTGCCGCCGGCCTCGCTGGCCGCGAACCCCAGCAGGTGGCCTGCAGTATCGGTGTAGGAGCCGACGGCGGTGCAGTAGCCCGCCCGCGCACATGACAGGGACCCGACGGCGGCCCTGCGCCCGGCGTTCAGGACCGCTGTGCCGGGAACCTCACGGGCCTTACGCCAGGTGCCGTTCACCTGGCTGACGATGAACGCCTGGGAGTGGCCCAGGCTGTTGTAGTACCCACCGGCGGCGCAGTTTCCCGCTGACGGGCACGAGATCGAGGCAACCCCGGCGAACCCCACCGTGCTGAGGGCGGCCATACCGGGCACTTCGATGACCTGGCCCCATTGCCCGTTCACCGCGCTGGCCACAAAAGGACCGCCACGCTGGGGGCCGGTACCGTAGGACCCGCCGGCCGCGCAGTAGCCCTTCGGCGCGCACGACACCGCTGCCACGCCCGCATCCCCATAGGTGTTCAGCGCAGCGAGCCCAGGGATCTCCACCGCCGTGCGCCAGGTGCTGCCCCCAGGGCTGGCCGCGGGCCTGGCCAGTGCTGATCCTCCCGCAAAGGCCAGCAGCATCCCGGCAGCGGCCGGCGCCGCGATCACAGTGGCCACAACCTGGGACCAGCGCCTCATAGCAGGCATCCCTCCTGCTCATGCCACCGTGGACGGCAGCACGGCAAACATGTGATGGCAAACGGCATGACCGGGTCGCCTCCGGCGATGTGTGCCACCTGGATCAGTGCCCCAGGTTCCCGCATGCCAGCAATGCAATCACGATTAGTAATTGTTCAGGAGCATAGTGTTACTGAACGGCTACGTGCGGCACCTCGGCACTGTCCGGGCGTGCCGGGTGGTTGCCCGCCGGCGCCGCGCGTTCCTGGGACCCCGTCCGAGTTCGCACGAACCTGCCGGACCCACCCAACCCAGCTCACATAACGAGCCGGATCCAGCACGAGACTGGTCCCAGCCAAGGACACGGCAGCACCCGGCGGGCATTGACCACCGCCCATAACGATCAATCTGCACGCGGCGCCGGCTATGTCGTCACGCTCAAGTCGGCATGCAGATCGGCGGATATCGCACGGTTCGTGGTGGCCAGCCTGTGACCGTCTGTGATGAACGTCGGCCCGGGCAGGCACACCGGGTGCCCCGCAGGCCCCGGTCCCGGTCAAGCAGAAGCGTCACAACGAGCATGACAGGGTCATCGTGACCATCGCCGAAGGGTTTCGGTCAGCCTCATCCGATCGCCCCATATCCATCAGGACGACGTTCGGCACTCATAACGAGTGACGGCAACGTGGCCTCGCCCGGACGCTCCCCGCCGGCTGATGTCATCCTCCGGCAGGGGAGCGTTTTCTCGGTTATCCGCGTTCGCCGTTGTCCACAGCGGCCTGCTGGCCTCCCGGCAGCCGCTCGTTCGCCGCTATGAGCAGCGGCACCATAGAGATCACATCGTCCCGGCCCTGCCGGCAGCCAGCGGCCCAGGTCTGTGCCTCCTGGGCCACCCGGGCGGCCTCGGACGCCGCCCTCGCGGCGGCATCCTGCCAGTGCCGGATTTCGCGGGCCATGGCCGCGCGGGAGCGGGCGATGGCGTCAGCCGCGCGCGCCTGCCCGCACCACCAGCCGATGGCGGCGCCGATGCCGCCCCCGATGATCAAGGCAATGACAATCATCCGCGCTCACCTCGTCCGCTGCCGGGACCTGGCTGCCGTTCCCGGGAAGTTGCCGCAGGTGGGTCTCTTGCGTTGTGGTAGAGCAGAGGTAATGTAAAGGATCATGCCGGGCTCCTCGTCCAGCGCCTATGGGATGGAGTTCGGTGCGACAAGCTGGGCTGGCGGGATCCGACCGCTGGCCCAGCATCCTGTCGGGATCAGCTGGTGCCGCTGGAATGGCGACGGCCGCGTTATCGCCGCCGCGGCCAGGAATGGCCGCCAACGGCGGGGCCCGCTGGGCGGCGTCATGATGGCAGGCGTCGTGAACCGACCAGGGTCCTGCGCCGCCTCCGGTGTGCCCAGCGAGCCGTTGCCCCCGGCTGACGGCACACGGTGGGAGCGCTACCCGGTTCTGCCCCCTGCCGATCATGGTCGTCCTCTGAACGTGCGGCCTCGTTTCCATTGAACGATCCCTTTCGCCAATCTGCAAGCTGCGTTGCAGATTGCACCACCGTTGGAAGCGTAAACTTCACGTTCGCATGCCGAACTACTACGCTACGGATCAGCCGCATCCCCTGTGGAGACGCGCATGAGGAAAAGAAAGGGCCTGCCGGTTGCCTGACCGCGGCAGCCCATCGGTGCGCGGCCGTCGCCTGGCCGCCGAGCTCCGGCGCCTGCGCGAGCTGACAGGCATGACCGGAGAAGAAGTGGCGCGCTTGCTCGGCTGGTCGGGATCCAAGGTCAGCCGGATCGAACTCCGCCGTACCGGCCTGAAGCAGGCCGACCTGACCAGGCTCCTGGACCTGTACCAGGTGGACGAGCCACACCGGACAGACCTGCTCGCGCTCGCCCGCGAGTCCAGCCAGCGTGGCTGGCTTGAGGTAGTGACGGCTGACTTCGCGGTCGGATACGCGGAATACGTCCAGGCGGAGGCTGAAGCCCGCTCAGTGTGGAACTGGGAGCCCCAGGTCGTCCCAGGCCTGCTCCAGTCGCCGGAATATGCCAGGGCGGTGATGCAGGGCTGGCGCTCGATGTTCGCCCTGCCGCCGGGAGACGTCGATCGGCGGGTCCAGACCCGCCTGGTACGGCAGCAACGCCTGACCAGTGACCCGCCGCTGGAGCTGTCCGTCGTCGTGGACGAGTCAGTGCTCCATCGCAAGTTCGGGGACGCGGGCGTCATGCGGCGGCAGCTGAACAGCCTCGTGGAGGCCTCGCGGCAGGCAAACCTTGATCTGAGAGTGCTGCCGCTGGACGGCAGTCACCCAATGGCGACCGGTGCGTTCACCTATATGCAGTTCGCGCAAGTCCACGACGTCGCGGCGCCCGACCTGGTGTCGGTGGAACACCTCGATGGCAGTTACTACCTGGAGAACGAAGACGACACGCACCGGTATCGCGTTACATTCGAGCACCTTCAGACGCACGCGCTCGACCGGGAGCAGTCCCGCAACCTGATTTCGCAGACCGCAAGCGGGAGATGGTCATAGAGAAGCCTGCGTCGTGCTGAGTGCCGCGCTCAGGCCCGGAAATCGCCGTTCTTCACACCCGCCACGAACGAATCCCAGGCAGCCCGGCCGAAGCCGAGGACCGGTCCCGCGCCATTCGCCTTGCTGTCCCGGACAGCGACCAGCTCGCCGCCGAGCCCGGCTACCTCAAGGCAGTTCCCGTTGTAGGTGCTCCAGGAACTCTTTCGCCAGCTGGTCATCGGGGCCATGCCGGGACATTCCGCCTGAGCCTCATCCATGCCCACGGCGGGCCGACGAGCACGAACTCCCTGCACACGCTCCCCTGAACCAGTCACCCTGACCTCGCGAGCCTCAGACTACTAATTGGAATTGAATGATAACTCCGTGTTATCGCCGTCCCAGAACTGCCCTCAGTCCCAGGAGGTTTGCCGCACGCTTTGCAGGCATTCACCCGGCTATAACGTCACGTTCCGGCGAGGTCCACCGGAAACGCCAAACGCCTGGCCACGGGTGGCCGCGCCAGACCTGGACCACCTTAACGATCACGCCTTGGGCGGGTGCGGGATTCCGCCACATCCGGCGTCCCGCGAGTCGCGGGCTGCTGGCGAGCTGAACATTCTTCGCTCTGCGCAACGAAGTGCCACCGACCATGACATGATGACCGACGGATACGTGGTGAGCGCGGGGGCTTTCCGGGTGCCCGGGCCTCTCGGCCCAGGACCGGGCAACTGACCAGCGACGGGCCACGGCTCGCCGTAGCCGGACGGCGATGTGAGGGGCGAGATGCCAGCCCGCAGATCCATCCGCCAGCAGGCGATACGCAGGCACCAGCGCCGGAGGCTGGTGCTGGGCGTAGCCGCCGCTGGCGTTGCCGCAGCCGCCGTGGCGTTCCTGACCACCACCACCGCGGCCAGGTTCCTGCGGGCCAGCGGCGCCGAGACACTGGCGGGTGTGACCTGCCCGGCCACCGGCTCCGCGTCCCCCTCCGCCTGCCCGCGGCCGGTGCACAAGCCAAGCCCGGACGGCTCCGCCAGCCGGGCCCCCGCCTCCATGAGCAGCACTCCCGCCGGATCAGGCTCGCCAACGGCGTCCCCGACCCCGTCCGCCGCCCCCACCACCTCCGCGACACCGGGCAGTGCCGCCACCACGACGGTGGTGCACCAGGTGCTGGCGCAGATCAACAAGGCACGCGTGCGGGAAGGCCTTCCCCGCTACACCCTCACCACCGGCCTGCACCACAGCGCACAGCGCCATACCTCGGTGATGGCCGGCGGCGGCGGCCTGTCCCATCAGTGCCCCGGCGAGCCATCGCTGGGCGCCAGGGAAACGGCGGCCGGCGTGCCGTGGACAACCGCCGGGGAGAACATCGGCGAAGGCGGCCCGGTGGCCGGAACGTCAGCCGCGATCGCACAGATGGCGCTGACGCTCACCCAGGACATGCTGAACGAGAAGCCGCCGAACGACGGGCACCGCCAGAACCTGCTCAGCAAGGCGTTCCACCACATCGGGATCGCCATCGTCAGGGACAAGTCCGGGACGGTGTGGATGACCCAGGACTTCTCGAACTGACCGGCCCGGGGTCACAGCCTCATCGCTGACGGCAGCACGTACCAGTAGAACAGGCCGATCAGGATGAGCCAGAGCAGGATCACCAGCGTCCAGCCCATGTTGTGCCTGATCACCTCGCCTTCCCGGCGGACGTAGCTGCTCGTCGAGACCCCGACGCTGGTGGTCTGCGGGGCCACCGGCTTGCCGACCTCGGCGCCGGCCGAGTTGAGGGACGGCAGCAGCAGCAGCGGCATGCGCAGCAGCCCGCCCACCGCGTACTGGAAGCCACCGAACAGCGCATTCGTCGAGGTGTTGCTGCCCGACAGCGCGACACCGATCCAGCCGAGCACGGGCGCGAGCAGGATGAACCAGGTACCGACCCGCGAGAAACCGTACGCGAGCGTGCTGGCCATCCCCGAGTAGTTGAACACCTGCGCCAGCCCGAACACGATCGGCGCCACCAGCAGGGCGCCCCACATCTGCGAGAAGCTGCGCTTCAGCGCGGCCGTGAACTGCGCGCCCCGTACTCGCAGCGCCAGCAGGATGACCAGCAGGGAGATCAGAATCCAGGTGCCCGCGATGGCGGGCGCGAACTTCCACACGATCGCGACCGGGTCATGCGACAGCGAGCTGACCGCGTCGACCTCCGGCTTGATGAAGGTGTAGTCGCCCAGGTGGGACCACGGCCCGGTACCGGCGACCACGACCACGATGAGGATGCCGAACGCGGTGAAACCCGGGATGGCCTCCCGGATCCCGCCGCTGGCCGGCCCGCCGCCGGCAGGCACGCCGCCAGCAGGCACGGGCGCCGCAGGGACGGGATCGGCTGGCACGCCGTCCGCGGCGACCGGGACCCCTCCGTAGCCCAGGGTTTCCGCGGGCCGCCAGTACCGCAGCAGCAACAGCAGCGCGCCGAACGAGACCAGCGAACCGATGATGTCGGGCAGATACGGCCCGAGGAACTGGGACGTCGGGAACTGGCCGAGGATGTACGACAGCGAGCCCACGATCGGCAGCGGCCAGATGCCCCGCAGCCCGCGGCGGCCGGTGACAAGCCAGACGAGGATCCATGGCGGGAGAAGGGCGAGCAGGGCCACGATCCGGCCCACCGACGCGGACAGGCTGAGCAGCGGCGCGTTGGTGACGGCGGCTAACGCGATGATCGGGGCGCCGAGGGCGCCATAGGAGACGGGGGCGTTGTTGCCGATGGCGGCCACCCTGATCGCGTCGATCTCCGCCACCCCCAGGCCCACCAGGATCGGCGCGATCACCGCCCACGGGTAGCCGAACCCGACCAGGCCTTCCAGCAGGGCGCCCAGCGCCCAGGCCAGCAAGATGGCCTGTACCCGCACGTCGGCGGTGGCCTGGGTGACGAGCCAGTGCCGGAAGTGCGCGAACGCGCCGGTCTCGGTCAGGGTGTTGTAGATCACCACGCCCCAGAAGACGATCCAGTCGATGGACCAGATCCCGGTGGCCGCCCCGATCCCCCAGGCGCCGGACACCTGCCCGGCCGGGGCATGCCAGATGGCGATGGCCATGACGATGGTGATGACGGCGCCGATGGTCACCGCCAGCCAGGCGGTCACCCGCATGACGGCCAACAAGACCAGCAATAAGGCCAGCGGCAGCAGCGCCACCAGGGTGCTGCCCAGGGTCGAGTCCAGGGGATTGAGGTGCTGGGTGAAGCCCGACGCGGCGAGAAACATGGACGGCAACCTTCCGCTGTGCTGGCCTGCGCTTCCAGTCCCCGCTGCCCGGCTGTAGAACCGATCGTCACCCACATCCAGGATGTATTCAATACGCAATGTTGCCCCCGGAAGTGCCGCGGAAGTTCCCGGGCCATGCTCACGTCACGGCCTGGCCGCCCGGAGCGGGCGGGGACCGCACTAAGATCCAGACGATGACAGCACGAGCCACGGCCCCGGCCGGACTGCGCCAGCGGGCGGACCTGACGGTCCTGACCTGGCCGGTTTTCGACCCGCTGCCGGTGGACGTGATCGTCACGACCCGCCACGGCGGGGTGTCGCCCGGCGGGTACGCCAGCCTCAACCTCAGCTTCGGGGTCGGCGACGACCCTGCGAACGTGACCGAGAACCGGCGCCGGCTCGCCGCGGCCCTGGACACCGACCCCGGTTCCTTCGTCTTCGCCGGCCAGGTCCACGGCGCCGACACCGCGATCGTGTCCGCCGCCGACCGGGGCCGGGGCGCGCTGGCCGCGACCGGCGCGATCGGGCCCGCCGACGCGCTGGTCACCGCCGAGCCAGCCACCGTGCTCGCGATCCTGGTCGCCGACTGCGTGCCGGTCGTCCTGTACGACCCAGCCAGGCATGTGCTCGCCTGCGCGCACGCGGGCTGGCGGGGCACGGTCGCCCACGTGGCGCAGTCGGCGCTGACCGCGATGGGCTCACTCGGCACCCGGCCGCGCGATGTCATCGCCGGGATCGGCCCGGCGGTCGGCCCGGACGCCTACCAGGTGGGCGAGCAGGTGGCCAGCGCCGCCGAGGCAGCCTTCGGCGAGCACACACGGGCACTGCTCCGGCCCGCCGGAGCTGGCCAGTGGCTGTTCGACCTGTGGGCCGCCAACCGCCTCACGCTGACCTTGGCCGGTGTGCCGGACACCCAGATCCACGTCGCGGGCACGCCCACCGGGCCCGGCCCCGGCCTGTTCTTCAGCCACCGGGCGCAGCGCCCCTGCGGGCGGTTTGCGCTGGCCGCCCGGCTAGAGCCACGGGGGCAGGCGTGATGGCCGAGCATCCGTTCCGCTATCAGGGTTTTGACCTTGATCCCAGCCAGGGGGTGGTCACCTGCCGCTACTCGCTCGGCGGGTGGGCGTTCGCGGAGAAGGTCAGCTTCGATCCGGCCGGGCGGTGGGACGCGCCGGGGGTGGCGCAGGCCGCCCGGCTGATCTGCCTGCTGGCGGGTGTGTCCTACTACAAGACGGCGGCGCCGCCCATCGTCGACCTCGGCCCGATCCCGGTCAGCATGACCGAGCTCGAGTTCCTGCGCACCTTCTACCTCGACGGCCTGGGCGAGTACGCCTACCGCAACGACCTGGACCTGTCCGCCCTGCGGTTCACCGGCGGGATCATCGGCGAGCCGGCCGCCAGCGGGGCGCCCCCCGGCCGGCCCGGCCGGCCGCTGATCCCCTTCGGCGGGGGCATCGACTCGATCGTCACCGTGGAACTGATGCGCGAGCGCGCTGACGTGGCGCTGTTCGTCATGAACCGGCCCGGTGACCGTTTCGCCGCGATCGAGCGCCCGGCCGCGGTCACCGGCCTGCCCGTCGTCCGGGCTGGCCGCGAGATCGACCCGCAGCTGCTGCGGTCGGCCGAGCTCGGGTTCCGGAACGGGCACGTGCCGGTCACCGGGATCCTGTCCGCGATCGCGGTGATGGCCGCCCTGCTGGACGGCCGGGACGCGGTTGTGATGTCCAACGAATGGTCGGCGTCGATCGCCACCCTGGAGGCACGCGGGCGCGCCATCAACCACCAGTACTCCAAGAGCGCGGAGTTCGAAGCGGGTTTCCGGCGGGTCCTGGCGGATGCGCTCGGCGGCCAGGTCAGCTACTTCTCCGCGCTGCGGCCCTTCAGCGAACTGTGGGTAGCGCGCAAGTTCGCCGCCCTGACCCAGTACCACGGCACCTTCCGCAGCTGCAACCGGGCCTTCCACATCGACCCGGCGCACCGCCTCGACCACTGGTGCGGCCACTGCGACAAGTGCTGCTTCATCGACCTGATCCTGGCCCCGTTCCTGCCCGCCGCCGACCTGGCCGCTATCTTCGGCGGCGCCGAGCCGCTGGCCGACCCCGCCCTGGCCGAGCGGTTCCGTGCCCTGCTCGGGACGTCGGTGGCCAGCAAGCCCTTCGAATGCGTCGGCGAGGTGGGCGAATGCCGGGCGGCCGCGGTGCTGGCGGCCGCGCGGCCGGACCGGGCCACAGCCTCCCTCCTGCAGGACCTGGCCGGGCAGTTCCCGCCGCCAGCCCCCACCACGGTCCAGGCGCTGCTCCGCCCGGCCGGTGAGCACTGGATCCCTGATGCGTACGCGGCCGACGATCTCCTGGTCTGACCTGCGCGAGGCCCGCGCCGGCGTGTGGGGCATCGGCATGGAAGGGCTCGCCAGCCTGCGCAAGCTCGCCACCCTCGGCGCCGCAGCGGTGCTGGTGGACGACCATCCCCCGGCGGAGGGCCCCGGCGGGCAGCCGGTCCTGGCGACCGGCGACGGCGGGCTCGCCGCGCTGGCCGGCTGCGACGTGGTGGTCAAGAGCCCGGGGATCAGCCGGTACCGCCCCGAGGTCGCGCACCTGGCGGCCAGCGGCATCCCGGTCGTGGGCGGGCTCGGCCTGTGGCTGGCCGAGGCCGACCGCGGCCGGGTGGTGTGCGTCACCGGCACCAAAGGCAAGAGCAGCACAACGGCTGTCGCGGGGCATCTGCTGAACCGGTGGGGCTACCGCTGCCTGGTCGGCGGGAACATCGGCCAGCCGCCCTGGGACCCCGCCGCGCAAGGTGACGGCTACGACTACTGGGTCATCGAGACATCCAGCTACCAGGCCACCGACCTGCCCTGCTCACCGCCGGTGGTCGCGGTCACCTCGCTGCACCCCGACCACCTGGACTGGCACGGCGACGTGGAGACCTACTACGCCGACAAGCTGTCGGCCTGCTCCCAGCCGGGCGCTGACCTGACCGTCGCGAACGGCGACAGCGACCTGCTGCGGGAACGAACGGCCCTGCTCGGGCCACGGGTGGAGTGGGTGCGGGCCACCGACGATCCGGGCACCCACTGGATGGAGCCGCTCGGCCTGCTCGGGACGCACAACCGGCGCAACGCGCTGATCGCCCGCGCCTGCCTGCGCGCGCTGGGCGTGCCGGAGGCCGGGGACGACGGCGCCCTGGCGGAAGCGGCGGCCGGCTTCGTCCCGCTGCCGAGCCGGCTGACCGTCATCGGCGAGGTGGCCGGGGTCGTGTTCGTCGACGACGGCCTGTCCACCAACGTGCTGCCGACACTGGCCGCGATGGACGCCTTCCCCGGCCGCCGGGTCGCGCTCATCGCCGGCGGGCACGACCGGGGCATCGACTACGCCCCGCTCGCCGCTGGGCTCGCCACCAGGGAGGCCCCCACCCTGGTGCTGGCCGTGCCCGACAGCGGGCCCCGGATCCAGGCCGCCATCGAGGCGGGCAGTCCCGGCAAGGTGGAGGTAACCGCCTGCGCCGACCTGAACGCGGCGGTCGAGCGCGGCTTCCGCTGGGCACGGCCGGACGGGGTGGTGCTGCTGTCGCCGGCCGCGCCGAGTTTCGGCCGGTTCCGTGACTACCGGGACCGCAGCGACGCATTCGCCCGCGCCATGCGCGCCTGCCGGCCCGGCTGAGCGTGGGCGTAGATTCGGGACAGTGAAGAAGCTTGTCCGGCTCGTCCCGCTGGTGCCGTTCCGCTACGCCCTCACCGGCGGCGACCTGTGGTGACAGCCGCCGGTCACGGACCGGGCGGGCGCGCGTCTACCCACACACCGAGGGCCAGCACCTGCCGGCCTATCCACCGGCCACGGCCAGCACCGGCCGCTGGAGGTGGGAGCATGGCGCTATGCGGTGGCGAGAGCTGGCTGATCTGCCGTTCGCCGCTGCGCTGGAGCCGCATCCGGGGCCGCTGGCACCCGCGGAGCTGTATGACTGCGCCCATTTCGACCGGCTG
>Ga0307373_10001219_pt1 | contig 48221 bp, 55 predicted proteins | sample OX2MG_FD_202534 | JGI IMG/M metagenome (GOLD analysis project Ga0307373, IMG submission 202534) | Soil microbial communities from Risofladan, Vaasa, Finland - OX-2 | ecosystem: Environmental > Terrestrial > Soil > Coastal area > Acid sulfate soil | place: Finland: Risofladan, Vaasa | collected...
AGATCGTGACTCGTCACGTCCGGCCGACGGATAAACGCCCGCGCATCAGAAAATCACGACTGAGCCTGAGGGTTTTGATTCGAATTCGCCGACTGCTTCACTCGCGCGGTGGATCCAGGCTAAGAACAAGATGCAGCCATTGACCAAGGACGTATTTTGAGACTTTATGAAGCTCTCTCATTCCCAGTATCTCTGCTTTACAGTAAAGCTGTGTTACTGCTAACAATGAGTTATGACTAAATCGCCCACCTTCGTCACCGTGCAGAGCCGCGGCCTTATTGCCATTCCTACCTCAATCCGACGTCACTTCGGTTTGGACAAACCCGGCGCACAAGTTGAGGTAATTGAGCGAGAGGGCGAAATAGTCCTGCGTCCGTACGTTGCGGTACCCGTCGACCAGGCATGGTTCTGGACCGAGCGATGGCAAGAGATGGAGCGCGAGGCGGACGAAGCCATCGTTGCTGGCCGTGTCGTGGTGACCTATGACGTCGATGAACTGCTCGCCGATCTCGACTCGTGAGATTCGAGCGAACTGAATCGTTCAAGAGCGACTACCAGCGGCTGTCCGAAAAGGAACGCGAGATGTTCCGTACAGCCGCTCGCGTCTTCAATGTGGCGTGCGACCACTTCATTACGACTCGCGATTCGTCCTCGTGGCCAGTCGGCCTACGAGTGAAAGCGGTCGTAAACGCGCCCGGTGTCTTCGAGATGACCTGGAGTTTCAGCGGACCCGACGGTCGAGCCACTTGGCAATGGACCACCGTTATCACCGACCGTGGGGATTCTGTACCCGCGATGCTTTGGCAACGTCTGGGCGGCCACAAGATTTTCCGCGAACCATGATGCATCAAAGCACGATCCATAGACGAACAACCATTTGATTCGCGCAAGCATATTTCGTGGGTACCGCGGTCCCAACGTCAGTCCCAACGGTCACTACCTTCACGAGATAGTGAACATGGTCTGTCGCGACATTGTGAACACTTACGGGGCGGTGTCTCACAGTTGCGTGGAGCAAACGAACTCGTCAAACGGTGTTTTTTAAGGCTGAGTCCTCACCCTTTTTGTCACGGCTCTCTACGGTCATTGCGAGCGCGACGTCCTTAATTGAAGGTGAGAAGAGAGTTTCAGTTTGACCAGATGTGGTGACGGGCTATCCAGGAAGCGCTGGAATTCTCCATAAATTCACGGCATGAGGGCCGCTATCTGATAAGATAGCAATGTGACGACAGCCAGCTCTACGATCTTGCAACTCCGCAAAACGAATGGGTTGACCCTCCGGTCGCTCGCGGACCTCGTGGGAACGTCGTCGGCGACCCTTTCCAATTATGAGTTGGGTAGAAAGGAGCCGCGGTTGTCGACCCTGGAGCGGCTCGTGGAGGCGAGCGGCTCGAAACTTCGAGTTGAAATTGTCCCCGCGGTGGTCAACGGCCGTTGGAACGACGCCCGAGTAAGTGCTGTCGAAAGTTCAGGACGCGTCGCCGGCGCGATACGAGAGCACCGCGAGGGACTCGCGTTTCGGATCTGTCTCGAGCTGATCGATGACTTGTCGGCCGTCACGCCGTACAGGCTCGGCGACCTGACCAAGGATACTCCGCAGTTGACCGGCGACGCCCGTTACGACGCGTTGATAGCGGCCATCGTTGAAGATGCCTGTGTCAATGCTGGCGCCCCGACTCCTCCGTGGGTGTACGAGTCCACACGGATGGTCGAGAAGTGGTATCTCACCGACATCGAATCGCTCCACGAGGATGCCGATCGAGATACACCTGCCATATATCGACGACATGGCGTGTTCATTCTCGAAGACGAGTTATCTCGCGCCTAATGCTTACTCGCGAAGATGCCCTCAATGCGTTGGACGAACTCGTCGCTGAGCTTCAGATGCTCGAACAAAGGTCGAGAATTTACATTGTTGGTGGAGCTGCACTCATGCTGGGCTTTGGTGCCCGTGACGCCACGCACGACATCGACGCCGTCATCACGCCCCGCACCGAAATCATGCTGGTCGTACTTGATATTGCCCGTCGTCGAAACCTGCCCGACGACTGGCTGAATTCCGCTGCCGCGATGTACGTGCCAGCGTGGCCCGACGACCCCAGTCCACGGATCATCATTTCGACAGAGCGAGTAGAAGTGTCGATTGCTTCGGCTGACATGCTCTTGGCGATGAAAATTCATGCGAGTCGTGGGCGCCAGGACGTTGAGGACCTACGGTTCCTGCTCACGGAAGTAGGAATCGATAATTACGACGACGCAGTGTCGCATTACGAACGCTTCTACGAGAACGATCCGATCAAAAGCAGAGCTATCAAAATTCTCACCGATATCTTTAGTGGGCCAGCGTCGAACTCCTGATCCGAGCGATTGGTTGAGTTGGTCTATGACGACCAAACTCTCATATCCGTTTGGACCGCTTTCAGGAGTCGAGGTCAAAGAGCAGTCCCAACGGAGCAGTCCCAACGGAGCAGTCCCAAGAGCAGTCCCAAGAGCAGTCCCAAGAGCAGTCCCAAGAGCAGTCCCAAGAGCAGTCCCAAGAGCAGTCCCAAGAGCAGTCCCAAGAGCAGTCCCAACGGGATTCGAACCCGTGTCTCCACCTTGAGAGGGTGATGTCCTAGGCCACTGGACGATGGGACCATGAAAGCGTCAACAGCACTGGTGACTCATTCGCTCGGGGGCAAGGACTCGAACCCTGAATAACTGGACCAGAACCAGTTGTGTTGCCAATTACACCACCCCCGAAGGGCTGGGCAATCTTATCTGAGTCGCGTTCTTAGTTGCCAGAGAGGTGTTTGACGTTGGTGGCGGTGGTAGTCCACGAACTGAGTCGTGCGAAGCCAACGACGCGGCCCACACCCACCTCGAGCGTCTCTTTGAGGTAGTAGCGCCACAACTGGTGCTTGATCGTTGGCGAGTTGCGCACCGGTGAGGGATAGGGCGTAAGTCCTTGCAATGACGCGATCGCCATCGCGCGGAACTCGTGAAAGGGATCGGTCACGGTGATGACCGTCTTAATGTGGTGCTTTTTCAAGAGCGGCAACACGGTCTTGACGTTCTGCCACGTGTCCGTTCCGGCACCCTGCAAGATGCGCGACGCGGGCACGCCGTGATGCTCGAGGTACGTCTTCGACACGCCCGCTTCGGTGTAGACGTCGCCGGAGCGATTCCCTCCGGTCACGGCCACCCACGGAGCGCGGTGCGCGTTGTAGAGCGCGAGGGCCTGATTAAGTCGAGCGGTCAACGCCGGGGACGGCGTGCCGTTATCTTCCGTCGTGCCGTAGACCAAGATCGCTTGGGCGTGGGCGGTGGAGTGATCGTGACCGCGCAGCCAAATCTGCACGAACGTGACGGCGAAGTAGAGGATGACGACCGTGAACAGCAGACTGATAATCCGCAAGATCAGTTTTATGGGACCGAAGATCACGTTGACCTAGCGAGCGCGAAACGAAGTCGTTGCAGCGTCTTCTCTCGTCCAAGGAACTCCAGCGATTCAAAGAGCGGTGGACCCACGAGCGAACCCGTCACGGCGCAACGAATCGGCGCCTGGGCCTTGCGCAGTACTAAGCCCAGCGTCTCGCCCACTTCGATGGTCGCCGCGTGCAGCGTCGGCGCGTCCCATAAGTCCAACGCATCAAAGCGTGCGATGGCGCGTTCGAGTAGCGAGCGACCGAGAGGGTCGTTCGTGATGACTTTGGCAAAACTCGCCTCATCGAATCGGGGTTCGTCGAGAAAGAAGAACTCGACCATGGCCGGAATCTCACCGAGTGTCGCCACGCGCTCTTGCACTAACGGTGCGACTTTTTCATAGAGCGCCGCGTCGAAGAGATCCTCACTCCAGGGAGCGGGGCGGTCACTCGGTCGCCACGCACCGCTCCACGGTCGCACCCACGGCGCGCTCGCCAGAATGAACTCATCCACACTGAGTGCCCGCAGGTACTCCCCGTTGAAGTGCGTCATCTTCTTGACGTCAAAGAAGGCCGGCGAGTGCGATACGTCCTCCAAACGGAACTGTTCGACCAGCGTTGAGAAGGAGACGATCTCTTGGTCGCCGGGAGGGCTCCAGCCGAGCAACGCCAAGTAGTTCACGAAGGCCGCGGCGAGATAGCCCTGATCACGGTAGGACTCGGTCGAGACTGGATCCTTGCGTTTGGAGAGCTTCTTCCGCTGCTCGTTGACGAGTAGTGGCAGGTGCGCGTAGAGCGGTAGCGCGACCACGTCGCCCGTCGCTTCGTTCAGCGCCCCCCACAGCATCATCTGTTTGGGCGCGTTCGGGAGACCATCTTCGCCGCGAATGACGTGGGTGATTCGATCATCGCGGTCGTCGGTGACGTTCGCGAGAGCGTAGAGCACGGCGCCCGACGACTTCACGACGACGAAGTCGTCGATGAGGGCGTTGGCGAACTCGACGTCGCCACGAATGACGTCGGGCACGATCGTGATCCCGTCTTGGGGCGTCTTAAATCGCAGCGCCGTGGTCGCGCTTGGCTGGACGTTGCGCTCGCGACAGTAACCGTCGTAGCCCGGCGTCTTGTTCTCCCCCTTACGAGCGTCGATGTCGGTGGCGCTGCACGAGCAGTAGTAGAGGTAGCCGGCCGCGCGCAGTGCCCGCGCGGCGCCTTCGTGCGCGTCGGCGTTGTCGCTCTGGCGAAAGGGCCCTTCGTCAGGGTTGAGCCCCATCCACTCCATCGCCGAGAGAATGGGACCAAACCATTCGTCGCGGTTACGACTCTCGTCGGTGTCTTCGACGCGCAAGATGAAGACACCCTCAGGACTTTGTCGTGCGACGAACCAGTTAAAGAGCGCCGTGCGCGCCGAGCCGACGTGGAAAAACCCCGTGGGCGAGGGCGCGAATCGGACGCGCGGTCCGCTCATGAACTACTCCTCGAGCGAGATGGCGCCGTTGGGACAACTCGACACGGCCAAGTGCAGGCGCTCGTCAAACTCGGGGCCGGGGTTCTCATTAAGGACGTAGAGAAAGCCGTCGTCACGAACTTCAAAGATCTCTGGCGCGATACCCATACAGACCGCGTTGGACGTGCATAGGTCAAAATCGACGTTCACTTTCATAGGTCCTCCGTTTCTCTCATCGTAGTTGAGCGGCCTCGCCCTAACTCTGACGCACCACACCGTGCCTATGCTCCAAGATTGACAAAGGACGGTTATGAAGCAGCGCTCACTGGGATCACTTCGAGTTTCCGAGGTTGGCATGGGGTGTAATAACTTCGGTGGTCGCCTCGATCAACCGAGCGCGACCGCCGTGGTGAACGCCGCGATCGAAGCCGGCGTCAACTTCTTTGACACCGCCGATATCTACGGCTCGACTAAGTCCGAAGGCTTTCTCGGGGCCGCGCTGGGCGAAAGGCGCGGCGACGTGGTGATCGCCTCCAAGTTCGGCATGCCCATCGACGACACGCACTTCGGCGCGAGTCCCGCCTACGTGCGCCAAGCCTGTGACGACTCACTGCGCCGACTCGGTACCGACTACATCGACCTCTACCAGTTGCACTACCCCGACGCGACGGTCCCCATCGCCGAGACGATTGGCGCCCTGCACGAGTTGATCGCCGCGGGCAAGGTTCGCGAGATCGGCTGTTCGAACTTCACCGGCGACCAACTGCGCGAAGCCAAACTCGCCGCCGGAGACGGTCCGTCGTTCGTCTCGGTGCAGAACCAGTACTCACTGCTCGATCGCAGTCCCGAGCGTGACGGCGTACTCGAGGCCTGTGACGAGTTGGGCGTGCGCTTCCTGCCCTTCTACCCACTGGCCAACGGACTCTTGACTGGAAAGATTCGCCCCGGCGAACCACTACCCGTTGGCACGAGACTCGCGGCCATGCCCAAAGATCGCGCCGTGCACTGGCTGAGCGACGAGTTCCAAGAGCGCGTCTCGACGCTGCTCGCCTACGCCGAAGGCGTCGACGTGCCCATTCTCACGCTCGCTTTTTCGTGGCTCTTGAGCCACCGCGAGGTGGCGAGCGTCATCGCGGGTGCGTCGAACGCAGATCAGATTCGCGCCAACGTCGCGGCCGCCACCGCGTTGTCGAAGCAGCATCGCGACGAACTCGACCGACTCACCGCGTAGGGATCGCGCCGCTTTAGGAGGACTTCATGACGGCAACCACTTTGGTCAAGGTGTCCTTCGCGTCGCCAAAGACCAGCGTCGTCTTGGGGTTATAGAGCAGTTCGTTATCGATGCCGGCGAAGCCCGGACGCATCGAGCGCTTCAAGAAGATGACGTTCTCCGCGAGGTCGGCGCGAATGATCGGCATGCCGTAGATGGGCGACGCCGGATCGTTCATCGCGGCCGGATTCACCGTGTCGTTCGCCCCGACCACCAGGGCCACGTCGGCCGTAGAGAGTTCTGAGTTCGCTTCGTCCATCTCGAGCAAGTCTTCGTAGGGCACGTTCGCTTCGGCGAGCAGCACGTTCATGTGACCGGGCATACGCCCCGCCACCGGATGAATCGCGTAGAAGACCTCCACGCCCTTACCCTCGAGCACTTCGGCCAGTTCGCGCAGTACGTGTTGGGCCTGGGCCACGGCCAACCCGTAACCGGGAATAATGACGACCTTGCTGGCGAAACCGAGTAGGACGCCAATATCTTCGGGCGATCCAGAACGGACGGCTCGCCCCTCGACCCCACCACCCGCGCTGGCCGTGATGACCGAACCAAAGGCCGAGAACAAGACGTTAGAGAGGCTTCGTCCCATGGCTTTACTCATGAGTCTCGTGAGCAAGATGCCCGACGCGCCCACCAGTGTTCCCGCGACGATCAACAGGTTCGATCCGAGCGTGAAGCCCGACGCCGCGACCGCCAGTCCCGTAAAGGCGTTGAGCAGCGAGATCAGTACCGGAACGTCGGCGCCACCGATGGGTAACACGAAGGCGACGCCCAAGATCAGCGCGACAATGAACAAGATCCAGAGCAGCAGTGTCGAACCTTGTACCAAAATCGTAACGATGAGTCCCAACGCCACCACGCCCACCACGGCGTTGATGATCTGCTGACCCGGATAGGTGACCGGGCGACCCGTCATCAACTCCTGAAGCTTCGCGAACGCAATCGCGGACCCCGAGAAGGACACGGTGCCGATCAAGACCCCGAGCAACACTTCTAAGGTGACGTAGGTCGCGGGATTCGTGGACTTGATGTGCACGAACTCGGTGATCGACACCAGCGCCGCGGCCCCGCCGCCGACGCCGTTAAAGATCGCGACCAGTTGGGGCATCGCGGTCATCTGCACGAATCGTGCCGTGGGCACCGCGATAATCGCGCCAATAAACATGGCGAGGAAGATGAGACCCAAGTGGTGCAGCGCGTGACCGTCGACGAACTTGAAGAACGTCGCGACGATCGCGACCAACATGCCAAAGGCCGCGACGGCGTTACCCTTTCGTGCGTATTTGGGACTGCCGAGGCCCTTCAGCGCTAAAAGAAAGGTCGTTGCCGAAAAGAGATAGATGAGGTCAATCAGTGTTTCGCGACTCACGGAGCGTCCTCAGACTTAACCGGTGGCGCCTTGGGTTTGCGCGCTTTGAACATCTCGAGCATGCGGTCGGTCACGACGAAGCCACCAACGACGTTGAGCGTCGCGAGGATGACCGCGAGAAAACCCAGTACCTCTTCGAGGTTCGTGTTCGCCGCGCCGAGCACGAGCATCGCACCCACGAGGATGACCCCGTGGATCGCGTTCGAACCACTCATCAACGGCGTGTGCAGAATCGACGGCACCTTCGAGATGATCTCGATGCCCACGAAGATGCTCAGCACCAAAACGGTCGCGTACTGCAGCAACACGTTGCTCATGGACTCTCCTTCACTTCAGGCGTGATGGCCACGTGCGCCACACCGAGTGCTTCGGCGGTGGCGGCGTGGTTGACCTCGCCACCGCGGGTCACGGTGACGCCAATAACCACTTCGTCGTTCCAGTCAGGGTTCAACACGCCCTTGGCGCCAAAGAGCCCGAGCAGTTTCAAGACGTTGTTCGCGTACATAAAGCTCGCGTGCGTGCCCATCTCGGCCGGTGGATTGGCGAGTCCGACGATGCGAACGCCGCCGTGTTCGACAACCTCACCGACTCTCGTGAGTTCACAGTTGCCACCACCGTCAGCGGCCATGTCGATGATGAGCGAGCCTTCGGCCATGGCGTCGACCATCGCGGTGGTGACGAGTATCGGCGACTTTCGACCGGGCACGGCGGCCGTCGTGATGACGACGTCCGAACCCGCGACCTCACCGAGCAGGGCCGCTTGTTGTTGTTCGCGCTCCTCGGCCGTGAGTTCGCGCGCGTAACCGCCGGCGGCGTCGGCGGTGACGCCGAGTTTCACGAAGACGGCGCCCGCCGACTCGGCCTCTTCTTTGGCGGCGGAGCGAACGTCGTAGGCGCGCACTTTGGCGCCCAGGCGCTTCGCGGTGGCGATCGACTGGAGGCCGGCGACGCCCACGCCCATCACGAGCACCTTCGCCGGGCGAATGGTGCCCGCGGCCGTCGTGAGTAGGGGAAAGAATCGATCCAGGTAGGTGGCCCCGGCGAGCGCGGCGCGGTACCCCGAGACCGTGGCCTGGCTCGAGAGTGCGTCCATGTACTGCGCGCGCGATATTCGTGGCAAGAGATCGAAGGAGAGGGCGGTGACTCTCCTCTCGTTCAACACTTTGACGACGTCGAGGGCCAAGAGCGGCGAAAGGAACGAGAGGTGCAGTGTTCCTTCGGGGACGCGCGACGCCTCATCGAGCGTGGGCGGATTCACCCGCAGATTGACGTCGCCCGAAGCCGTCTCGACGATCGTGGCGCCGGCCGCGACGTAGCTCTCGTCGCTGAAGTGCGCGAGATGTCCCGCGCCGCGTTCGACCTCGACCTGCCAGCCGTCGCCGACGAGCGTCTTTACGGCGTCGGGGGTGAGCGCGACGCGCGTTTCGCCAGTTCGCGACTCCTTATACAGCGCTATTTTCACCTACTTGTTCTAGCAGTCTCGCCGCCAGTGCTTAAACGCCTACGCGCTCGGCGAAATGAAGTTGACGATCTCGGCGCTGACGTCGTGCGGTGCCTCTAGTGGCAACCAGTGTCCGGGACCATCGAAGCGAACGTAGGTGAAGCCCCGGGCGCAGTAGGCCGACGAGTTCGTCATTTGACGCTCGCTCAGGGCGGCGTCGCCACTCGACCACAGTCCGAGCACCGGTACCTCAACGGGTGGCAGTATCGGCGGATCGGCGACGAACGATTCGGGCGGCAGGTTCGCTCGATACCAGAGCAGGTGCGTAGTCATCTGTCCGTCGCGCTCGAGTTCCTCAATGATCGCTTCGACGCGAGGATGACCGGTCCAACGGCGCATCGCTTCGTAGTCGTTCTTGCGCAAGAACGCCTCGCCGACACCTTCGTGAAAGAAGAGCAGCGTGTACCAACTCTTGATCTGTTGCTCGAGGCCGGCCGAGCGAAACGACGTCGGGTGACCGACCGACACCACGACGAGCCGCTCGACGAGATTAGACCGGTAGGTCGCCGTGACCCAGGCGAGATTCGCGCCCCAGTCGTGGCCGACGAGCGTGACCTTCTCATCGCCGAGCGCGGCGATGATGCACGCGACGTCGCCCACCAGTTCGTGCATTGCGTAACGCGTGACGTCGGTGGGTTTGGAACTGAGGCCACATCCGCGCAGGTCCGGCACCGCGACGCGGTACCCCGCCACGACCACTTCGCGAGCAACGTCGTTCCACAACGCCGACGTGTCCGGCCAACCGTGGAGGAAAAGTACTGTCGGGCCCTCGCCCGAGACGTTGACGTGGAGTTCTACGTCGCCGTTGGAAACTTTTATCGACTCCACCGTGGTGAGGGTACACCGACGAGAACCTCAGCACGCAAGTTCTCATTGCGCGAGCGCCATCGCACCATCGCACGGCGACGCAACTTGCGCTACGTCAGCGCGCCGCGATTTTCGGGCGCCGCGCCGCGGCGTGGTCGCTTCGACGCGACTCGGCGGCTACGACGACGGTGACCAGATCAAGCGTTTTCCCTGGACCGCGAAGGCGTGCACTACAAATCGTCATTCTTTGGTGCGAGTGGAACTCTTCGAAACGGCATTGTCGCGAGATGGTCGCGAGTGAACTGCGCCGTGAGCAAGACCCGCGCCGCGCGATAAGCGACCCAGAGCAGCAGCGCCGCGGAGGGTACTTCGACGAAGACCGCAACGACGAAACTCTCGGCGAAGCTGGCGCGGTTCGCGGTCGTTACGTCGAACCACGCGTCGACGAGCAGCAACGTCGCCGACACGATTGAAAACAAGATGAGCACGGCGCGTCGTCGCCACGCGGCCCACGCCGCGCCAAGCAGCGCGACGATCTCGGCGACGTCGAGTCCCACCCACGCGAGGTCCCAGTGGTGCACGATGTAGTGACGAGGCAGGTGCCCGCCGAGATAGACGGTCCAGACAATCTCGAGCACGGCGCCCGTGATGAGCGCGGTGAGCACTCGGTCGCGAATCGTGCCCGGCGCGGATCGCTGTGTCACGAAACTACCGAGAAACGGGAACCGGGTGTGCCAGTGCCTCGAACATCACGCGCGTGCCTTCAGCGAGGGCTTCTCGTTCGGTGTCGCTGAGAATGGAGAAATACTTCTCCATCATCGCGCTCGTGATCTCTTCGGCACGGACCTTCTTCGCTTCGAGTTCTGGCGTAACGGTCGGTGCTTGGTCTTCGCTGTAGCCGTGCATCGCAAAGACACCCGGGTCTTGTAAGTAGCACGCGGCAACCGGGTCGAGTCCGGCTTCTTTCACGGCGTGAATGTGCACGCCGCCACGAAGCTCACGGAGCAAGATGGTACCCAGGTAGGCCGCGTGCACCGGATTGGCCGGTGCGGGGTACTTCTTGTAGCCATCGACGAGCGGCGACTCGCCACTCTTCGTCGCGTCAACGACTTTGCGAGCGGCGATGCCAAAGCTCGACAGCACCGCGATGTCCACACCACCGAAGGTCCGATCGGCGAAGGCGTAGGCCGCTTCGACGTAGTCGGCCGCGACGGCGACGGGATCGGCTTTGGCCTTGGCCCGGCCCCAGAGAAAGTCGATCGTCTTTTGGTCGAAGAACGTAAAGACCTCGTAGACGTCATTCGTGTCAACGTCGCCGAGCGTGCCGCCCCGTCCGAGTCCGTAGTACTCGTAGATATTGAGACCGTGTCCCTTGCCCCGTTCACCGGTCAAGGGATCGAAGTAGAAGCTCATACCGAGAACCTGAATCGGATCCGCGGTGATCGTCGAAAGTTCGTCTGCGTTCATAGGGAGAAACCTTAGGCCGACCGACTATTCAACGCCACACCTATTACCAACGCGGAATCTGCGGGGGGTGTCGCAAAAAGGTCAATTCAGGAGGCGACGTAAACCGTGCGTCGACGGTGACGTCAGAGTTTCTCGGTGCCGGGAACGCTCACCGTGCGCCACGTCCGGCCACCGTTGTTCGTACGCAGGAGCGACGAGTTCGGGTTGTACTGATTTTCAGTCAGCCAACCATCGTGAGCGCTCACAAAGTGAACGAGACCTCCCGGAGATTCACCCTTCACGTAGCGAGTGTTCGTCAGCGTCGTGTCGCTCGTGACGCTGAACCACGAAGTCCCGCCATTGTTCGTCGCCAGAATCTCCTTATCGAACGTGAGGCGCCACTGCGACGGCGAGATAATGTCCACGGCCCACTGCCTCGGTGTGCCGGGTGGGTACACCGGGTGGAAGGACTGGCCACCGTCGGTCGTGACGAACACCGCGGAGTAGCTGCCCCCGCCGTAAGGAACCGCTCCTCTCGCGCCGCTGAACACCGGCGGCCCCGTGAAACCCCCTCCGTCCATCGTGAGTCGTGGCTGCACGACGTTTCGAGCAGCCCAAGTTACGCCACCATCGGCAGTTCCGTAAATGATCGCGCCGGTACCGCCGTTGCACCAGAAGAGCACAAAGCCCTTGGTCGCGCTCGTGAAGTCGATGCTCTTATCGCAGCCAAAGGGAATCGAACCGCGTGTCGTCGAGGTCGTCCCAAGACCGCTCTGGAAGATCTTGCGCCAACTCGCCCCACCGTCGGACGTTCGATAGATCCCAATGGGCATCGATCCTCCGGCACCCCATAACTGAGAGCAGGTTCCGTCCTGCAGCGTGACGAACTGCGGCGTGCACCCAGTTGGCGACAGCACTCCGACCTTCGACGACCAGTGGCGCCCGGCGTCGCTCGTCGTTTCAATAGTCTGGGGACCCTTGATACCTCCATAGAGGAGCCACGCGCGCGTCGGCGAGAGCGCGAAGAAACCGGTGATTGAGTGGTTGCCGCCGCCGACGCCGAGGCCCGGTGGTGTGACGTTCGTCCACGTCTTGCCCGCGTTCGTCGTCAACTCGATACCCTGGCCGCCACCCGTTGGCTTCACATTGTTCGAAGTTGAAACCCACACCGTGTTCAAACCAAAAGGCACGACCTGGGCCAGACTTTGTCCGCCGAGGACGCCGAGCGCGGCCAGGTTCGATGACCCACCGGGCAAGGGGCGCTGGGGACCCGAGGTATTGGCGCGAGGGGGTGACGCGGGACGCGTGGTGCCACCACTGCCCTGCCAGATGGCGACGACCGCAACGAGCACGATGAGCACGGCCACGACGAAGCGAAGACGACGGCGACGCATCTTCTGGCGAGCTTCTTTGATCAAGAGTTCGCTCGGGTCGGTCAGTGTCTGAGAGTTCGTCCCTCGAACCGGCGTCATCGTCATCTTTTCTCCCCGCCAACCGTCAATCCAATGGTACTATTCAGGATAGTACTATGCGAACGCCGAAAGTCAACAAGAACGACCCGGTTTCTCTCCACGAACAGGTGGCCGCAGAGATCCGTAGGGCCATCGCCGAAGGCGAAGTGCTCGAGGGCGAGCGTCTGCCGCCGGCGGTGGACTTAGCGGCGGTACTTCAGGTGAACAAAAACACGGTCATCCGTGCTCTGCACATCCTTCGAGACGAGGGCCTCCTCGACTTCACTCGTGGTCGTGGCGTTCGAGTCGTGGGATCACCCCAGCGCGGCGCGGTGATGGCGCGCATCGACGAACTTCTCGATTACGCGAGGACCCAGGGATACCGACGCGACGAAGTCGTGACCTTTATCCAAACTCGCGGCTGAGCACCACGTCATAGGTCGCACCGTGCGGCTCACCCATTTCAATCCTGTTTTAGTTGAAAGTGAATGAACTCCGCTCAGTGAGACAAGCGGTAGTAGAGATTCCAGCATTCTCGGTCCAAGAAGAGTTGGGGTTCTACGCCCGCCATCCCGATCACGTCGCCACCAAACTCAACTACCCAGTAGCCGATATCATGCTCTTCCCAAGCCTGAACGAACTCGCCAAAAGTTTGGGAGTTTTGCTCCGGACTAGGCGCTCCACTGGGACGATGAAGATTCGTCCTCGGATCAGAGTCGAAAGTGACAATTGATTTGACGTCATCCATTACCGGGCGACGAAGGCGCAAGCGAGCGGTGACGCGGACTTCAATCTCGGGCACCATAGAACCGAAAGTAATGCATCGACGCCCGCGTCTTGGTCGCGTTTAATGAGTCGTGAGAATCTAATCTCAACGAAATGGCCTCCGTCACCGATACTCAGTGATCGAATAAACATCGGTCGAAACTGAACGTATTACCATCTTGGCGATCGTTGGGGGATGTGAAGGTTCGAGAGATCATCAAGATGCTCGAGGAGAACGGCTGGTTCCTGAGCCGGCAGCGAGGAAGTCATCGGCAGTTTCATCATCGTTCGAAGCCAGGATGCGTGACGGTACCAGGCCACCTGTCCGACGACGTTCCAAGAGGCACCCTCACTAGCATCATGAGACAAGCAGGATTGAGGAGGCGAAAACAATGACTGAATACACGATTGTGATTGAGGACGCTGGCACAAACTTTGCGGCGTACGTGATTGGACTCGACGGAGTCATCACGACAGGAAAGACCATCGACGAGGTAATCGAGAACATGCGTGAGGCGATTCCGTTTCATGTCGAAGGCATGCTCCTAAGCGGAGATGAGCTGCTCGGACCGATGCCCATTGTAAAGACAATCCACGTGGCTTCGCAGTTGTAAAGCTTTTATCAACGCGCGATAGATCAATGTGTTCAGGCTCAGTCTGGAGAAACGCCTCGCGATTGTCGCACGGTACAGGTACAATGTCGTCATGACCCAGACCAACCACACCTCGTCAAAGAGGACTGAGGCGCTCGAAGCCCTCAGTGAAGAGGATCGCGTCTGGCTGGCTGAGCGCCTTGTCGAGTATCGCGAACTCCTCGAGTACCTGCACACAAATTGAGAATCCCCTCACTCGAGGTTGTCGTTGCATTCAACTACTCAATTCGTGAAGTTGATGAGTGGTTTGATGAACCTGATGAACTTGACCGAGTGGAGAGGCTTCTCGACCGACTTGCCGATGAGACGGATCCGGTCGTGGCCGCAGCGTTGAGCGTGAGTCGTTTGACACAGTCCCAAGCTTTCACCGAGGGGAACAAGCGCACCGCGGTGTTGGTCGGTCGATGGATTCTTGACCGTAATGGTTTGGACGGTGCCAAGTACATTCAAGAGAACGACGTCAAGCTTGCCCAGTTCTTGCTACAAGCCGCTCGTGGTGCGGATGTAAGCCGGGAGGTCGTTGAACTCCTCGATTCACGAAGATAAGCAAATCACTTCTACCAAAACGCGGAAGATGATTGTATTGAGTTCGTCGAAAGAGTCGTCTCCGGTGTCCGCAACGTCGCCCGTCGCCAAGACCTCACCAGGAGGCAAAATTTTCATGGGGCGATGCGGGGCGAGGTCGCGCCGAGAAATAGCCGCAGCTGGATAAGAGCCCACTCGGCGAGTGTCCACGCGCACAAGGGGGCGTGAAAGAGCCCTCGGCGCGACGTCGAGGCCTGCTTCGACGTCGTGGGCTGCGCTGACACGCTCCCATCGCTTCACCGCCTCGTTGTTGAGTCTCTGAAACGAGGGTACTCATACCTCAGAATTATCTACAACAATGGAGAGGTGATGAACGCCTCGATCGCTACCTTTCTCGTTGACAAGATTCAACACTTCTCGGGCGGACTCGTCTACCTCATCGTCGCGCTGCTCGTCTTTGGCGAAGCCGCGCTCTTCATTGGTTTCGTACTGCCTGGCGAGACGTCGGTCATCGTCGCCGGCGTAGTAGCGAGTCAGGGTCGCGTCAACGTCGTGGTGCTGTGCGTGTTAGTCGTCGTCGCGGCGATCATCGGCGACTCCGTCGGCTACGAAGTAGGACGGCGTTACGGCGAGCGCTTGATCGAACTGCCAATTCTTCGCAAGCGTCACGCCGCGCTCGAACGAGCCTTGGAAGGGCTTCGCCGGCGTGGCGCCACCTACGTCTTCGTTGGGCGATTCACCGCGTTTCTACGCGCGGTGATGCCGGGCCTCGCGGGCATGAGCGGACTCTCTTATCGCCGTTTTCTCGGCGCCAACGCTCTCGGCGCTCTCGTCTGGGGCGTCAGCTTCACGTTGCTCGGCTTCTTTGCCGGCAGTGCGCTCACTTCCATTGAGAAGTACTCCGGTTGGGCGGGCCTCGCCGTGCTCGTTCTCGTCATCACCGTCGTCGTGACGTGGCACTACGCGAGAAAGCGGCGCGACCAGCGCTCGAACGCACGCTGGTTGAGTGAGCACCCCGGAGAAGATTCAGCGCAGAGCGCTGAGTAGGCCCTCCGAAGCACCGACGCGCCACTTCACACCGCGTTGGACCAGCAGTCCTTCGCTCACGCACGTTGGTCCGCTGCCGCGAAGGAGCGAGCGGACGTAGAGTTCATCCACGTCGAGGGAATGTCGCGCTTCGATCAGATCTTCGGGCCCACGCGCAAGATCGAACGTCGCGCTCGACGAAACGAGTCGTGGTCCTACAACGGGATCACCCTCAAGAGCCGCGACGATCTGCTCGATCTGTTGGGCGGCGAATCGAGCCTCTTCTTCTTTGCCACGGCGCCACGGCGGGGCCGTGGCGTGAAGGAAACCACGCGAGACGAGTTCGTCGGGTTGCGCAAAGACGATCACGCCCGTCGCGTCGCTCTCGAAGGCGCTCACGACGCGGCGAGCGTGCGCGAGCACGTGGGGCACGACCCAAGGTAGAAGCCACGCTTCTTGACCGAGCCACGACGGCCACACGGCGTCGACGAGCACGATCGTCACCTCGAGACCGAGTGAGCGCGCGAAGCGAACGACGTCGCGATAGCGCGTCAAGGCTTCGTCGTTGACGTGTCCCGGTCGTGGCTCGACGCGCGCCCACTCAACGCTGAGTCGAACGCCGTCAAATCCGAGCGCCGGCACAAAAGCGAGCACCTCTTCGTAGCTACGCCAGAGATCGTCCGTGGTGCCCGGACCCATCTGACGACCGAGCGCGATTCGAGGCACGTAACAGGTCATGGGGCCACCGGTACGGTCGAACCCGCCTTCGACGGCGTAACCCTCCAGCGTTACGAACAGCCGAGGTCGCTTGGTCACCGCAGTAGTTTCGCACTTCGCCTTCGACCAACGTCAAGTAGCGTTTCTTGCGGTGCCCACTAGGGCCGATTGAAGGAGACCTCATGGCCGACGAAGTACTGCGCGAACGACGGGGACACGTTGAACTGCTCACTATTAATCGCCCCGAAGCGCGTAACGCGATCAACCGCGCCACGGCCGTCGCCCTCAGTGAAGCACTCGACGAGTGCGAGATCGACGACGACGTCTGGGTCGTGGTCTTAACCGGCGCCGGTGACAAGGCCTTTTCCGCGGGCATGGACTTAAAGGCCTTCGCGACGGGCGAGTTCCCCATCACCGAAAAAGGTTTCGGCGGTATCACCAAGCGTAACTTCACGAAGCCCCTCATCGCCGCGGCCAATGGAGCAGCGTTGGCGGGAGGCTTTGAGATGATGATCAGTTGTGACATGGTCGTCGCGGCCGATGACGCCAAGTTCGGCATTCCCGAAGCGACGCGCGGTCTCATCGCGGGCGGGGGCGGGTTGATCCGCCTGCCCAAGCGCGTGCCGCTCACCGTTGCCTACGAACTCGCGCTCACCGGTGATCCCATTGACGCCGCACGTGCCTACGAACTCGGTCTCGTCAATCGAGTCGTTCCGGGCGATCAAGTACTCGACGTCGCCATCGCGCTCGCCGAACGTATCGCGAAGAACGCGCCACTCGCCGTGCGTACGTCCAAAGACGTCATGCGTCGATCCATCGAACTCAGTGAAGCCGACGCCTGGACCGCGAACGATGAGGCCTTCGGAATGATTGGTCGCAGCGCCGACGCCATGGAGGGCGCGGTCGCCTTCGCGGAGAAGCGCGAAGCGAACTGGCAGGGAAAATAGACCCTTCGACTTCCTCGCGTCAATGCAGGTGGTAGAGAATCGCCGAAGCGACGGCGGCGCCCACGACCACGACGGGAAAGGGCGCCTTCGCGAGCAGTAGAGCGAGCGCGACGCAGAGCCCCGCGAGTCGGTGATCGATAACGACGCGCGTCTTCTCCACGAGTCCTTCGGCGACGACCAGTGCGCTCAACAGTGCAATGGGCACGAGCGCGTTCACGCGCTGTAGGCGCGGGTGCGCGAGCCAGCCGGCCGGAATGTAGTAGCCGAGCAGCTTGACGCTAAAGCACGCGACGCTCGTCGAAATAACGACGACCCAGGCGGTGGTTTGACTCATCGTTCTCTCCAGCCAAAGGCGACGGCGACGAGCACACTCGCGATGATTGGCACCCCGGCCGACAGCCACGGCGTGACGAGTATCGCGAAGACCATCGACGACACCGCGACGACGCGAAGGTAGTTGCTCGTCAGACGGGGCCAGAGCAAACCGAGAAAGGCGGCGGGCACCGCGGCGTCGAGTCCCCACGACGCCGGATTGCCGAGGGCCTTCGCGCCGAGCGCCCCGAGCAGTGTGAAGACGTTCCAAAAGAGAAAGACGCCCGAGCCGGTCAACCAAAAGCCGAAACGCATCGCGTGGGGACCACGCGGCGTCTGGGCCAGGGCGACGGCCGTGGACTCATCGATGGTGACGTGCGCCGCGAAGAAGCGTCGAAACCCCTTGACCTGGACGAGCGGGGCCATCTGCAACCCATAGAGCGCGTTGCGTGTGCCGAGCATGGCCGCCGCCGCGACGGCACTGAGCGCCCCACCACCGGCCGCCATGACGCCCACGGCCGCGAACTGGCTCGCGCCAGTAAAGGTGAGAAGAGAGAAGAGGCAGGTCTGGAGGACCGAGAAACCGGCCGCGATTCCCGCCGCGCCAAAGGCCAGGCCGTAGGTGCCCACCGTGAGCGCCACGCTCAGAGCGTCGCGGAGCGTGTCACGGGGCGCCTTCGTCACGACGCCATTCTTGCCGAGCCTGATGAGAGCGCCCAACAGTGCCGTAGTGCTCCTAGGCGAGGGGGACTACTCTTGGCCCTACGCACGTCAAAGGAGAAGACCGTGTTCTTTGGTGAAATTTTTGGACCGGATCTCTTAATTGTGGTCATCGTGGTAGCCGTGCTCGTCTTTGGCGGATCGGCTATCCCCAAGTTGGCAAAAAACCTCGGTTCGGCGAAGAGTGAGTTCGAAAAAGGATTGAAGGACGCGAAGGAGGCCGGTAACGCAAAGGCCACCGACGCCGCTGAAACGAAGGCGCCCGAGTCCGATAAATAGTACGTGGACATCGTTGAACTCGCCGATCGCGCCTGGCGCGGCGAGGACCCCACCCAACGCGTCAATCCCCTAGGTTCGGGCGGTCACCTCGCCGAAATCACCGACGGCGTCGTCTTTCTCCCGAACTTTGGCAACTGCAGCGCCTTCGAAACTGACGACGGACTCGTCATGGTCGACACCGGTTCGATCTTTACCGCCCCCAACGTTCACCGAGAGATTCGCTCGTGGAGCGCGAAGCCTCTGCACAGCGCGATCTTCTCCCACGGTCACATCGATCACGTCTTTGGCGTAGGACCCTTCGACGAAGAGGCCACGACCGAGGGTTGGCCCCGTCCCCACGTCATTGCGCACCACCATCTTCCGCGACGCTTCGAGCGCTACATCATGACCGCGGGCTACAACCAGGTCATCAACCGCCGCCAGTTCGCCGTGGCGAACTTGGAGTGGCCCCTTTCGTACCGCTTCCCCGACGAGACCTACGAACACGAACTCAGCTTTCGCGTTGGCGACAGCCACTTCCACCTCCAGCACGAAAAGGGCGAGACCGACGACGCGACCGTGACGTGGCTCGAGGAGAAGGGCGTGCTCTGCTCGGGCGACCTCTTCATCTGGAATAGTCCGAACGCGGGTAACCCACAAAAGGTGCAGCGCTATCCCCTCGAGTGGGCCCGGGCCCTTCGACGCATGGTCGACCTCGACGCGCAGTACCTGCTCCCGGGACACGGCCTTCCCATCTTTGGTTGCGAGCGCATTCGCCAAGCCCTCGGTGAAACGGCCGAGTACTTGGAGAGCATCGTCGAACAGACCTTGGCGCTGATGAATCAAGGCGCGCGACTCGCCGACACGATTTCGAGCGTCAAGGTTCCGGGCCACCTCGCCGATCGTCCCTACCTCCAGCCCTTCTACGACGAGCCCGAGTTCATCGTGCGAAATATCTGGCGGCTCTACGGCGGGTGGTGGGACGGTAACCCCGCTCACCTGCGCCCGGCGAACGATCGTCGTCTCGCCTCGGAACTCTGCGAACTCGCCGGAGGACCTTCGGCGCTCGCGACCCGGGCCGAAGAGCTCCTCAATGATGGCGCTGACGAGGCCCTTCGCCTGGCCGGGCATCTGGCCGAGATGGCGTGGTTGGCCGCGCCCAGCGACGTCGGCGTGCAAGCTGTCCGTCAACGAGTCTTCGCCGCGTTGGCCGACAACGCAACCTCAACGATGTCGCGCGGCGTGTTTCGATGGGCCGAACGTGAGACCACGAGCCAACCGTTCTAGAACCTCTGACGCTGTGTCCAGAGTGTTAACTAGCGGCGTGGGCGACTTAAAGGGCCGTAAAAAATGAGTAAGGTTTCCTGCGTGGAACCACCCGCCCTGTCCCCTCAGGGAGTCTCAGACCGTACGCGGCGCTGGCGGCGATTAAGACGGATCGTTGCGCTCCCCATTGCCGCCCTGGCGTTGGCTGGATGCACCGTGCCGAACTTTGGCGCCTCGCCCGGGGCCACTACGAGCTCCCAGTCCGTCTTTCACCTATGGCAAGGCTTCACCATCGGCGCGATTATCGTCGGTGGCTTCACGCTGATACTCATCTTTTGGGCCGTCATCTTCTACCGTCGCAAGAGCGAGAACATCCCTAAGCAAAGTCAGTACCACATCCCCCTCGAGATGACCTACACGATCATCCCGGTACTGATCGTTCTGGGCCTCTTCGCGGCCACGCTGGTCGTAGAGAACAAAGAGGTCGCGCTGCCCAAGAGCGACGTCACGATCAACGTCAACGCCTTTCAGTGGGGTTGGAAGTTCTCCTACCCCGGCCAGAACGTCGTGGTCGTCGGCCAGACCACCCAAGACCCCGAAATGGTCATGCCGGTGAACGAAAACGTGCACATCAACTTGACGTCCTCGGACGTCGTGCACGGCTTCTACGTCCACGCCTTTAACTTCTCTCGCTACGCCCTACCGGGCATCTTGAATCAGTTCACCCTGCGCGCGGTGAACACGGGCACCTACAACGGACAGTGCACCCAACTCTGTGGGCTCTACCACTCACTCATGTTCTTTCGTGTAAAAGTCGTCAGCCAGTCCCAGTACAGCGCGTGGCTTTCGAGTGAGGCCAACGTCCTTGCGGCCAAGGCCGCCCAGATCGCCACCAACCAACAGACCTCGTCGATCACGCCGACGAAGCCCAACAAGAGCAAGGGAGGTTACTAATGACTGACGTCCTTGATCCGCCGATGATTCTCGAGCCAGAGGGCCACGACGAACACCTCGACGAGCACCACGGTCCCACGGGGATCTTGAAGTGGATCACCACCACGGACCACAAGGTCATCGGACTCTCCTACACCGTGACCGCGGTCATCATGATGGTCATCGGTGGCGCCTTCGCCGAGATCATTCGCGCCCAACTCACGACGCCCAACAACACGCTGGTCTCCCTGGCGCAGTACAACGAACTCTTCACGATGCACGGCTCGGTGATGATCTACCTTTTCGTGGGACCCTTCGCCTTTGGCGCACTCGCCAACATCATCGTGCCGATTCAAATCGGCGCGCCGGACATGGCCTTTCCGCGCCTTAACGCACTCAGCTACTGGCTCTACTTAACCGGCTCGATCACGATGCTCTCGGGCTTCTTCGTCGCGGGCGGCGCGGCAAACTTCGGCTGGGTCGCCTACGCGCCACTGTCGAACTCGATCAACACGCCCGGTTCGGGCGCGGACCTGTGGATTGGTGGACTGCTCCTAACGGGCTTCTCCGCGATCTTTACCGGGGTCAATCTCTGCGCGACCATCTTCTATCTACGAGCGCCCGGCATGACGATGTTCCGCATGCCGATCTTCACGTGGAACCTCTTAGTCACCGCCATTCTGATTCTGTTGGCCTTTCCGGTCTTGACGGCGGGGCTCATCATGCTCTACTGCGACCGGCACTTCGGTACCCATATTTTCTCGGTCGCGGGAGGCGGCGTACCGGTACTGTGGCAGCATATTTTCTGGTTCTGGGGCCATCCGGAGGTCTATATTTTGGCCCTGCCGTTCTTCGGCATAGTCACAGAAATAATCGCCGTCTTCTCCAGGAAGCCAGTCTTTGGTTATAAGGGAATGGTCTTCGCCACGATCACGATTGGCGCGCTGTCGCTCGGCGTGTGGGCGCACCACATGTTTACGACGGGCGTGGTCTTGCTCCCCTTCTTCTCCATCATGAGTCTGCTCATCGCGGTGCCCACGGGCATAAAAATGTTCAACTGGATCGGCACCATGTGGCGAGGGGAGGTCTGGTTCTCCACGGCCATGCTGATGGCCATTGGCTTCTTAATCACCTTCCTCATTGGCGGCCTCACGGGTATCTACCTCGCGAGTCCCCCACTGGACTTCTTCACCCACGACACCTACTTCGTCGTCGCGCACTTCCACTCCATTGTCATGGCGCTCGTGATGGGCGCGATGGGTGGTCTCTACTATTGGGGCCCGAAGATCACTGGGTACATGTTGAACGAGACCTACGGCAAGATCCAGTTCTGGTTCCTCTTCATTGGCACCCAGGTCTTCACCCTGCCCCAGTACCTGCTCGGACTAAGGGGCATGCCCCGACGCGTCGCCATCTACCCCCTGCACCCCTCGTGGCAGTTCTTGAATCAGGTCTCTACCGTGGGCGCGGTACTCGTGGGCATCTCCACGGTGGTGTTCGTGGCGAACATTGTGGTGAGTTGGAAGAAGACCCCGGCCGGTGACAACCCCTGGGACGGACACACCCTCGAGTGGTTCACCACGTCGCCACCTCCGCACCACAACTTCTATCGCCTGCCCCAGATTCGCTCCGAACGTCCGACCTGGGACTACAACCACCCGGGCCACTCGGCGGCCGAACACGGACACAGCGCGCCGCACCGCGACGAACTGCCCAGCACGTGAGAGTCGAAGCAAAACTGCTGCTCGGCCTCGGCACGTTCTTTGGCGTCATGGTGGCGGTGTACTGGAACTGGGGACACGAGAATGCCGGCAGCGTGATGATGTTCGCCGGCATGCTGCTCTGCTTCGTGCCGGGTAGCTACTACTACTGGTGGAGCCGGCGCATGAAGCCCCGGCCCGAAGACGATCCCAACGCCACCCAGGCCCAGGGCGCGGGCGTCGTCGGCGCTTTTCCGGGCACGTCGATCTGGCCCTTCACGCTCGGCATGGGTGCCTTCATGGTCGTGCTCGCGTTGGTCTTTGGCATCTGGTTCTTGATTCCGGGACTCGGTCTCGTGGTGTGGGCGTTATTTGGCGGCACCGCCGAAGGCCGACGGGGCGGCACGCACTGACGCTTCGTTCATCGAACGTTGACGTTTTTTCCCTTCGTGTGCGCGGCGTGAGTGACGTGCGCGCGTCTTTAGGGGCTCGAGGATGTTGCCTAGTATGGACTTTGCGGTGTAGGGAGTTAGAGGAGGAGTGTTCGTGACGGCCCTAGAGAGTTCGACGAAAGTTCAACTAGGGGGAACACGAGGCGGCCCCGACGAGGCGACCTTGCGTCAAGATCGCTGGTGGATCCAGCCCGTCGTCACGGTCTCGATCCTCACCGCCTTCATCATCTACTCGACCTGGGCGGCCTTTCAGAACAAGAACTACTACGTCGGGGCCAACGTGCACCGAGACCTGGTGAGTCCCTTCTACTCACCCTGTCTCGCCAGTCACTGCGTGACGGGATCGAAGATTGGCTTTGGCCTGGGCTGGTGGACCTGGTCACCGGCGCTGATCATCTTGATCGTGCCGTTGGGCTTTCGCCTCACCTGCTACTACTACCGCCGTAGTTACTACCGCGCGTTTTGGTGGTCCCCACCGAGTTGCGCCGTCGCCGACGCGCACGGTGCCTACTCGGGTGAGAGCCGCTTTCCCCTGCTTATGCAGAACGCGCACCGCTACTTCTTCTACGCGGGACTCGTCTTAAACGTGTTGCTCACCTACGACGCCATTCGCGCCTTCCGCCAACCCGGTCTGGGCTGGGGCGTCACGGTGGGCACCGTGGTGCTCTTGGTGAACGCGACGCTGCTCTGGCTCTACTCCTTGTCCTGTCACTCCTGTCGTCACCTCTGTGGCGGGCAGGTGAAGAGCTTCAAGGCCCACCCGCTGCGCTACCGCTTCTGGAAGTTCGTGACACCGCTCAACGCTAAGCACATGAACTTCGCCTGGGCGTCGCTGATCTTCGTCGCCCTCACCGACGTCTACGTGCGTCTGGTCGCCTCGGGCGCCCTGACCGACTACAAGATCTTCTAGGTTTAAGGACTCTTTCGTGACCGACTCCGCGTACGAACACCACGAGTACGACGTACTCATCATCGGCGCCGGCGGGGCGGGGCTACGTGCCGCCATCGAGGCCGAACAGCGTGGTCTAAAGGTCGCCATCGTCACCAAGTCGTTGCTCGGCAAGGCCCACACCGTCATGGCCGAGGGCGGCATCGCCGCCGCCATGGGCAACGTCTACCCCGAAGACAACTGGAAGGTCCACTTTCGCGACACCATGCGCGGGGGCAAGTACCTCAACAACTACCGCATGGCCGAACTACACGCCAAGGAGTCGCCCGATCGCGTGTGGGAGCTCGAGCAGTGGGGGGCGCTCTTTGACCGCACCGCCGACGGCAAGATTCTCCAGCGCGACTTCGGTGGTCACCGCTACGCCCGGCTCGCGCACGTGGGCGACCGCACGGGCTTAGAACTCATTCGCACGCTGCAACAAAAAGTCGTCTCGATGGGCACCGACGTCTTCATGGAGTGCAAGGTCCTCAAACTCGTCCACGACCAAGAAGGTCGCATCGCGGGCTGCGTGGGCTACTGGCGCGCCACCGGTGAGTTCGTGACCTTCCAGGCGAAGACGGTCATCCTCGCGACCGGAGGATCGGGCAAGTCCTGGAAGTTCACGTCCAACTCCTGGGAGGGCACCGGGGACGGTCACGCGATGGCGCTGTGGGCTGGGGCGAACCTGATCGACATGGAGTGCGTGCAGTTCCACCCGACCGGTATGGTCTGGCCCTTAAGTGTGCGCGGACTGCTCGTCACCGAAGGGGTGCGCGGCGACGGTGGGGTGCTGCGCAACTCACTGGGCGAACGATTCATGTTCAACTACGTCGCCGAGATGTTCCGCGCCGAAACCGCCGACACCGAAGAAGAGGCCGACAAGTGGTACGACGACCACACCGCGGGCCGGCGCACGCCAGAGTTGCTCCCTCGTGACGAAGTCGCGCGCGCCATCAACACCGAAGTGAAGGCCGGAAGAGGGAGTCCCCACGGCGGCGTGTACTTAGACATCGCGACGCGGCGCTCGGCCGAGTTCATTCGTCGTCGTCTGCCCTCGATGTACCACCAGTTCATGGAACTCGCGGGCGTGGACATCACGCGCGAAGCCATGGAGATTGGTCCGACCTGTCACTACATCATGGGTGGCGTGCAGGTCAACGCCGACTCCCAAGAGACCGTCGTACCCGGACTCTTCGCCGCCGGCGAAGTGAGCGGCGGCATGCACGGGGCCAATCGACTCGGTGGTAACTCACTCTCGGACCTCGTGGTCTTTGGCCGACGGGCCGGCATCGGCGCGGCCGAGTACATCGAGGCGGGAAGTTTCGCCACCTCGATGGACCAACAAGCCGTCGAAGGGGCCGTCAAAGAGGCGCTCGAGCCCTTTGATCGAAGCGACGGCGAGAGTCCCTACGACGTCCAACACGACCTCCAAGAGATGATGCAGACCAACGTCGGCATTATCCGCAACGCCGGCGAACTCGAGGTGGCCATGACGAAGCTCGACGAGTTGACCGAGCGGGTGAAGCACCTCGCCGTCAAGGGTGGCCGGGCCTACAACCCGGGCTGGAACTTAGCGACGGACCTACCCGCCATGATCACGCTCTCCAAGGCCGTCACGCGTGGCGCGCTACTGCGCAAAGAGTCGCGCGGCGGTCACACCAGAGAAGACTTCCCCAATCCCGACGCCGAACTGGGCAAGGTCAACTTCGCTCAACACACCGACGGCGGCAACTGGGACAGCCCGGTCAACGTCGTGGAGTCCCCCTTGCTCGTCATGCCCGATGAGCTCAAGGCCCTGCTCGAGGAGGACCACTAATGGCTGAGGTAACCCTGCGCGTATGGCGCGGCGACGCAACGGGTGGGGACTTCGAGCACTACACCTTGGAACAGAACGAGGGTGAGGTCGTCCTGGACGTCATTCACCGCATCCAGGCGAGCGAAGCACCCGACTTGGCCTGTCGCTGGAACTGCAAGGCCGGCAAGTGCGGCTCGTGCTCCGTCGAGATCAACGGCAAACCCCGTCTGATGTGCATGACGCGCGTGGACACGTTGCCCGAAGGTCCCATCACGGTCACGCCGATGAAGACGTTCCCCATCATCAAAGACCTCGTGACCGACGTCTCCTTTAACTACGTCCAAGCGGCGAAGGTGCCCGCGCTGATGCCACCCCCCATGCCCGAAGGTGGCTACCGGATGTTCCAAGAGGACGTCGCGCGCGGTCAAGAGTTCCGCAAATGCATCGAGTGCTTCATGTGCCAGGACGTCTGTCACGTCATTCGCGACCACGACGACAACAAGGCGCACTACGCCGGACCACGTTTCTTCATCCGCTACGCCGAACTCGAGATGCACCCACTCGATCAGAACGACCGACGCGACCTCATAAGAGAGGACATGGGTCTCGGTTACTGCAACATCACCAAGTGCTGCACGGAGGTCTGTCCCGAGCACATCAAGATCACCGACAACGCGATCATTCCGTTGAAGGAACGTGTCGTCGACGCCCACTACGACCCTGTGGCGTGGCTCGGTCGAAAGATTCGACGCAAGACCAAGACCTCGGCCGTTGACGCCGCCGTGCAACCGGCGCCCTAGGGGTGGCCGCCTTTCTCAGCGACGAGTGGATGGCTGCACTCAATCGGACGCTAAGTGCGGCGGGACCGGCCCCGCTCGTCGACCCCAGTAAAGTCTTTCGACTCGTCTTGGAGTTCACCGACGGTTCGAGTAACGCCCCCCACGCGCTGACCTTCTGCGTCAGTGCCACTGGATCCACCGCTGACGTCGGCGACCACCTCGCGGCAGACGCCGTCATTCGACTCTCCTATGCCGATGCCGAAGCGCTCACCAAAGGCACGCTCGACAGCGCGAGCGCACTGCGAGAAGGGCGGCTGAAGGTTCGCGGCGACGTGCACTCGTTAGTGCCGCTGCTCGCGTGGCTGCACGCGAGTAAACAGACTCCTGCTTAGTGCTTGAGGCTTAGCGAGTGCGCAAACATTACATTTCGCCGCCAAACGTACTTCGACTGATCGTCGGGAAATCGTGCTCGAGCGCTGTCCAAACTACAGAAACATCAACGCTGGCGTATTCGTGGGTGACGATGTTTCTCATCCCGACTACCTTGTGCCACGCGATTTCGGATCGCTCTGCTTTGAATGACTTAGGGAGACGTTTGGCCTCCTCGGCGAGTTGAATGACAACGTTTATGGCGGCGTCTTGAACTATCCAATCCTCGTCGAACCTTTGCCTTCCGAGCTCAACTAGCAGCCGACCTTTGTGAAGAGAAGCGCGCATGGCTTCAAGGGTCCTTGCGAGATCTCGGACCGCCTTCACTTCGCCTCGGGGTAGTCCTAACTTGGTGTCTGGCCCGATTTCCGGCGTTACTTCCCTATTGGCGCGAGAGCGAAATCGCCCGCCTGACTCGCCCACCTGCGGCTCGCCCGGTTGATCGTCAATCACAGCGCCAACGCATCGCGCCGTATCTCAGAGTCCGGTGGTACGGCGCGATCAGAAATCACGTCAACATCGAAACCAGTAAGAGTCTCGACCTCTTCAAGAAAGCTCGACAGATCCGTGAGCGAGGTTTCTTCGTTCGGCGTCACCAACAAATCAATGTCGCTCTTAATGGTGTCGTCGAGTCGAGCCACCGATCCGAACACGCGCACATTGCTAAGTCCGTTTTCCATAGCGGCCAATATGATCGCGTCACGATTCTCATCAACGACCTCTGAAGGTAAACGTCGCGTCGCTCGAAGTAGCCGCGCCCTGGTCGAAGGATTCGGAGAAATGATCCCACTCTCGTAGGACGAAAGTCTCGACTGACTCGTCCCGGCCCGTCGCGCCAATTTTGCCTGCGTTAGGCCAGCGGCACGTCGGGCGCCACGGAGTTGGATCGAAAAACTCATGTCACTAATATATCAGATGATATATTTATACTCAAAGCCGGACACCGAGGGTAACTCCGTCAATCACTACCACTCCGCCTTTCCATGCGAGATTCGAACTCCCAACTGTCGGGGAACTTGAGAGAGTCTCCTCACCTGTTCGGTTTCCTTACCAACCTCTAGTTCAGAGAGATAGCTCCGGTGTAGACCAGTGAGATCCGCGAGTTCTTGCTGGGTTAATCGCGCCTCCTTGCGAAAGTGACGGAGGGCTACGCCCAGCGTTGTGGCGCCATAGACCCGGTAGGGACTACTCGTGGATGACGATTCTTTCTCTCTCGACATACCCAGCCAGTCGCGTAATGTCGGGATATTGGGTCCATATGCCATGTCCCAACATTCCGACATTTTCCAACGAATCCGTCACGAGGAGCGCCGAGGATTTGTGGCAAGACAGGCGGACTATAACTATGTATTTTTGTGGTTTAGTGACTTTGTAGCTTTAGTTACAGTATTTCTATAGTTTCTTATATTTATCTATTAACCATGGACTTCTTAAGATAATCTCTCTATTTATCTCTATACTTAAGAATTATGCAGCCTAAGAAGATTCATCAAACGATCAACGAATGGGAGGGCGTCATCGGAGCACAGATCCGAGCCGCGAGAATCGCGAGCAACCAAACGCAGAAGCAATTGGCCGCTCTCGCCGGTATCTCCGTGCTGACTCTGTCAAACCTAGAGCAGGGCAAGGGCTCGTCACTCGCCACGGTCATTGCCGTGGTGCGGTCCTTAGGACGAGAGGATTGGTTGGAGACGCTGGCGCCTCCGATCACTATCTCTCCACTACACATGTGGCGCGCAAAAGAGAGGTCACCCCGATCACGGGTACGAACACCACTCAACAGAAACCCGACCGATCTGCTCAGGTGATGGCGTACAAGTCCGTCGACGTCATCGAAGTCCGCTGTTGGGGCGCGCGCGTAGGTGCCGTAGCGCTCGACCCTCGCTCGGGCTACTACGTCTTTGAGTACGAGGACTCGTGGCGAAGAACCGGAGTCGAGTTGGCACCCACCACGATGCCGACTCGTACCAACGAGCGAAGTTTCGTCTTTCCCACGCTGCCCATCGACACGTACTACCGACTGCCTTCGATGCTCGCCGACTCCTTGCCCGACGATTTTGGCAACGCGTTGACGACGGCGTACCTAACCAATCAGGGCGTCGCGGTCGACGAGATCACTCCCCTCGACCGACTGGCGTACCTCGGGACGCGCGCGATGGGCGCGCTGGAGTTCCACCCTTTGCGCGGACCACGGACGAGGAAGTCAACGGCGATCGAGCTCTCAGAACTGGTGGTCGCCGCGCGCAGCGCCCTCGCGGGCGACCTCAGGACCGAGGACGGCATTACTGAGGCGCTCTCGCACCTCATTGCCGTGGGTACCTCCGCGGGCGGCGCCCGCGTGAAGGCCGTGGTGGCATTGAACCCCGAGACCGGTGAGCTGCGCTCGGGTCAGGTTCCCGCGGACCCCGGCTTCGAGCAGTGGCTCATAAAGCTCGATGGCGTCGGTGGCGATCATCATCTCGGTTCGCCCAAAGGCTTTGGTCGCGTGGAGTTCGCCTACTTTCTCATGGCGAGTGCGTGCGGCGTGGAGATGGCGCCGTGTCGACTACTAGAAGAAGGGGGACGAGCGCACTTCATGACGCGGCGCTTCGATCGTGGCGCCACGGGTGAGAAGCTACACATGCAAACGCTCTGCGCCATCGCCGAACTCGACTATCGCCAAATCGGCGTGCACGAGTACAGTCAACTGTTCTCGATCATCGACCAACTGGGGCTCGGTCCCGACACCCGGGCTGAGGCCTTTCGACGAATGGTCTTCAACGTCGCTACCGCTAACTGCGACGATCACACCAAGAACCACTCGTTCTTACTCTCGCGCGCTGGTCAGTGGCGACTCTCGCCCGCCTACGACGTCACGCACGCCTACGCACCCAACAGCCCCTGGCTACGCCAGCACCTCATGGCCGTCAACGGTAAGTCGACCGGGATCGCCAGGGCGGACGTTCTCGAGGTGGGCGATCGATTCCAAGTACCGAGCGCGTCGGCGATTCTCGCCCACGTCCTGGACGTCGTCCAGGGATGGTCCGAGTTCGCGCAGAGTGCGCGGTTGCCCAAAGACCGGCGAGACGCCATCGACCGCGACATCCAGAACGCGAGTTCACTCCTTCGTTGAGTGGACGTTCCGACGGAGTCCTCGATCGGAACTGACATTCGCCAGTCCTCTTGCGTCAGACGGTTTCGAACGCTAATCTACAACCATATGGTTGTACTTAAGAGCGACCCCCGGAGAGCTGACCGCCTGTTCCACGCCTTAGCTGACGCGACGCGCCGCGACATCCTGCAACGCTGCCTGCACGACGAGAGTTCGATCTCGAAGCTCGCGACGCACTACTCGATGAGTTTCGCGGCGGTGCAGAAACACGTCGCCGTCCTCGAAAGAGCGGAGCTGATCACCAAAGAGCGCCGAGGTCGAGAGCAACTGGTTCGCGGCAGTGGCGACGCCATCCACAACGCCTCGGTACTACTGCAGCAGTTCGAAGACGTCTGGCGCCATCGCCTCGATCAACCGAGCGAAGTCCTTAGCGAAATCCAACGAGAGGAAGAGATATGACCGTCACGAACGTTCACAAGGACCCCGAGACGCTCACCATGGCCATCACGGCGGAGTTCGACGCACCCGTCGACCGCGTGTGGGAGACGTGGGCGGACCCCCGCCTGCTCGAACGGTGGTGGGGACCGCCCACGTATCCAGCGACCTTCATCGATCACGATCTCTCCGTGGGCGGGCGGGCGACGTACTGCATGACCGGACCCGAGGGCGACCGGCCGCACGGTTGGTGGCGCGTCATCGCCATCGAGGCGCCGCACCGACTCGAGTTCGAGAACGGCTTCGCAGACGAGAACGGTACGCCGAGTGCGACCATGCCCGTCATGGTCATGCGTGTCAGCTTGATCGAGCGACCCACCGGTGGTACACGCATGGACGTCGTGGCCACATTCTCTTCCGTCGGGGCAATGGAACAGATTATGGCCATGGGAATGGAAGAGGGAATGAAGGCGGCGATGTCCCAGATTGGCGCGCTCGTTTAGCGGTACCCTTCACGCTGCTTCCATAGTGTGACTTTTCGACCATCAGGAGAATTTCCCATGACGTGTATCCGCGTGCGAGGAGCTTGGCTTACTTGGGTGAATGAGAAGCCGCTCAGAGCGATCTAAGGGTCAGCGGAGTCCGCCGCCGTCAGACGTTGGACTTCAAACGACGAAGCTGTTCGTCGACGAAGCTCACTATTTCTGGCCGGACCGCGTCAGTTTGCGTTCGGGCTTGATCGATTGCTGAGGGGACTTCGCTCAACAGACCTTGAACAACGTCGTTCGCGTGTTCCCTACTCACTCCCCACGTGACGGTCTCATCGACTATCTGATCGGTCGTCACCTCTTCGACGCGACGTACGTCGTCGATGTACATCGCCAGCGTGTTGTCACCGTAGACGTAGGTGTTCATGAGGTCGTAGAGCGGAGCCAGCGCGAGTCGACCGTTCCTCTCATGAAGAAGAGAGAAGTTTTTGGCGTGAGCGTCACCGTTACCAAGTAACACATTGACGACAACCGCTTTCAGCAACCGGTCCAGAGAATCCACGTCGGGGGTAGTCGTAAGCACCGCGGCTACTCGCTTCAATGACGGGCCACCGTGGTCTTGATACTTCTGTGATGGCAGCAGTCCCGTGGCCTGGCAGAAGTCTTCTTGATGAATGCGAAGAACGTCCCCGGAATCGCTGACGTATCGATCGAATCGCTCGACAACCAAGAGTTGGGAGCCGCCGACTTCAATGGTCTCCACCGACGCGACGTCAAGGCCGAGGTGGCTCGCGAAGCGAAGGCAGAATGCCTCATTCGCAACGGTGCCGGGAAACCGAGCTATCTCCGGTTTGAGAATGTGCGTCGATGGCGTTCCGTCAACTGGTCGACCCCACGTCCCGTCTCGACGACGAGTGAGCACCAGTTTCTCCTGGTACCCGGCGAGCGACGCCTTCACTCGCCCCTCCACTCCCAAGGGTGCGACGTGAAGATTGCGAATGAGTCCCTCAAGTTCCTGCGACGTAATTGGTTGTGAGTTGCTGACACTGAGCGTGACGGGGGAAGGGTCGTCGATGAATTGAATCACCATCGCGCCAGCGCAGTCCTTACCGAGGGCACGAATCAATCCAAACGTGTCGGCTTCATCGACTCCGAGATCGAAGGCAATGACTCGTCGCGCCTCACCTTCTGGAAGAAGGCCCTCGATGAAGGGTTTAACTGCCCCGTGGGTATAGCTCTCACCCCTCAGCGTCAGGGAGAGCGAGAGTAACGGCGTACCTAGCGTGAAGCGTTCGAGTGTCTCTGGTGTGTAGGTAAGACGTAAGCGACCTTGATGCGCCCGCACGAGTGCGACAACGCTGCCGTAGAGCCAGATGGCTAGCTCGTCACCCACTACCACTCCGCCCTGTCGAGAGAGATACGAACTCCCAACTGTCGAAGGAGTTGAAAGAGTCTCCTCACTTGTTCCGTTTCCTTGCCGACTTCTAGTTCGGAGAGATAGCTCCGCTGGAGCCCAGTGAGATCCGCGAGTTCTTGCTGGGTCAGTCCCGCCTCCTTTCGAAAGTGGCGAAGGGCCGCACCGAGTGATGTGGCTCCGTAGACCCGATACGGATTACTAGTGGATGAACGTTCTTGCTCTGTCGTCATATCCCGACAGTAGCACAATGTCGGGATATACTGATACTCTGTAATATCCGAATATTCCGACATTGCACGATGGAGCGTCGAGTTGACCAAATTCGTCGTTAGAACAGTGCCAAAGGGCTATATAGGTAACTACGCAAGCACAAGATGTAGTAGGCAGCACTCTCCCGCGCTGACCAGCTCTTCTACGTAAAAGTCCAGGTCGTGGGCGAAGCCCGGGACCACAACATGCGGTAGTTGCGTAGTTACCTATATAGCCCTTCAGTGCCAAAATCGTTGATGAATTAGCACCAAAATCGTCAGCAGAATAGCGCCAAAATCGTCAGTCTATGGATTTATCAGGTAATATAATAACCATGAGTGACATAACGTACATCCCCCGTGTTGCCGATGGGGAACTAACCCGGAGGCTGGAATCCGCACGAATCGTTGTTATCGAGGGCGCGAAGGCCTGCGGCAAGACTGAGACCGCACTTCAAGCAGCCCGCAGCGTCGTCCGACTCGACGTCGATAGCGGCGCCCAACTCGCCGCGGCGACCGACCCAGCACTTGTCCTAGACGGGGAGACACCTCGACTAATCGATGAATGGCAGACAGAACCGACAGTCTGGAACCGCGCGCGGCAACTCTCCGACGAGCGAAAGCGGCCCGGGCAGTTCATACTTACCGGATCGGCGGTACCCGACGACGACCCCAATCGCCACTCTGGAGCGGGCCGGTTTTCCTTCATCCGCATGCGTCCGATGTGCCTCTTCGAAAGCAGCGGTGGTGCCGGAACCATCTCACTGGCCGCGCTGATGAATGGAGAGACTCTCCGCGCCGGTGAGATGAAGCTTTCGGTTCCTGAGCTCGCCGATCTCCTCGTGCGTGGAGGCTGGCCCGCACAGCAGATCGGGTCCGTAGCTAGCGCCGCACAGGCCGCGAAGGACTACCTGACGCAGATCCGACAGGTCGACGTGAATCGGATTTCCGGGCCCAGGCGAGACCCCGCGAAGGTTGGGCTACTTCTCACTTCACTAGCTCGCAACGTCTCTTCGGAAGTGACTCTGAAAACGCTCGCCACCGACTCCAGCGGGCCTGGTGAGATCATGTCACCCAACACCGTCAACGGTTACCTCGAAGCCCTGTCTCGGGTGATGGTGATTGAAGACCTGCCAGCCTGGTCACCGCATCTTCGCTCGAAGACACCACTTCGACAAGCTGTAAAACGTCACTTCGTCGATCCATCACTTGCGGCCGCTGCGCTGGGCGCTGGTCCGGCCAGACTTAGTAAGGATCTGGAATTTCTAGGGCTGATGTTCGAGTCGCTTGTCATTCGCGATCTCCGTGTCCTGTCACAGCCTCTTGACGGCTCGGTGTCTCACTACAGAGACAAATCCGGCCTCGAGATTGACGCCGTCATCCAGCTTTCCGATGGGCGATGGGGGGCATTTGAAGTAAAACTTGGTGGCGAGAAATTGATTGATGAAGGCGCGACTGCACTTCTTCGCCTCGCTGATGTTGTCGACACTAAGAAGAGCGGAGCTCCGTCAGTGCTCGCGGTGGTCTGCATGTCCGGCTATAGCTACCTGCGCAAAGACGGAGTCGCGGTCGTCTCCATAGGCTCTTTGGCGCCTTGAGCCACCGAGGTATCAAGTTCGGACCCCAGGATACCGAGTCGTGTGCATGAAGAGAAAGAGAAGGATCTTCGAAATTGTGTCCCGGTTGCTTCCCTCAGATTCTTGAAAAAGGCGCATCCAGTTGAACACGGACGAGCCCCTTTGAGTCACTTAATAGTACAGACTATTGATGCCAGAGGCAATAGTCTGTACTATTAAGACAGTGAACGAACGCTCTGACGCCCAGGTCATTGAAGTATTCCACCTGCTCTTCATGCAGGTGCTCACTTCACACAGCCGAGATTGGTTCATCCTTAAAGGAGGAGCGAACCTCCGCTACTACTTCGACAGCGCGAGGTACTCAAACGACATCAATCTCGAATTCTTTCACAAGGCCGGCTGGAACGTTGAGCAAGTTGTCGATGCTGCGCTGATCGGGAGTGCCCTCAAGATACTCCTTAGCCAGCAGGGATTAGTAATTGGCGAATCGACAAAGCCCAAGCAGATCGAGACCACCAGGCGATGGAAAATAGGACTTGCTCGCCAAAACGCAGCCGGCGACCTCATCCGCACCAAGGTCGAATTCTCCAATCGTGGAATTGGAAGTGACGACATCCTCTATGAAACCATCCCGAGCCAAATAGTTGATCCCTACGCAATCCGTCCCCCTGCACTGTCGCACTATGGACAAGCCGCAGCGCTCGAGCAGAAGATTGCAGCCCTTGCGCTTCGCAGCGAAACGAAGGCACGCGACATCTTTGATCTCGAGCTCTTGCTCCGTCTGCGCCGAGCAGGAGGTGTCTCACGCGGACTCGACCTCAGCCACGCGGCGCAGGCAGTACAGAACGCGTTGGAAGTCAACTACACGAACTTTCGCTCCGAGGTCTTTCCATTCTTGGACCCTGGCGTGGCGGTGTTATACGAAGGCGAGGACAACTGGGGGAGGATGCGCAAAAGTGTGTGTGACGAGATCGGCGCGCTAGCAGGCGCGAGCGGCATGGGAGAAGAGTCATGAGAACGATTGACGCGCTCGCAGAACTTGGCACTCTTGGTAAACCAGTCATCACCACCGCCGAGGCGACGGCGCTGTGGCGCATGGAACCACCCGGCGCGTCGAAAACGCTTTCTCGACTTGCCGCGGCCAACCTGGTACAAAATGTCCGACAGGGCATTTGGGCGATTGGGAGTGATGCCCCTGACTCTTTTGAGGTGGCTCCAGTCCTTACGCGCCCCTACCCGAATTACGTCTCAATGTACAGCGCATTGTTCAAACATGGCATGATCGATCAGATTCCGCGCACCATCGACCTGATGTCGCTCGGACGACCAATGAAGCTTGAAACTTCAATTGGCGTGTTCACGGTCCACCACCTCCAAGAAGAGAGTTTCGATGGCTTCATCGGACAAAGCGCAATCCGTTCAGGTCTTGCCACGGCAGAGAAGGCGCTCGTCGATACTGTCACGGTCTTGGGTGTCCGTGGTGGTGTGGTCACGCTCCCCGAGATTGACTTTCCCGTTGATTTCGATCTTCAAACTATGTGGGATTGGGTCGAGAGAATCTCATCGAAGCGGTTGCGGACAATCGCCACAAGGAATCTAAAACGCATGACTGAACCAGCGTTTGACAACTTGACTCACGTCAACCCCGGATAAAGCGTCCGCGGACCTCGCGTCATCGCCCGACGAAGATTGGTGACCCCAAACTCACGTGCTCTATCAGAACTAAATCGGGCGACTAGGTCAGTCCTAGAGCCTTAACTTCGTCGCGTTCGCCAATGAGCTCATCAGTCGTTATCTTGATGCGCTCAAGGGCAAAGTCATCGAGTTCGAAACCCCCTTTGACCCTCCACGAACCGTCGCCACCGGAGAGAATCGGAAATCCGAAGGTCAGACCCTCGGGAACGCCGTACTCGCCACTACTGGTGACGGCGACTGACGCGCAGTCATTCGCCGGCGTCGCGTTCACGAGACTCGCCACCGTGTCAATCGCAGCACTGGCCGCCGACGCCGCTGAGCTGAGGCCACGGGCTTCCAACACGGCCCCACCACGCTTTTGGACGGTCGTGATGAACTCACCCTGTAGCCAGGGGTGATCGCTAATCACGTCGGTGGTCTTCTTACCAGCGATCGTCGAGTTCGCGAAATCGGGGAACTGCGTGGACGAGTGATTGCCCCAAATAGCGAGGTTCTTGACGTCCGAGACGGGAGCGCCAACCTTCATGGACAGTTGCGCGACAGCGCGGTTCTGATCGAGGCGCGTCATGGCGAACCATCGGTCGGCCGGAATCTCGGGTGCGTTCGAACGCGCGATCAAGCAGTTGGTGTTGCAAGGGTTACCAACGACGAGGATTCGCACGTCGCTCGCGGCGTTCTCGGCAATGGCGCGACCCTGGGGTTTAAAGATGCCGCCGTTCACGTTCAAGAGGTCGCTGCGCTCCATGCCGGCCTTGCGAGGGACCGAACCAACGAGCAGCGCCCAGTTGGTGCCGTCAAAGGCGTGCTTCTGATTACTCGTGCCTTCGATGTTCGAGAGCAAGGGGAAGGCGCAGTCGTCGAGTTCCATTACGACGCCGTGCAGGGCGTTCATCGCGGGTTCGATCTCGAGCAGTCGTAACGACACCGGCGTGTCGGGGCCAAAGAGTGCGCCCGAGGCGATGCGAAACAACAGGGAGTAACCAATCTGACCGGCGGCGCCGGTCACGGTCACGTTGACGGGGGTAGTCATGATGCTCCTTCTTTTCTTAGAGACGCTCGACGATCGCCGCGGCGAACTCCGAACACTTCACTTCAGTGGCGTCCTCCATGAGACGGGCGAAGTCGTAGGTGACGATCTTTGCGGCGACCGTGGCTTCGAGGGCAGTGACGATGTCCTTCGCGGCGTCGGTCCAACCGAGGTGCTCGAACATCAACACGCCCGACAGCAGCAACGAACCGGGATTCACCTTGTCGAGGCCCGCGTACTTGGGCGCCGTGCCGTGCGTGGCTTCGAAGATCCCGTGACCCGAGACGTAGTTGATGTTCGCGCCGGGCGCGATACCGATCCCGCCGACCTGGGCGGCCAACGCGTCCGAGAGGTAGTCGCCGTTTAAGTTCGTCGTGGCGATGACGTCAAACTCCGCGGGTCGTAGCAGGGCCTGCTGGAACACGATGTCCGCGATGACGTCCTTCACGAGAATCTTCGAGCCGGGCTTGCCGTTGCAGTCGTCCCAACCCACGGCCACGTCGTCGAACTCCTCCTTCACCAGTTGGTAGCCCCACTTCATAAAGGCGCCCTCAGTGTACTTTTGGATGTTGCCCTTGTGCACCAGGGTCACCGACTCACGCTCGTGGCCGAGCGCGTACTTAAGGGCTGCGCGAATGAGACGCTTCGAGCCGAACTCCGAAATGGGTTTTAGACCCAGGCCGCTCATCTCTCGCACGTCCCAGCCAAAGGAGTCCTTCACGAACGCGCGAAGTTTCTCGGCGTCGGCGCTACCCGCTTCGAGTTCGAGTCCGGCGTAGACGTCCTCGGTGTTCTCGCGAAAGATCACCATGTCGACGAGATCGGGACGCTTTACTGGTGAGGGCACGCCCTGAAACCAGCGCACCGGGCGCAGACACACGTAGAGATCGAGGATCTGGCGCAACGCGACGTTCAGCGATCGAAAGCCCCCGCCGATGGGCGTCGTCAGTGGACCCTTGATACCGATGAGGTAGTCGCGAAAGTCGACGACGGTCTCTTCGGGCAGCCAGTCGCCCGTTTCGTCGAAGGCCTTTTGACCGGCTAAGACTTCCTTCCACTCAACTTTCTTGCCGTACTTCTTCGCGGCCGCGTCGAGCACGAGCTGTGAAGCCGGCCAGATGTCGACGCCGATGCCGTCGCCCTCGATGTAGGGAATAATGGGGTTTTCCGGAACGTGCAGCACGCCCTCGGCGTTAACAGTGATTTTTTCAGCCATGGTTCCATCCTACGAGCAATCTCCGGGTCACTTTTTGGGCTCGACCCGGCGCGAACAGGAGTTACGGGAACAACGCGTGATAGATCTCGCGCGTCGCGGTCGATCGATTGAGGGTGTAAAAGTGCAGACCCGGAACGCCCGCGTCGAGGAGCTCTCGACACATTTCGATCGCCGCGAGAATGCCCTCGGCGCGAACGGCCTTCGGGCCACCCCGACCCTGCGCCGCTTCGAGGCGGGTAATGAGACTCGTCGGAACACTGGCGCCCATGGCGGCCATGCGGTCGATCCCGTGGAGCGTCGTGACTGGCATAATGCCCGGCAACACCGGCTTCTCCACGCCGAGTTCGCCGAGATCTCCCACGAGGCGAACCCACTCCTGGGCGTCAAAGAAGAACTGGGTCACGGCGAAGTCCGCGGCCTCGAGCTTCTTCGCTAAATGTTTGCGGTCACTCGCTACGTCCTTCGAGCGCGGATGCCCCTGTGGTTGGGCCCCGACGCCCACGCAGAACTCCCCCACTTCGCGCGCCAGTTCCACGAGCTCGAGGGCGTACGTGAACTCCGACGCGGTCAAGGCCGGATCGTCGGGCAGATCGCCGCCGAGCGCCATCAGGTTCACCACGCCCGCGTCGGCGTAGTTCTTTAGGAGATCGCGCATCTCGTCGCGTCGGTGTCCCACGCAGATCAGGTGCGCCATCGCGGTGAGATGACCTTCTCGTTGAATCCTCGTTACGAGGTCGTAGGTGCGCTGGCGAGACTCTCGACCGCCGCGGTACGTCACGGACACGAAGGAGGTCTCGAGAGGTTCGAGTTCGCTCAGCGTTCGCTCCAACACCGCACTTTCGTCGTCGGACTTGGGAGGAAAGAACTCGAAGGAACGAGTGCGTCCAAGAGCGAGGAGTTCGTCGACGCGCACGGAACTAATTGACTCGACCGTAATCGTCTTCGACTCGCTCGATGTCGTCCTCGCCAAAGTACGTGCCGTGTTGGACCTCGATGAAAACGACCGGCGTCGTGCCCCGGTTCTCGCATCGGTGCAGTTGACCAAGGCCCACGTCGATGCTCTCGCCCGCCTTCACCTCGTACTCCACGCCGTCCAGCGTGACGATCGCGGTGCCGTTGACGAAAAACCAGTGCTCGGCGCGACGAGCGTGTCGTTGGTAACTGAGACGTTTACCCGGCGACACGACGAGGCGCTTCACCTTGTGATCGAAGGCCGTGTCGTCGAGTACCGTGTACGAGCCCCAGGGGCGTTCTGAGAACTCGCGTCCGTAGTCGTCAGTTGTCGTCATCGCACCTTCTCCGCAGCCAACACCGCATTTCGTAACAGCATGGCACGGGTCATTGGACCCACGCCACCCAGACGGGGCGTGACCCAGCCCGCGACTTCATTCACGTCCTCGGCTACGTCACTCAGAAGTTTTCGGCCAATGAATGACGTGCCCGCACCAACGACCGCCGCACCGGGCTTGACCATGTCGCGCGTCACGAGTCCCGCTCTTCCGGCCGCCGCTATGACGACGTCGGCACTTCGCACGAGGTCGGCCATGTTCGCTACGCCGGTGTGCACTACCGTCACCGCAGCGTTGCAGTTCGGGCGTCGCATGGCCATCAACAACGCCAGCGGTCGGCCAATGGTGAGGCCGCGACCAATGATCACGACGTGTTGGCCCTCGACGGGGACGTGGTACGCCGCGAGGAGTTCGACGATGCCGTTGGGCGTGCACGGGAGAGGTCCCGGCGCGCCCATGACGAGGCGCCCGAGGTTGGTGGGGTGAAGTCCGTCCACGTCCTTCTCCGACTTCACGCGCAGCAGTACTTCTTCCTCGTTCACGCCTTCGGGCAGTGGTAGCTGGACGAGGATCGAGTGCACGTTGGGGTCCTCGTTAAAGCGGTCGACGATCGCTTCAATCTCACTTTGGGTGGCGCTCTCTGGTAGGTGTTCGTCGAAGGAGCGAATGCCAATCTCGGCGCACTCTTCGATCTTCATCTCCACGTACCGCGCGCTCGACACGTCGTTACCCACGAGAATGGTCCCGAGGCCCGGCGTTCGACCGAGGGCGATGAGACGCGCCACGCGCTCGCTCAGTTGCATCTTGATACCCGCGGCTACTGATTCACCGTCGAGAAGTTGTGCGCTCATGGTTCTCCTAGTGACGGAAGTGACGCTCACCGGTGAGCATCATGACGATCCCGGCCTTATTCGCGGCCTCGATGACCTCGGCGTCGCGCACCGATCCACCGGGCTGCACGACCGAGGTGACGCCGGCGTCGGTGAGTGACTCCAGAGCGTCGGCGAAGGGGAAGAAGGCGTCCGAGGAGGCCGCGGCACCCTTAGCGAACTCGCCGGCCTTGTCGACGGCGATGTTCGCCGAGACGACGCGCGACTGCTGACCCGCGCCAACGCCCACCGCGACCCCGTCGCGCGCGATGACAATGGCGTTAGACGTCGTGCGCGCACAGACTCGCCAAGCGACCACGAGGTCCTGGAGTTGCTGGTCGGTGGGTGTGCTCTGCGTGACGCAGCGCCACTCGCTCAGCGGTACGAGCAACTCGTCCGCGTTCTGCACGAGTGCGCTGTTGCCAAAGGTCCGAACACTGAGACCGAGGGGCTCGGGGGAAGGGGCGCTCAGTAGTCGCGTGGCCTTTCGTCGAGCGACCAACAGGGCAATCGCTTCGTCGCTGAAACTTGAGGCGATGACGACGTCGGCCTGGGGTCCCGCGGCGATGAGGGTGGCGAGCTCGGCGTCAAGCGCACCGCCGACGGCGACGATGCCCCCAAAGGCACTCTGGGGGTCGGCGGCGAGCGATTTCGCGAAGGCGTCGGCCAGTGAGGTGCCGAGCGCCGCGCCCGAGGCGTTGGCGTGTTTGATAATCGCGACCGCAAAGTGACCCGGCGCGTCCTCGGCGAGTTCGTGCACCAGTCGCCAGGCCGCGTCGGCGTCAAAGAGATTGAGGTACGAAAGGGCGCTGCCGGCGTGCTTGGTGACCCCGTCCCACCACGGCGTCGTGCCGGCGAAGCGGTAGCGAGCGGCGATCTGGTGGGGGTTCTCGCCGTAGCGCGTCACTTCCGCGCGCGCTAAGTCAAGGTGCAGCGTCGTGGGAACGACCGCGTCGACGTCGCTCGCAACCTCACCCATCGCGCCGCCGCCGTCCAACCAGCGCACGACCTGCGCGTCGTAGGCCGACGTGTGCGCGAAGGCCGCGCGCGCGAGGTCGTGGCGCGTGGCGTTAGAGAGCGACCCCGTCGAAACGATCTCGCCCAAGACCGCGTCGTACTGCGAGGGGCTCGTGAGTACGCCCACGTGCGCGTGATTCTTCGCCGCCGCGCGCACCATCGCCGGGCCCCCGATGTCGATGAGTTCAATCGAGGGTTCTGAGGAGAAGGGGTAGAGATTGGACACCAGGAGGTCGATCGCGGTGATGTCGTGCTCGGTCAGCGCGACGACGTGCGCGGGATTATCGAGATCGGCCAAGAGGCCCGCGTGAATTCGTGGGTGCAAGGTCTTCACTCGCCCGTCGAGCATTTCGGGAAAACCCGTCACCTTGGCGACGTCGAGGTGAGCGATGCCGGCCTCGCTGAGCGCTTTCGCCGTGCCACCCGAGGCCACGAGTTCGACGCCGTGGGCGCTGAGACCTCGGGCGAGTTCGACCAGCCCGGTCTTATCCCACACGCTCAGCAACGCTCGCATCTAACTCTCCTCCATCGTGCCCGCGACGCTCTCGGGTTCGAGACCCTGGGCGAGTGACGCCATCACCCTAGCGATGACCGTGGGATAGAGCGCTCGCTCGACGGTCTTGATTCGTTCGTGCAACGACGCCTCGTCGTCAGTGGGCAGTACCACGACGCGGCGCTGCGCCAGGATCGGTCCGTCGTCGAGGACTTCGGTCGCGACGTGCACCGTGCAGCCGGACTCGCTCGCGCCGACCCTCAACGTGGCCGCGACCGCGTGCCAACCCTTAAAGGCCGGCAACAGGCTCGGGTGCGTGTTGAGGACCCGACCGGGAAAGGCCCGGTGAAAGGCGCCGGTAACGACGGTGCCAAAGCCCGCCATCGCGACGAGGTCGATACGGTTATCGACGAGTTCTCGCGTGAGTTCTTCGGTGTAGGCCTCGCGGTCGAAGGAGGAAGTAAAGCCGCCGAACTTCTCGCGGTCGATCAGCAGTGCGGGAACGCTCGCCTCGCGAGCGACGTCGAGTCCTCGACACGCTCGATCCGAGGCGACGAGCGCGACGAAAAGTCCCTGCTCGATCATGGCTTCAAGAATCGTCCCGGAACCCGACACCAACACGCAGAGACGAACCGGGGCCAAGCGCTACATCGCCTTGACGATTTCGACCATCTTCGCGCCGGCCTCGGTGGGGTTCAAACAGACGTGCACCCCGGCCGCGGCCAACGCGTCCATCTTGGCCTGCGCGGTGCCCTTCGAGCCCGAGATGATGGCGCCCGCGTGGCCCATCTTTCGTCCCGGCGGCGCGGTCACGCCCGCGACGTAGGCGACGACGGGCTTGGTCATGTTGAGCTTGATCCACTCCGCCGCGCGCTCCTCTTCTGAACCACCGATCTCGCCGATCATCATGACGGCCTTGGTCTCGGGGTCGTCTTGAAAGGCCGCGAGACAGTCGATGAAGTTCGTCCCGGGCACCGGGTCACCGCCAATGCCCACGCACGTCGTTTGGCCAACGCCCTGGGCACTCAGTTCGTGCAACGCCTGGTAGGTCAACGTGCCCGAGCGCGACACAATGCCCACCGGTCCTCCGGCGAGGGCGATGTCGCCCGAGGTGATGCCGATGTTGCACTTACCCGGACTGATAATGCCCGGACAGTTCGGTCCGAGGAGACGCGCGCCGGGGAACTCCTCCACGAGTCGGTTGTACGTCACGGCCTCGTCGTGGGCGGGAATGCCTTCGGTGATACAGACAATGAACGTGATGCCACCCTCGGCCGCTTCGATGATCGCGTCGGAGGCGAACTTCGGCGGCACCGAAACGAATGACGCCGTCGCGACCGTCGCCTTGACCGCTTCTTTCACGCTATTAAAGACGGGAATGCCGTCGACGTCGGTGCCGCCCTTGCCGGGCGTTACGCCACCCACGACCTGGGTACCGTAGTCACGGTTGCGCAGACCGTGAAAACGTCCCTGGCCCCCCGTGAGGCCCTGAACGATGACCTTGGTGTTTTCGTCTACGAAGATGCTCATGTCAGTCCTTAGTTCGCTAGGCCCACCGCGCGTCGCGCGGCGTCGAGCATCGTGGGTTCAGAAATCAAAGTGTCGTCGAGGTGCGGCGCCAAGATGGCTCGGCCCTCGTCGGCGTTGGTACCGTCGAGTCGCATGACGATGGGCGCCTTGATCGAGACGCGCCCTAGAGCCTCGAGAACACCGTTGGCGACCTCGTCGACGCGCGTGATGCCGCCAAAGATGTTCACGAAGATCGACTTCACCTTGGGGTCGGCGTTGATCACTTCGAGCGCGGCGGCCATGACGTCGGCGTTCGCGCCACCGCCAATGTCCAAGAAGTTGGCCGCGCTGCCCCCGACTTGATTCACGACGTCGAGCGTCGACATCGCGAGGCCGGCCCCGTTGGCGATGATGCCGACGGTGCCGTCGAGACCGATGTAGTTAAGGCCCCGCTCCTTGGCCATCTTCTCGCGGGGGTCTTCGAACTCGCCTTCTCGAAACGCCTCCCATTCGGGGTGACGGAACGACGCGTTCTCATCCAGGGTCACCTTCGCGTCCAGGGCGTGGACCTTGTTGTCGGGCGTCAGAATAAGTGGGTTGATCTCCGCTAAGTCACAGTCGCCTCGGGTGTAGCAGTCGTAGAGCTTCACGAGCAGTTCCGCCGCCTGTTCGCGCGCGGGTTCGTCCAGTTCAGCCTCGTCAACCCACTTGCGCGCGGCCGCCAGATCGAGACCACGCACGGGGTCGATAGAGAGGAACGAAATCGCCTCAGGGTTCTCTTCAGCCACGATCTCGATCTCTACGCCACCCTGGGCGCTCAACATGCCGAGGTGCGTCTTGTTGGGACGGTCCAACGTGAACGAGGCGTAGTACTCCTTGGCGATGTCACTCGAGCGCTCGACCCACAGACGCTTGACGACGTGACCTTTGATATCGAGACCGAGAATGGTGCCCGCGTGTTCGCGCACCTCATTGACGTTGTTAGCGAGCTTCACGCCGCCCGCTTTACCTCGTCCCCCGACCTTCACCTGGGCCTTAACGACGACCGGGTAGCCCACGCCCTCGGCGACGCGGACCGCTTCGTCGACGGTGTCGGCGACGTCCCCGGGCGACACGGCGATGCCGTAGCGCGCGAAGTACTGCTTGCCTTGATACTCAAAGAGATCCATCTACTTCACTTTCGTTGGTTGAAGAAACGATTAGGGCGTTCAGCCGTTCTGTAACTCGCGCGCGTCGAGCGTCGCCTCGAGCCACGTGCCGATCTCGTCGAGCGAGGCACCGGGCGTAAAGACTCTGGCCACTCCAGAGGCCTCCAGAGCGGGAATGTCGTCCTCGGGGATGATGCCACCCACGACGAGCAAGACGTCCTCGCGCCCTTGACCCTTCAAGAGATCCACCACGCGCGGCACGAGTACCAAGTGCGCGCCCGAGAGCAGCGAAAGACCCAGCGCGTCGGCATCCTCTTGGATGACGGCCTGGACGATCTGCTCGGGCGTCTGGTGCAGGCCGGTGTAGACGACCTCGAATCCGGCGTCGCGCAGCGTCCGGGCAATCACTTTGGCGCCCCGATCGTGTCCGTCGAGTCCGGGTTTGGCGACTACGACTCGATACGTGCGCTTCATCAGTTACTAATCATAGGGGGCCTTTCCACAACCAAAAATCGCCACCGTTCATTCTTAGTGACGTCATAAGTGCCACGAGTAGCGTTGAATACCATGGCGACGATTGAAGCGAAGGAGAGGAGCCCCGCGCGCGCTTTGCTTTCGGCGATGCGCCTCCACCACTGGGTAAAAAATGGCCTCATCGTCATCGCGCCCGCTGCCGCGGGCACGCTCCTTCACGCCAGCGTGGCCCTTCATACGGTCATTGCCTTCCTCGCCTTCTGCTGCGTGGCGTCGGGGACCTATCTTCTCAACGACGTGCGCGACGTCGAGGCCGATCGAGAGCACCCCACGAAGCGATTCCGATCGTTGGCCCAAGCCCAACTCAGCCCCAAGACGGCCGTGACGGCCGCCCTGGTGCTCTTTCTCGTCGGCTTTGGGGTGACGTTCGCGATTCCTCGACCCGGGGAACTCCTGCTCGTCGTGGCGCTCTACGTCGTGATCACGTTGGCCTACATCTACTGGCTGAAAAACGTCGCGATCATCGAGCTCGGCGCGGTCGCGAGTGGGTTCTTCCTGCGCGCGTACGCCGGCGCGGCGGCGTCGCACCTCTTCGTCTCCACCTGGTTTCTCGTCGTGATCTCTTTTGGCGCGCTCTTTCTCGTCGTGGGGAAGCGCGCGAGCGAGCTGGAACACGTGGGCCCGGGTTCCACTCGCGCCGTGTTGTCGCAGTACACGACGGAGTTCCTAAGCTCCGCGCTCACCCTCTGTGCCACGGCCGTCGTCACCGGCTACTGCCTCTGGGCCTTTGACACGACGACCCACGGTCTCTCGGCCAACCTCGACGCCACGTTCCCGGTGCGTCTCAGTGTCGTGCCGGTGGTGTTCGCGGTGCTCTTCATCCTGCGTTCGGCCCAGGCCGGCGACGGCGCCGCGCCCGAGGAGTTGTTGTTACGCGATCGCACGGTCCAGATCCTGCTCTTGGTGTGGGTCGTACTGCTCTTGTTCGGCGTCTACGAGTGAGCGAAGAGACCGTCTCTGGTTGGGGGCGAACCAGATTCGTACGGGCGAACGTCACCACCGCGCACAGTGAGGCCGAGCTAGTGAAAGAGTTCGCCGCAGGCTCGCGCGCGATTGCCCGCGGCCTCGGCCGCAGCTACGGTGACGCGGCTCAACTGAGCGGCGGTCTGCTACTGAGTAATCGCGGCTTCGTCGGGATCAGTGATATCGACGAAGGGGGTGTCGTCACCGTCGGCGCGGGGGTGTCCTTCGATGAGTTGTTGAAGTTCTCCATGCCGCGGGGCTGGTTCGTTCCCGTCACGCCCGGCACTCGTCAGGTCACGATGGGTGGCGCCGTGGCGGCCGACGTGCACGGCAAGAACCATCACGTCGACGGTTCTTTCGCGCGGCACGTTCTTTCAATGCGGCTCGTCACCCCCGTCGGGGCCTACACCGTGTCGCCCAGTGAAGACGCCGAGCTCTTCTGGGCGACCATGGGCGCCATGGGACTGACGGGCGTCGTGACGTCACTTACCCTCACGATGATGCCCATCACGAGCGACCACGTACTCGTCGACACGGATCGCTACAACGACCTCGCGAGCGTCATGGACGCCATGCTCGAGGGTGACGCCGACTACCGCTACTCGGTCGCCTGGGTCGACTGCATGACGCGCGGCGCGCACCGGGGTCGCGCCATTCTCACCCGGGGCGGCCACGCCAGCGAAAGCGACGTCGAGCACGCGTCGCTCAAGTCGCCGCGACGCCAGCGACTCTCGGTGCCGATGGTGGCGCCGCGGGGTCTCTTGAACAAGTGGTCGGTGAGCGCCTTTAACGAACTCTGGTTTCGCAGCGCGCCGCGCCACGAAGTAGGTGAAGCGCAAAAGCTCTCAACATTTTTTTACCCCCTCGACGGCGTCGGTAACTGGAATCGACTCTACGGACAGCGCGGTTTCGTCCAGTACCAGTTCTGCGTGCCCGAGAACGCGCGCGCGACCGTCGTCGAAGTAATCGAACGCCTCGCCGACTCACGCCTCACCAGTTTTCTCGGTGTGTTAAAACGCTTCGGCGAGGCGAACCCGGCACCACTTTCCTTCCCCCTCGCCGGTTGGACGCTGGCGCTCGACATGCCCGTGGGATCACCGCGACTCCCCGGCGTGCTCGATGAACTCGACGAACTCGTCGTGGCGGCCGGGGGGCGCGTCTACTTAGCCAAGGACGCGCGTCTAAGTAGTCAACGCGCGCGCGCGATGTACCCACGACTTGGCGAGTTCCTCGACGTGAAAGCGCGAATTGACCCGAAGAATCAACTCACCAGCGACCTCGCCCGCCGCCTCGACCTAGTAGGAAAGTAACTATGGAAAACGCCTTCGGTCAACCCCAGAACGTCGTGGTCTTTGGCGGCAGTTCAGATATTGCGCGCGCCCTCACGAAGAAGCTCTGCGCCGCTCGCGCGCACACGGTGATCCTGGCCGGGCGCAATAAGACCCTGCTCAACGAAGCGGCCGAAGAGGCCCACGAGTACGGCGCGACCAAGACCGACGTGGTGCTCTTTGACGCCGAGGACCCTTCGAGCGCGGAGCGCACCGTGAGCGAAGCCTTCGAGAAGGTCAGCGACCAGGTAGACCTCGTCGTCATCGCGGTCGGTCTCCTCGGCGATCAGCACGCCGACGAAGACTCCGCGAGTGCCTGCGCGCGGATCATCACCGTCAACGTCACCTGGCCCGTCGCCGCGTTGGCCGAAATCCGCCGACGCCTGGTGGCCCAGGGCAGTGGCCGCATTCTCGTCATGAGCTCGGCCGCGGCCATCCGCGTTCGTAGCAACGCCTACCTCTACGGCGGGGCCAAGGCCGGCCTCGACCGGCTCTGCACCGGTCTCGCCCAGTCCCTCGAGGGCACGGGTGTGACCCTACAGATTCTTCGTCCGGCCGTCGTGCGCACCAAGATGACGACGGGTCTGGACGAACCGCCCTTCACGACCGGTCCCAACGAAGTCGCCGAGAACGTGCTGCGCGGTCTCGCTAGTGGCGACGCGGTGATCTGGAGTCCGCCGATTCTGCGCTACGTCTTTTTCGTGTTGCGCCATCTGCCCACACCCATTTGGCGCAAAGTGGCCGATCGCTAGTCCCGACCCACTGACTGGTAGTGACCTAGTGTAGTGTCTCGTAATTAGATGGTGATTGTGGTATCATGGGGTATGCGCCCCGCGACGCCGCCGATGGCGATGGATGAAGGTCAGCGAGAGATCCTGGAGAAGCTCGCTCGCTCGCACACCGCCGCGCACCGAGAGGTCACGCACGCGAAGGCGTTGCTGCTGGCGGCACAAGGTGTGGCGAACACCGCGATCGCC
>Ga0307373_10001222_pt1 | contig 48192 bp, 42 predicted proteins | sample OX2MG_FD_202534 | JGI IMG/M metagenome (GOLD analysis project Ga0307373, IMG submission 202534) | Soil microbial communities from Risofladan, Vaasa, Finland - OX-2 | ecosystem: Environmental > Terrestrial > Soil > Coastal area > Acid sulfate soil | place: Finland: Risofladan, Vaasa | collected...
CCGACGCAGATGGGGCGCGACTCCGACCATCCGCTGGCGCGCGGCGAAGTCGGGCGCGTCGGCGTTTCGATCTGCTCGATCGCCGATATGGAAACGCTGCTCGCCGATCTGCCGCTCGACAGGATTTCGACCTCGATGACGATCAACTCGACCGCGTCGATACTGCTCGCGCTCTATCTCGTCGTCGCGCAGCGGCGCGGCGTGGCGTGGACCAAGGTCAACGGCACGATACAGAACGACGTGCTCAAGGAATACGTTGCGCGCGGAACGTACATCTACCCGCCGCGCGGATCGATGCGCATCATCACGGACATCTTCGCGTTCGCGGCGAAGGAAGTGCCCAACTGGAACACGATTTCGATTTCCGGCTATCACATCCGCGAAGCGGGCTCGACTGCGGCGCAGGAACTCGCGTTCACGATCGCGGACGGAATCGCGTACGTCGAAGCGGCAGTCAAGGCGGGACTCAAGGTCGACAGCTTCGCGAGCCGGCTCTCGTTCTTCTTCAACGTGCATAACGATTTTTTCGAGGAGATCGCAAAGTTCCGCGCGGCGCGCCGGATGTGGGCGCGGATCATGAAAGAACGCTTCGGGGCGAAAGACGAGCGCTCGATGATGATGCGGTTTCACGCGCAGACCGCCGGCTCGACGCTGACCGCGCAGCAGGTCGACAACAACGTCGTGCGCGTCACGCTGCAGGCGTTGGCCGCGGTGCTCGGCGGCACGCAATCGCTGCACACCAACTCGAAGGATGAGGCGCTGGCGCTGCCGACCGAACATTCGGCGTTGCTCGCGCTGCGCACGCAACAGGTAATCGCGAACGAATCGAGCGTCGCGGATACCATCGATCCGCTGGGTGGATCGTACTTCGTCGAGAACCTGACGCATCAGATCGAGCAGAAGGCGCTTGAGTATTTGGAAAAGATCGACGACCTGGGCGGCGCCGTCGCGGCGATCGAACGCGGCTACATGCAGCGCGAGATTCAGTCGGCCGCATATCTTTATCAGCGCGAGATCGAGACCAAAGAACGGATAATCGTGGGCGTGAATGAGTATGCCGAGGCCGAGGGCGCGCCGACCGATATCCTGCGGGTGAATCCGGAACTCGAAAAGAAGCAATGCGCGGCGCTCGCGCAAGTGCGGGCCGAGCGCAACGCCGAGGCGGCAAAGAAATCGCTCGAACGGGTCGAGGCGGCGGCGCGCGACGAGTCGAACCTGATGCCGGCGATAATCGAGGCGGTGCGCAACTATGGCACCCTGGGGGAGATCGCGGACGCGATGCGCCTGGTGTTCGGCGAGTATCAGCCCGTAAACGTTTTGTAACAAAACTCGATGCGCCGCCGATTCATTCGGCCGCGCCCGGCTGATACTCTTTCAGCCACGAATACAATTCCGCGCTGAGGCGTGCGAATTTTCGGGAGACGATTCTCGATGGGGCCTTTTCCGAAAGGGGTGTTTCTGACCAAGGGCGCGGGCAAGCATCGCGAGAAGTTGACGGCCTTCGAAATGTCGCTCCGTTCGGCGGGTATCGCCGAATACAATCTGGTGCGGGTGAAATCGATCTTCCCACCAAACTGCAAGCTGATAACTCCGCAGGAAGGACTCAAACGGTTGAGCCCGGGGCAAATCGTCTTCGCCGTGATGAGCGATAACGCGACCGACGAACCTCATCGCCTGATCGCAGCGTCGGTCGGCGTCGCGATTCCGGCCAATCCCGCGCATTACGGCTATCTCTCCGAGCATCACAGTTACGGCGAGACCGACCAGAAGGCCGGCGATTACGCCGAGGATCTGGCGGCGACGATGCTCGCGACCATCCTGGGCGTCGATTTCGACCCGAACGTCGGCTACGACGCGCGCAAGGATATCTGGCGCGTGTCGGACAAGATCGTTACCACGCGCAACGTCACCCAATCCGCAATCGGTGATCGCGACGGACTTTGGAGTTCGGTGGTCGCGGCGGCGGTCTTCGTCGATCTGCCCTAGCGGATGGAGTATTCTCAAAAGTCAGGGAGAACCACGATGGCGACGACGATTCTTTTCTGCCTGGCCTGAGGTTACAAGCCGCGCGCGGCCAGTCTGGCCGCGTCACTCACGAAGCGATTCAACGAGGCGACGGAAATAACTCCCGGCAAGAGCGGTCAGTTCGACGTGATTGTCAACGGCAAGCTGATCTTTTCGAAGTCGGCGCAAGGACGCTTTCCGCTCGATGACGAAGTCGAAGAGATCTTCGAGGCACTCGGCCCGGCGCATCGATCCTGATTCGCGCGCTTAGAGGATCTTCTCGATATCGCCCGGCGCGGTGCGTATCGCGACGTAAAACGGTCCGAATTCGGCATATCGCGCGCTCGATTCGTCGAAGCGCATCTCATAGACCAGCTTCTTGAACACCATCGGATCGTCGGCGAAAAGATCGACGCCCCATTCCCAGTCGTCGAAGCCGATCGATCCTGAAATGACCTGCGTGACTTTGCCCGCGTAGCGCCGGCCGATCATGCCGTGTTCGTGCATCAGGCGCCCGCGCTCTTCGAGCGGGAGCATGTACCAGTTGTCGGCGCCGATGCGCCGCTTGCTCATCGGATAGAAGCAGACGTAGCGGCGATCGGGGATCGCGCTCCAGAGACGCGGCGCGAGCCGCTCTCTCAATTCCGTCAGCTCGGCTTCGATCGCGCGGCGCCATTCCGGCGAATGCGCCTCGACGCCTGCGGCGGCCAACTTCGAGTACGCCGCGATCGTCGCTTCGTAAAGCCCAATCTCGACCATCGAAAGAAAGGAGCCGGTGGGTTCGAGAAATTCGCTCAGTCCGAGATGCGCGAGATCGTTTTGCGCGCGCGCGAGTTGGTCGAGTCCGCGCCGGAAGTGCAGCATCATCAGATCGCCCTTGTGCCCGAGCATCGCAAACAGCGCGCTGTTGCCGTCCTCGCAATGCTCGATCGTATCGAGCGCCGCCGCGGCCTCGGCGATGATTTCGCTACGGCGCCCCTCGCCGATCGCGCGCAGAGCGGCGCGCCGCACCCGGAACATCTGATGGAGCACGCTCCATCCTTCGAGCGTCGCGGGTGCCGCGTGCGCGATTTCGCCGCTTTGCATGGTCCTCGATGAACCGTCGTCCTTCATGAGTTCGATTGTAGAATTTCCGGTGCGCGATGTCTTGGGGTGCCTCGCACGCGCCAGGGCGATAGTCGCACGCCGTCAGCGCCCGCTTCGAGCACGCACGCACGCCTCGACGAAGCGCGCCGCGATCGCCGGGTTCGAAGCCCAATGCGCGTGGATATACGAAGCGAGCACGTTGCCGATACTGAAACCTTCGTTGAAGGCCGCACCGCCCCATCGCGGACTTGCCGTGTAGATTCGCGGAATTTTCTCGCCAGCATCTTCGAGCGCCGAATAGCGGAACTGATGGCCGCGAAAGCGCGTGCCCGCCGGACCGATTATCGACTCGCGATTCGTTTCGACTTCGACGTAGCCGATTGCCGCGAGCGCGCCGCCCATCACCGCCTCGCCCGGCACGATCTCCGCCATCGGCCACGATTTCCCGTCGGGCGTGCGAATCGCGCGCGCAAGATACATCAGGCCGCCGCACTCGGCGTAGATCGGACGGCCCGCGGCGGCGAACGCGCGGATCGCATCGATCATCGCGTGATTCGCCGAAAGCTCCGCCGCACACGCTTCGGGATAGCCGCCGCCGAAGTAGAGCCCGTCGGCCGCCGGCAGATGCTGGTCGTGCGCCGGCGAGAACCGCACCAACTCCGCGCCCGCCGCTTCGAGACTCGCGAGGTTGTACGCGTAGTAGAAATGGAATGCGTCATCATCGGCAATTCCGATTCGGCATCGCGCAGCCGCGCCGCCACCGACCGTCGCAGCAACGGAATCCGCCGCCAACTCGATCGCGCCCGCCGACTTTGCGATTTCGATGATCGCGTCGAGGTCGAGCCATTGCGCAGCCGTCGCGGACCACGCCGCCAGACGCGCATCGGGCAGCGCGTTTTCGTCCGCCCTGAGCAATCCCAGATGGCGCTCCGGAAACGCGTCGCCCGCCGATTCGGGAAATCCGCCGAGCACGCGAGTCTCCTCGCACGCCTCGGTCAGGATTTGAAGATGGCCACGGCCGCCGATTCGATTGGCGACGATTCCGGCGAGTCGAAGCGCCGGGTCGAAGCTTGCGAATCCGCGCGCGACCGCCGCGATCGATCGCGCCATCCCCGACGCATCGACGACCAGCATCACCGGCGCGCCAAGCCACTTCGCGATCTCCGCCGTCGATCCTTCATCGGCGCGCGGCGTCGTCCCGTCGAATAGCCCCATCATGCCTTCGATCACCGCAACATCGGCGCCGTGCGACGCCCGCGCGAAAGTCGCCAGCACCGCCTCGCGCCCCATCATCCATCCGTCGAGATTATGCGAGGGCGAGCCGGTCGCGCGGCGATGATACGTCGGGTCGAGATAGTCGGGACCGCACTTGAACGCGGCGACTCTGAAACCGCGCGCCTTGAGCGCACCGATAAGCCCCAGCGTCACCGTGGTCTTGCCGACGCCGCTCGACGGCGCGCTCACCACGATACGAGGCGTCTCGACTCGCCGCGCAATACGTCCCGGATTCGTCATGGGCAATGCAGCTTCAGAAGCACGAGTCTAATGCGGCCGTCCGCCGCCGCGCCAGCGCTCCCGCTATTGACTCGCGCCCGGCGCGCCTTTCAGATACATCGCGCCGAGCGGCTTGTCTCCACCGGGCGCCGCCTCGAGCGTCACGGCGCTCGCGAGCAGCCGTTCGCCCGCGGGCGGTATCGGCGACGTAACCGTAGCAGTGCCCTGAGCCGACGGGCGGAAAACTGCGGCCCGAACCGGACCGCTTCGCGATCCAATCCACCAGAGTTCATAGACCTTGTCGGACGGCGGCACCGGCAGCCCTTTGACTTCGAGCACCGCCGACCCTCGAGCGCTGCTGATCACAACCCGGCCGCTGGCGCCAGGAGCCGCCGGCTGCGAGGCGAGCCGAATCGTGCGCGCGTCGGGCGCAAGCGCCGCCTCGGTCAGCTTATCCGACAGATCAAGCTGCTCATGCAGCGAGGCCGCCTGCCTGCGGCTCGCTTCGAGATTCTGCTGCAGCATCGATACGCGGCTCGCAAGGTCATTGAGGCGCGAAGCGCTTTCGGATTGCTGATCGCGCAACGCACCCACGTACCTGATATTCAGCATCGCGAGCACGATCGCAGCGGCCGCGGTCGCGGCGAAAATAATCTTCCACGGACGCGCCGACTGGCGCGCGGCGCGCAAGGCTGGCGCTGGTGCGCCACGGCGAGCCGCATCGCGCTCCGCGGTTGGCGGTTGTGACGCAGATTCCGCCAGCCGCTGCTCGAGTTTCGGCCATATGCGATCGGCGCCGCCCTCCTCCGCCGTCGCGACCGCCATCGCCGCCAGCGCCTCATCGTAGGCGCGCAGCTCGGCCTCGCACTCGTCGCATCGCGCCGCGAGATGAGCCGCCAGCGCGCGGGCCTCCTCGCCCTCGAGCATCCCCAGCGCATGCAGCGCAAGCAGTTCTTTGAGCTGCTCGTGATCCATCGAGCCGTTACCCGCGCAACCCCTTTAACGTCTCTCGTAATTTCGCCAGCGCGCTTCGCATCCGCGTCTTCACCGTCCCGAGCGGCATCCCGATCTTCGCCGCTATTTCCGATTGCGACAGGTCGGCAAAGTAAGCCAGTTCGAGCACCGCGCGTTCATTCTCCTGCAAGTTCCTGATCGCATCGCCGACGATTTTGCGGCATTGCTCGCCGTACAGATCTATCGCCGGATCGGGCGTCCCGGGCCGATTGTCCGCTTCGATCCCGGCCGCCCGCATCGGATCGCGCACCTGTCGCGATCGTAGCCGGTCTATCGAGCGGCTCCGAGCGATCATCATGAGCCATGCGCCCACCGACCCCCGCGCCCGGTCGAAGCGGGACGAATTCAGCCAGGCCTGCCACAACACGTCGGCCGCCACTTCCTCCGCATCCGCCATGTCCCCCAGGATTCGGCGCGCAACCATCAGCACCGCATTGCCATAGCGCTCGTTGAGCGCCTTCAATGCTGCCTGATCGCCGACCGCCATAGCTGAGACCAGCGTCTCGTCGGGCAGTCCCTTGGTTTCGGGGTTCGCCACGTCGCTCGCTTACTTTCTATACGTCCGGCCCGGCCCGATGGATTGGGCGCTGCGTTCAAGCTCGCGATCTGCGCATGAGTTCATTCTATCCGGCCGAGAAACAATATGACTTCGCAATCGCGATACGCAACCGCTCAAACTTTACATCCTTCGCGGACACTCTATCACCCGAGCGTGATTTGCCACTTGGCTCCAGCTAATCTATCAATAAGGCTAATGGCACCTGGTGAAGCAAGGCAGACGTGGGAGTCCGAGCGTTACGCGCGCAATGCGCGATTCGTCGCCGATCTGGGCGAGCCGCTGATTGCGCTGCTGGCGCCTCGACCCGGCGAGCGCATCCTGGACCTCGGATGTGGCGATGGCGCGCTCACTGAGAAGCTCGCCGCCTCGGGCGCGTCGATCGTTGGCGTCGACGCCGGCCCCGACATGATCGAGGCGGCGCGGCGCCGCGGCCTCGACGCGCGAGTCGCCGACGGCCGGGCGCTTGCCTTTGATCATGAATTCGACGCGGCCTTTTCCAACGCCGCTCTCCATTGGATGAATGATCCCGACGCGGTTATCCGGGGCGTCGCGCGCGCGCTTAAGCCCGGCGGCAGATTCATCGGTGAGATGGGTGGACACGGCAACATCGCGGCTATATGCGTCGCACTCGTGACCGTGCTCGGCCGCCGCGGTATCGACGGCCTCGCCGCCCTGCCCTGGTATTACCCGTCGCCTGCCGAGTATCGCGAGCGCCTCGAGTGTGGCGGCTTCGCCGTGGACTATATCGAGTTGATACCGCGGCCGACACCGCTGCCGACCGGGATGGCGGCGTGGCTCGAAACCTTCGGCGAGACCCTCTTGAGGCTCGTGCCCGCCGACGATCGAATCGCTGCGCGCGATGAAGTGGTCGAGACGCTGCGTCCGTTCCTGTGCGACACCGCCGGCCAATGGACCGCCGACTATGTGCGCCTGCGCTTCACCGCGCATCTGGCGTAAGACGGCCACGCGCACCGTCTGCGATCCCTATAATAGTCGGACTGACTATTCGCATCGAATTGCCGCCGCCTCAGACTAATCGGACTTGATAAACGACAAACCCTACTTGCTCAGAAAATTGCGGAGGCGAATAGCAAGTTCCTCAGGTTTTTCCTCGGGGATGAAGTGTCCGCAATCCGGAACCGATCCGCCCTCGGCATGAAGCGCAACGCGCCGTAGCGATTCCAAAACCAAATCGCCGCGCCCGCGCGATCCGCCGCCGCCCAGTCCCAGCGCCGGCATCGGCAGCCTGAAGCCGGTCGCAAGCGTAGCGCGATTATCGTCCGCGTCCTGTCTGATCGCTCGGTAAAAGTCGAACCCCGCGCGCATCGCACCCGGTTGCGCGTAGGTGCGCACATACTCCGCGATATCGGCATCGCTGAACGCGCCCGCCTGATCGATTCCGTTCATGTAGAGAAATTCGAGATAGATTCGTTCTCGTCCAACGGTCAACGCCTCGGGCAGATCGGGCACGTTGTGAAACTGATGATGCCATCGCGGCGGGCCGCCGAACCCCGCGCTCGACGGTTGATCACCCGGTATCGGCGTATCGAGCAGCACGAGATGCGTCACGGCCTCGGGATGGTCGGCGGCGAGGCGGAACGCGACCGGCGCGCCCCAGTCATGGCCGACTACGTCGAACTTCTGATGGCCCAGATGGTCATGCATCAAGAGCCACAGATCGTTAGCGACGGTCTTTTTGTCGTAGCCCGACGACGGGCGCGACGAATCACCGAGCCCGCGCATGTCCGGCGCGACCATCGCAAAACGGTCCGCCAGGATCGGCATCACGCGGCGCCACTCGTACCACGTCTGCGGCCATCCATGGATCAGGATTAGCGGCGCGCCTTTTCCGCACGCGGCGTAATGAATCCGCACGCCCGGAAGATTGGCGTAATGATGGGTTATCGCGGCCTCGGCATTTGGCATCGACATAATCCTCCGCGCCGCCAACATCTACCCGAGTTGCGACTCGCAGTACAGCCGCGCCTCGTCCTGCACAGCCTCGTTCGCGGAGGTGAACCCGCCACGGAAGCTCCGCGCACCCCTCTATGTCATTCCGAGCGCAGCGAGGAACCCCGGAATTTTTCACCGCGCAGACTTCGCTCTGGGCCTGTGAGTTTTTTGAGTTCGGCTAAATTTTTCTTGTCATCTTGAGCGGAGGCCGTCGCGGCCGTAGTCGAAAGACCCCGAGTCTTTTTCGGGCTCCTTCAACTCGCGCAACGGGCTGACCGAAGCATCGCACGGGGAGCATGCGGGGCTCGCGCCCGGCGGCGCGAATCGTCAGGTGCCGGAGTCCCAGCTCGCCAGATAGCGCTTCTGCTCGGTCGAGAGCTTGTCGATCCGGATTCCCATCGCGGCCAGCTTGAGCGCCGCCACGTCGTCCTCGATCGCACGCGGAACGTCATGCACGCGCACTTCGAGCGACGCCTTCGCCGCCCATTCCGCCGCCAGCGCCTGCGTCGCGAAGCTCATGTCCATCACCTGCGCCGGATGGCCCTCGGCACAGGCCAGATTCACCAGCCGTCCCTGCCCGAGCAGGTAGAGCTTGCGGCCGTTGGCGAGATGGAAGGTTTCAACCTCGCGGGCGGGATGGCGGTCGACTTTGCGCGCCAGCTTGCGCAGCGCTTCGAGGTCAATTTCGACGTCGAAGTGGCCCGAGTTGGCCAGAATCGCGCCGTCCTTCATCACTGGAAAATGGCTCGCGCTGATAATCTGCTTGTCGCCGGTGACGGTCACGAACACGTCGCCGATCCGCGCCGCATCGGCCATCCGCATCACCTGGAAACCGTCGAGCGCGGCTTCGAGCGCGCGGATCGGATTTACTTCGGTAATGACGACGTTGGCGCCAAAGCCGCGCGCTCGCGACGCCACGCCACGCCCGCACCATCCGTAGCCACCGACCACGAACACCGATCCGGCGATCAGGATTCCGGTCGCGCGGATGATCGCCTCGACCGTCGATTGCCCCGTCCCGTAGCGATTATCGAAAAGAAACTTGGTCTGCGCGTCGTTGACCGCGACCACCGGGATTCGAAGCGCGTGGTCACGTTCCATCGCGCGCAGCCGGATGACGCCCGTGGTGGTCTCCTCCATGCTCGCGCGGACCTCTTCGGCATGGTCGCGGAACTCGGTGTGGAGCAGGCTCACCAGGTCGGCGCCGTCGTCCATCGTGATCGTCGGATGCTCTTCGAGGACGGCGCGCAGATGGCGATAGTAGTTGTCGCGATCCTCGCCGCGGACGGCGAAGCTTGCGATTCCGTATTCCTTGACCAGCGCCGCGGCGACATCGTCCTGCGTCGAGAGCGGATTGGACGCGCAGCAGGTCACCTCGGCGCCGCCCGCCTTGAGCGTGCGCAGCAGGTTGGCGGTCTCAGTGGTGATATGGAGGCAGGCGCCGAGGCGCTGTCCGGCGAGCGGCTTTTCCTTGGCGAAGCGCTCGCGAATTTTGCGCAGCACGGGCATCTGTTCGTCGGCCCATTCGATCCGCTGACGGCCCGCCTCGGCCATCGCAATATCGTGGACGTCGTAGCGGCTATTGGATTTGCCGGCGCCATTTGACGCTGCCGCGGACTTGGCTTTGACGGACTTCAATGCGGATTTAACTGCCACCTTAACTCTGCTCCCCACAAAAAAATCGGTCCGCGCGCCCGATTCGGCGCGGTTTGGAATCGTTTCCGGTCTAGCGGTCTTGGTCGATCTAGCGACCCTTGCGGCCCGCCGCACTTTGGAGCGCGCCCACCATGTCGGTCCGCTCCCATGGGAAAAGGCCGCCTTGCGCCGGGCGTCCGAAATGGCCGTAGGCGGCGGTCACCTTGTAGATCGGCCGCTTGAGATTGAGCGTCTTGATAATTCCGGCGGGCCGGAAGTCGAACACTTCGCGGATCGCCGTCGAGAGCGTGCTGTCAGGGACCGTTCCAGTATCGAAGGTATCGACGAGAATCGACACCGGCTCGGCGACTCCGATCGCATAGGCGACCTGAATCTCGCATCGCGAGGCCAATCCCGCCGCGACCACATTCTTGGCCACGTAACGCGCCATGTAGCAGGCCGACCGGTCCACCTTGCTTGGGTCCTTGCCCGAAAACGCACCGCCGCCGTGCCGTCCGTAGCCGCCGTAAGTGTCGACGATTATCTTGCGGCCGGTCAGCCCGCAGTCGCCATGCGGACCGCCGATCTCGAAGCTGCCAGTCGGATTTACGTGCAGGATTACCGATTTTTGCAGGAAGTGCGCCGGAACGGTCGGCTTGATCAACTCCTCGATTACGAACTCCTGAATAGTCTTGTGGCTGACGCCGCGGGCGTGCTGGGTCGAGATAACGACCGTGTTGACCTCGACCGGACGTTGATCGACGTAGCGCACGGTTACCTGGCTCTTGCCGTCGGGAAGCAGAAAATCGACCTTTTTCTTGCGCCTCAGCGCGGCGAGGTTCTCCATCAGGCGATGCGCGAGCGCGATCGGCAGCGGCATCATCTCGGGCGTCTCGTCGCACGCAAAACCGAACATCAGTCCCTGGTCGCCGGCGCCCTGTTCCTTGTGCAAGCCCTGGCCTTCGGTGACGCCGGCCGAGATGTCGGTCGATTGAGGTTCGATCGCCGTCAGCACCGCACAAGTTTTGCCATCGAAGCCGGTTGACAGATGGTCGTAGCCGATCTCGCATGCGGTATCACGCGCGATCTTGACGAAATCGGGCTTCGTGCGGCTAGTGATTTCACCGGCAAGCACGATAAGACCGGTCTTGACCAGCGTCTCGAGCGCGACGCGCGAGTCCGGGTCTTCGGCAATCAGGGCGTCGAGGACGGCGTCGGAGATCTGATCACACATCTTGTCCGGATGGCCTTCGGAGACCGACTCGGACGTAAAGAGGAAATCCTTCAGCGGCATTCGTGTTTTCTCCTTAGCGGCCTATTGGCGCGGGGATCGACCACCGCTCGGCAGCCAGCGCCGGCCGGTCCGAACGGGAGGTGGGAGGCTATGGCGCGAACGCGGGAACTGGCCTTCCGGTGCGCCTAATCGAAGGTAATAAAACATCGGGAATCAAACTGATCTGTGTATAAGACCGCCCGTATCGAATCAAGTTGCGGCGGACAGCGAGCGCACGAGGGCACGGCGCTAATCCTCGCCGAATCGATTCTCGAAGAGCTTGCGCACCGCCTCGAGCGCCGCCTGAGCGTCGGGGCCCTCGATCCGGAGCTTAAGCCGCGTGCCCATGCTAGCGCCAAGCATCATAAGGTTGATTACGCTACGGGCATCGACCTCGTTCTCGCCGATCGCGATCTTGACCACTGACTTGAACCTGCGCACCGTCTCAGCCAGGGCCGAGGCGGCTCGCAGATGAAGTCCCAGCCGATTTTTGATTTCCAGCGTCGCCTCTACCGCATCCACGCCTTAACGATAAAGGTAAGCGCGCGACCGGTAAACTGTGAGGCGAAATCCGGGCCTTAAGATGGCACCGGCCGAATTTTCGACCGACCGTTCAATGGGCATCAACCGCTTCGTCATCACCCGTCAGTTGCTGGGCAAAGAGTTCGCGCAGGCGCGCCTCGATAACGCTGTCACGGGTGCTGCCCTTGTGCTTGCGCCATGCGGTCAGCGGAATGACCGCCTTGGACATGTTGCGATGGCCCCCGGCGCTGCCGATTTCGCCGAACAGGCGGCGCACCGCCTCGCCGGCGTTGGACCGGCCGATCCCATGATTGCGCACTGCGATGACCAGATTGACGCCAAGTTTGCCCGAGACCACGGTCCATTCGACGCCCTCGAACTGCAGGCAGAAGTCGGCCATCTGCACGATCAGGTCGTCGCGCTCGACGCGGCCCAGATGGAGCACAGCGACGCCGTCGCGGACTTTTAACCGGCGCATCACGCGCGACAGCACGCGCGCGAATCTCAGCGGCAGCTCTGGCCGATCGATCTGGCGGAGCAGGTTATAATTGGCGAGCGAGTAGAGCTGGGTGAAGGCTTGCAGGTCGTGGTCGGTGACCCGCCGCGAAAGCATCAGGGTGTCGCTGCGGATTCCGTACATCAGGGCGGTCGCAAGGCGTTCGCTGATCTTTTCGTCGGCCGCCATCAGATACTCGGTCATGATCGTCGCGGTGGCGCCGTAGCTGGTGCGGATATCCTGAAAGCCGGCTCCATAGGATACGTAGCCGGGATGATGGTCGATAACGATATCGGCGTGCTTAAGCCGTCCGTTGAAGTAGGGCGGCTGCACGTCGACCATCGCGACCTTCTCGAAGGAGTCGAGCTCCTCGGTATTTGCCGGCGCGATTTCGATCTCGAGCAGATGCATCATGGTGCGGTTTTCAGGCCGCGTGACGGGCGTGAAACTGAAAATCGGCGTGGTCAGCTTGTTGCGCCCGAGGAGTGCGCGGAGCGCGATCGCGCTGGACATCGCGTCGGGGTCGGGATCGTCTTGGAGCAGGATCGCGACGCGGTCGTTGACGCCGACAAAGGAGCGCAGTTCCTTAAGCTTCTGTCTGGTAAGAGAGTCGTCCATGGGCTAGGGAAAAGAGCCAGGCTTGGCGGGGCCGCCAGCTTTCGCAGATCATAGCGATCGCTCTCGGCCGGGTGGAAGTACCCTAAATGCTTCGCGAAACTGCCCTCGCCGATGGGAAGTGGTTTAACACGGCGGCTGGGCCGTAATCAATGCTATGATTGCCGGGTCCGGGATAGCTATTTTATGGAACCAGGAATCTGCGAGATATGCCGGCGCGCGGCCAGGGAATGGTTCGTGCGCCTTTCGATCGAGGACCGCGCGGGCTATCGCGAAGAGGCGCTGATCTGCGCAAACTGCGGCGTGAAGCTCAGGCTCTCGTCGGAGCGGTCGCGCGACCTGCAAATTGATCCGTGGGTTCACGAAGCCTTCGGCCGCTTGCTCAAAGGTAAGGAATGATTTTTGACGCTATGACTAATCAAGGCATGGCCATGGAAGGAACGATCCGCTGATGGCGTCCGCGTCCCGCGCTCCCCGACAACTTGATCTCTGGCCATACGAAGAAGCGGAGCGCCTGGCCGAGCGCGTCGGCGGCTATGAGCCCGGCCGGCCGGTGATCTTCGAGAGCGGCTTCGGTCCGTCGGGCCTGCCTCATCTCGGAACGATGGGCGAGATTTTACGGCCGTCCTACGTGCGGCAGGCCTTCGGCAAGCTCGTTCCCAGCCGCACGACACGGCTTATCGTCTTTATCGACGACATGGACGGCCTGCGGAAGGTTCCCGAAAATATCCCGAACCGCGAGGCGACTGCGCGCGACCTGGGTAAGCCGGTCTCGCGGGTTCCCGATCCGTTCGGCGGATGCCATCCGAATTTCGCGGCGCACATGATTGGGCTGCTCGAAGAGTTTCTGGCGCCGGTCGCGCTCGACGATTACGAGTTGCTTCGGTCGAGCGAGATGTACGCGAGCGGACGCTTCGACGCGGCGCTACGGCTCATGATGGCGCATCGCGAGGAGATAATCGCGCTAATCGCGCCGACGATGCGCGAGGAGAATCGCCGCGGATGGTCACCCTTCATGCCGGTCTGTCCCAGATGCGGGCAGGTCAACTCGACGCTGGTCACCGCTTACGTTCCCGAACGCGACGCCGTTGTGTTCTCGTGCGAGCGGGCCTACCTGGGAGCTGAGGGCTGCGGCTATAGCGGTGAGCAGAGCGTGCTCGGCGGGCGCGCGAAGGTGCAATGGAAGGTCGATTGGGCGCTCAGATGGTATGCGCTTGAAGTCGATTATGAGCTTTACGGCAAGGACCTGATCGATTCGGCGCGGCTCTCGGGCCAGATCGTGCGGATTCTGGGGCGCCAGCCGCCGTTGGGTTTTCCGTTCGAGATGTACCTGGACGAGGACGGGCATAAAGTATCGAAGTCGGTCGGGCGCGGAGTCGGGGTCGAGCAGTGGCGGCGGTACGCGCCGATCGAGGTGCTGAAGTATTTTCTGATTCTGAATCCGCGGCGCGCGCGCAAACTCTTTATCGAGGCGATTCCGCAATACACCGACGAGTATCTCGACGCGCTGCGCGATTGGGCGGCCGGACCGAAAGACAGTCAGGGCGTCGCTCAGCGGAATCCGCTCGAGTTCGTGATCCAGCCGGATAGCGCGAAGCGTTACGAATCGAATTTGAGCTTCGCGTTGATTATGAACCTGGTCGGCGCGATGGGAACGGGTGAGCGCGAACTTATCTGGAATTACATGCGGACGTACGATCCGCATATCGAGAGCGACGCCGAGACCGAAAAGATGGCGCGCACGCTGATGGAATGCGCGCTCAATTTCTATCGCGACTTTATCGAGCCGGCGAAAACGCGCTACGCGCCATCGGATGAGGAACGCGAACGTTTGCGCGAGCTCGAGAACTGGCTCGCGAACAATTCCGCAGCGAGTGCGGAAGAGATCGAGAAGTTCATCTACGAGCTTGGGCGGCGGCATTACGACAAGCCGGGAAAGATCTTCCCGATGCTCTATCGCGCGCTGATGGGCCAGGAGCGCGGGCCGCGGCTGGGATCGTTCATCCGGCTGGCGACGCCGCAGCGGATTGCGCCCATTCTGAAATCATACGAACTCGGCGAAAACTGAATCGGCCAGTTCGAGGCCGCGGTCAGTGAGGAAGATTCGGCCGGCGTCGCGCGTCAGCAGGCCGCCTTCGAAGAGCCGCGCCGCGCGCGCGCCGAACACGGAGTCGAAGCTTTTTCCGAAGCGCGACTCGAACCCCGAGGCGGCGAATCCTGCGCGCAGCCGGAGATTCAGAAACACGAACTCGCCCATCGCGGTTGTCGCGTCAATCGATTCCGCGCCGGCTTCGGCAAGCCCATCATGGGCGGCGCGCTCGGCATAACGCGCGGGCATCCGCTCGTTCCACCATCGCCGGCCGCCCATTCCGTCGCGCGCAAAGCTGTGCGCGCCCGCGCCGAGTCCGAGGTAGCTCTCGGCGCGCCAATAGGCGAGGTTGTGGCGCGCCTCATGGCCGGGCGGGGCAAAGTTCGAGATTTCGTACATCGGATAGCCGCGCCGCGGCAGTTCTTCGCGAACAAACGAGTAGAAAGTGGCCTGATCGTCGGAGTCGAGCGGTTTTATCCGGCCGCGCTTCATTTCGACGAAGAACGCGGTGCCCTCTTCGAAGGTGAGGTTGTAGGCCGAGATATGGTCGGGTTCGAGAGCGGCGAGCGCCTCGATATCGGCGTTCAGATCATCTATCTGCTGGCCGGGCACGGCGAAGATCAGATCGAGATTGAGGCGGTCGAAGCCCGCGCGATGGGCGGCGTGGACGGCGGCGCGAGTATCGTCGGGGCTATGGATGCGGCCGAGAAACTTGAGCGTCGCGGCGTTGAACGATTGCGCGCCGAAGCTAATCCGGTTGACGCCGACGGCGCGCATCCCGGCTAGTTTGGGCTCGGCAACGGTGCCGGGATTCGCTTCGAGCGTGACTTCGGAATCGGGCCTAAGGCCGAACAGTGCGGCCGCGCGGTCGATAATCCGGCCGATCGAAGCGGGCGCGAAGAGCGATGGCGTGCCGCCGCCGAAGAAGATCGTTTTGAGCTGGCGGCCGTTCCATGATGGCTCGCGGGAACGCGCTTCCATTTCGGCGAGCAGCGCGGCGACGTAGTCGTTCTCGGGCCAGACCAGCGCGGCGTGCGAATTGAAATCGCAGTAAGGGCATTTCGAATGGCACCACGGAATATGGACGTAGAGTGAAAACGCCGAATCAAGGGGCGCAAGCGGACTGTCGATCGCGGAAGCCATCGGGGGTGACTCATCTTAGCGCCGCGCGACGAGTCGGCGATACGCCGGGCCTAGGGGTCAACCGCGACAGATGATGACGGCGCGAGCAACGGTTACACCTGGGACGCGGCGACCGCCTGGCGCTTAGCCGGTAGAATTTCGGCATCGCATGTGGTACGCTTTAAGCGTACACTTGGTTAGTGAAATTCGAGTGGGACGAAGCCAAGCACGCCAAGACGCTGCGCGAACGCGGCATTGGCTTCGACGACGGCGCCCGAATCTTCGAGGGGCCGGTCGTGATCTCGCACGACGCCCGCCGCAAATACGGCGAGGAGCGGTTCCGGGCCGTGGGCGAAAGTGAAGGCGACATTTTGCATGTCGTGTTCATCTGGCGTCGCGACACGGTGCGGATCATCTCGGTGCGGCGCGCTAATCGAAAGGAAACCAAGGTATGGCTATCACGCGAATGACGCTCGATGAAATAAAGGCGCGCCCAACGAAACGGGACCGCGCTAAGATCAAAGCGACGACTGAAGAGGATATTCGCCGGCACATGATTGAGGACGGCGAAGAGCCGGCTGCGGAACTGCGCGAGAAAGACATCATCTCGCCATGGTATATCCGCAAGCGGCTAGGCATGTCTCAGCAGCAATTTGCCGATACGCTTGGCATTCCGGTCGCGACGTTGCAGAACTGGGAACAGAACCGGGTGATGATGGAACCCGCAACGATCGCGCTCATGCGCGTCCTGGCCCATGAACCCAAAGCTGCGCTTCGGGCCCTTCGCCGTCGCCCCGCGGCCTAGTTCAATCACCTTTCGCGCTTTCATTGACGAGGCCAATGGCAACCTGCAAGTGGCAATCCCGGAAATCATGAAGGCCGCCTCGGAGCTGCTCGATTCCGGGCATGCGCGCCCGGCCGGATGATTGAGTGGCCCGGAGCGTAGCGACGCCGGGAGGATCAGAATGGGCCGCCGCGATAGATGATGACGGCGTGAAGAGCGTGCGCGATCGCCGGGAGCCATAGTCGCGCGGCAGCGAGCATCGCCGGGGCGGAGTGATGTATAGCGCCGAGTTCTTCGCGCCGGTTCCATAGATAGACGAACAGTTCCCATCCGAACCACGCCATCAGGCCGGTCAGCACGATATCGTCGATGATAACCACCACCCGGCGAAACGCACCGTGCGGCATCAGGAAGACGACCAAGCGCCCGACGCCGGCGAAGACCAGGACGGCGGCGACCATTGCGCTGGCGTGATGCACCAGCAGGCGAATCAGGTCGATGTTGAGCCATCGCTCGGGCGAATACAGGGAGCCCGAAGACGAGAGGGCGCACAGTTGCGCGATCGGATGCGTAGGCGGTCGGGTTCCTTCCGAGAGACTTGGTGGAGCGCCACCAGCGATCGAAGCTTACGGAGCGCCGACGACGCGCACAAGCCGTGACGCATAGGTCTGGGCCCGGATCGGAACTCTGCCTATAAGCGAGGTACGGGCGTCGCTATACTCAAGCCGACTTTGGCGGACCGATGGGTCCGCGGTATCGCATGGGGAGTCCAACCAAGACATCGGATACGGCGGATTCGCAGGCCGTTAGCGGGCGTACGATGGCGGAGCGGCTGGGGCCGAATCGGGCGGCGCTGGTTGCGGCGGGAATCTTTCTGAGCCGGGTTGCGGGGCTGGTGCGCGAGAGCATCTTCGCCCACTACCTGGGCGATTCCAACGCGGCCGACGCCTTCAAGGCGGGATTCCGCATCCCGAATATCCTGCAGAACATGTTTGGCGAGGGCGTGCTGTCGGCGTCGTTCATCCCGGTCTACAGCCGGCTGCTGAGCGAGGGCGATACGGAGACAGCCGAGCTGTTGGCGTGGAACGTCGGCGCGATACTGGCGCTGACGGTCGCGGTATTGGTGGCGCTAGGCGTATGGGGCGCGCCGTACATGATCGCGGTGATCGCGCCGGGGTTCAGCGGTGCCAAGCGCGAGCTGACGGTCCATCTGGTGCAGATTTTCTTTCCGGGGACCGGGATGCTGGTGATCTCGGCCTGGTGCCTGGGCATCCTGAACAGCCACCATCGATTTTTCGCGTCCTACGCGGCGCCGGTGGCGTGGAACGCGGCGATAATCGCGACGCTGCTGTGGTTCGGGCCGCATCATGGGCACTCCTCGCTCGCGACGTGCGTTGCATGGGGAGCGGTGGTCGGCGCGATTCTGCAGGTCGCGGTGCAGATGCCGCAGACGCTCGCGCTCGCGGGCGGGATGCGCTTCAACTTCCGGCGCACGCGCGGTCCGCTCAAGACGGTATTCCGCAACTTCACGCCGGTGGTGGCGGGACGCGGAATCGGCCAGATAAGCGGCTACGTCGACAACATGTTGGCGAGTCTGCTGCCGACCGGAGCGGTGGCGGCGCTCAACTATGCCCGCACGCTCTACGTTCTGCCGATCAGCCTGTTCGGGATGTCGGTGGCGGCGGCGGAGCTGCCGCGGATGTCGCGAGTGGCGGGCGCGCGCGAAGAGATTGCGGAGATTTTGCGCTTGCGGCTCCAGGCGGGGCTCCGCCAGATAGCCTTTCTGGTGGTGCCGTCGGCGGCGGCGTTCCTGTTTCTTGGCGATGCGATCGCGGCTTTGATTTTCCAGTCGGGCAGCTTCACTCATAGCGATGCGATCTACGTATGGTCGGTGCTGGCGGGATCGGCGGTGGGGCTCTTGTCAGCGACGATGGGGCGGCTCTACAACTCAGCGTTCTATGCGATGGGCGATACGCGGACGCCACTGCGCTATGCGGCGGTGCGCTTCACGCTGACGCTCGGGCTTGGCTACCTGTGCGCGATTCCGCTGCCGCCGGCGCTCGGGCTGGCGCAGCGATGGGGCGTTGCGGGACTGAGCGCGTCGGCGGGATTTGCGGCGTGGATCGAGTTCACCCTGCTTCGGCGCGGGCTCAACGCGCGAATCGGGCGGACTGGACTGCCGAAAAGCCTGTTATTCCGGTTGTGGGCGATGGCGCTTGCGGCGGCCGCGGCGGCATTGGCGATGAAGTTCGAGATTCCGCATGGCGGGCCGCGGCTAGTCGGCCTTGCGGTAGTCGCGGTCTATGGAACCGTCTACATGGGAATCGCGTGGTGGTCGGGACTACCGGAGCTTGAGCGCGTCACCAGTTTTGTGACCAGGCGGCTTGGACTTGGCTCCCTTAAGCGATGATTCCTCGACGGCGCGAGCACCGCTTTTGCCCGAGCGCATCCGCTCGATCGTGAGCGTGGTGCCGTAGCCGGGAAGCAGCGGCGCAAAGACGACGCGGCCGCCGCGCGACTCGACGAAGTCGCCGCCGTCGATCGTCTTGCCGCGCCAGTCCTCGCCTTTGACCAGAATGTCGGGGGCGACGCGGCGCATGATCCGCTCGGCGCGCGGATCGTCGAAGACCACCACGTAATCGACCGCTTCGAGCGCGGCCAGGATGAACGCGCGTTCGTTGGCGGGATAGATCGGCCGCTCGGGACCCTTAATCGTTTTGACGCTGCGGTCGCTGTTGAGGCCGACCACCAGCACGTCGCCATGCGAGCGTGCGAAGGCGACCATCTCGACATGGCCGGCATGGAGCAGATCGAAACATCCGTTGGTGAAGACGATGCGCCGGCCGAGGCGGCGTTCGCGCTCGAGCGCCGCTTCGAGTTCGTCGACGGCGAGGATTTTGCGCCGGATACCGTCGGAGCGCGGACCGACCGCCCGCGCGAGATCGTCACGCGAGACGATTTCGGTGCCGAGGCGGCCGACTTCGATTCCGGCGCCGAGGTTGGCGAGCGCCGCCGCTGCGGTGTAGCCAAGGCCCGAGATCACGCCGAGGCCGAAGAGCGCCAGCACGATGTCGCCCGCGCCGGTCACGTCATAGACCTCGCGGGGCGTGGTGGGCACATGCGTCGACGCGCCGCCGCGCTCGGCGAGATACATCCCGTCGCGATCGAGAGTGACGAGGCACGCATCGAGGTCGAAGCGATCGACCAGTCCGTTGGCGGCATTCATCCAGGCCGCCCGGTCGGCCATCCGGATACCGGAGGCTTGTTCGGTTTCGAAGCGGTTGGGCGTAAGCGCGGTGGCGCCGCGATAGATCGAAAAGTCGGCGGTCAGGCGCGGGTCGATAATGATCGGAATGCGGCGGCGGCGGGCGCCGTCGATAAGCGCGCGCAGCAGAGCCGGCGTCAGCAGGCCCTTGTTGATATCGGAGACCAGCACGCCGTCGGTGCGTTTGAGTTCGCGGTCGATACGGGCGACCAGCGCGCGCTCGCGGGCGGGCGAGAGCGGGCGCGGGTCCTCATGGTCGACGCGCAAGAGCTGCTGCGTCGCGCGGTTGGCGGATTGGACCGACCCGAGCATCCGCTCCTTGACGATCGTGGGGCGTTCGGGATCGACCAGGATCGAGTCGGTTGCGATACCGAGGTCTTCGAGCATCCCGCGCATCAGTTGGCCGGCGCGATCGTTGCCGACGACGCTGAGCGCGCTGACCTTGGCGCCGAGCGCGCGCAGATTCGCCATCACGAAGCCCGCGTTGCCGGGTTTCTCCTCGCTGTGGCGAACTTCCAGGATAGGAATCGGCGCTTCGGGCGAGACGCGCGCGACGTCGCCATAGAGGTAGCGGTCGAGGATTATTTCACCGGCGACCAGGACGCGCATCGGTTTGAGGTCGGGGAGGTCGGCGGCTTGCATCGAAGGCGCGGCCCGTGGGGCGATACGCCTGGGGCGGTTTTTTCGCGGCATGGCTTTGGGGATAATCACCGCGCGGCGCGGGTTAATCAAGTTGATCGGAAGGCCCGCGGCATGGACGCCGCCGCCCCGGCTCCATATATTGGCGTCTTGAAATCAAGCGCGGATGGCCGGCGCCGCAAAAAGACCAGCAGGGAAACGTAATGGGACTCAGGACTCCGGAACAGTACAAACAATCGCTGCGCGACGGACGCTCGGTCTACTACCGGGGCGAGAAGGTCGCCGACGTCACGAAGCATCCGATAATCGGACTCGCGGTCGAGCACGCGTGCCTCGACTATCGGATGGCGGAAGACCCGAAGTATCGCGATCTGGCGGTGATCGCGAACAATGGCGATCCGTACAGCCGCTACTACCATCTGCCGCGCAATGCCGAGGACCTGCGCAAGCGCAGCGAGCTTATCGCGGCGTCGACGCGCGAGGGCGCGACGCTGGTCGTGCTGATCAAGGAGATCGGCACCGACGCACTCTACGCGCTCCACATTATCGGCGAGCGGATGGCGGCGGCGGGCAAGGCCGAGTATCGCGAGCGGATACATAAGTATCATCAGTATTGCCGCGACAACGATCTTGCGATCGCGGTCGCGCAGACTGACGTAAAGGGCGATCGCTCGCTGGGACCCACTGCGCAGGAGCATCCGGACTACTACGTGCGCGTGGTCGAGGAGCGGCCCGACGGCGTGATCGTGCGCGGCGCCAAGGTGCATACCTCGGTTTCGACCAACACCGACGAGGTGATCGTGCTGCCGACGCGCGCGATGCGTCCGGAGGACAAGGCCTACGCGATCGCGTTTGCGCTGCCGATCGATACGCCGGGGCTCAAGCTTATCGCGAGTCCGCACGGCGGGACGGTCAAGGATGCGTTCGAACATCCGATAAGCGCGCGGCACAAGATGATGGAGACGCTGACGGTCTTCGACGATGTGTTCGTGCCGAAGGAACGGATTTTCCTAAACGGCGAGGTCGAGTTCGCGGGACTGCTGGCTCTCACCTTCGTGCGCTTCCATCGCTTCACCGCGGTCTCGTACAAGCTGCCGCTGATGGAGATGATGGCGGGGGCGGGCTACGCGATAGCGGAGGCGAACGGGATAATCCGGGCGGCGCACGTGCGCGACAAGCTGACGCATCTGGCCGCGTATCATTCGACGGTGCGAGGGCTTATCGAGCATGCCGCGGCGGCCTGCACAATCGAAGAAGGCCTCGCGGTGCCGAATACTCTTTTGACCAACGTCGCGAAATATCACTTCGCACACAACTATCATCAGGCGGTGCAGATCGTGCAGGACCTCGCCGGAGGATTGCTCGTGACGGCGCCGGCCGCCGAGGACCTGACCAGCGAGGCGACGCGCGAATACGTTCTGAAATACATGGGCGGCGCAAAGGGCTTCGACGCTGAGAAGCGGCTGCGGCTGCTGAATCTGGTAAGCGACCTTACGGCGTCGGATTACGGCGGCTATCAGGAAGTGCTCGCGGTCCATGCCGAAGGCGGCTTCGAGGCGGAGAAGCTGCAGGCGTATCGCGAGTACGACTTCAAGACGGTCGCGGATTACGCGCGCAAAGTCGCCGGTGTGTAGAAGCCGCGCTCACATTAAAGAAAATTTTCCTGTGAGACGGTGAATCAAGTCGACGATAAGGGAAATTACCCTCAGGAGGGCCGCGCGCCCGCAAAGTGTGAGATTTTCAGCTAGTGGCGGGCGAGCGCGAGCGCGCCGCTCTGTCACCCTGAGCGAGCCTGCGCGAGTCGAAGGGCCCCGTGTGTTTTCCGGGGTCCTCGGCTTCGCTCGGGATGACAGATTTTATTTCTGGCGTTTCAGAAGCAGCGGAAAGCCGCCTCCGGCATGTCCGGAGTCGGCATCAATTTGAAGCGATATCACAATATGCGCTCTACTTGATATCGAGGGCGCCGGTCGATTCGGCGACCAGTTCGGAGAGATCACGCACGCGCATCTGCTCTTCCATCCCCTTGGTCTTCATCGCGTCTTCCATCTGCGTCATGCAGAACGGGCATCCGACCGCGAGCGTCTCGGGATTCGCCTCGCTTATCTGATCGAAGCGCGCCTGGTTGATTCGCGAGCCCTCGCGCTCCTCCTTCCAGAAGCATCCGCCGCCCGCGCCGCAGCAGAACGTGCGGTTCTTGCACTGATGCACGTCGGCGAGCTTCGTGCCCGGAATCGCGCCGAGCGCGGAGCGCGCGCCGTCCCACTTGCGATTGTGACGCGCCATGTAGCACGGGTCGTGATAGGTGACGCGCTGGTCGAGCGCCTTTTTCGGTTTGAGGCGCCCGGCCTTAATCAGCTCGTCGATGAATTCGGCTTCGTGGATCACTTCGACCGTTTCAAGGCCGAAATCGGGATACTCATTCTTGAGATTATGAAAGCAATGTGGGCATTGAGTGACTATTACCCGCGGCTTATAGCGATTCAGCGTCTCGACGTTTTGGCCGGCCACGGTCGCATAGAGATACTCGTTGCCGAGCCGCCGCGCCGGGTCGCCCGTGCATAGCTCTTCGGTGCCGAGAATTCCGAACTTGACGCCGGCCTGCTTCATCAGGCCCGAGAAGGAGCGGCTCACGCGCTGATTGCGCTCGTCGTACGACCCGGCGCATCCGACCCAGTAGAGCACGTCAAGGCTGGCCGGGTCTTCGACTTCGGCCATGGTCGGAATATCGAGGCCCGCGGCCCAGTCGGCACGCTTGGCCTGATCGAGTCCCCACGGATTTCCCTGCACCTCGATGCCGCGAAAGGCGTTGCCGGCCTGCTGCGGAAACTTGCTCTCCATCAGCGTCAGATGGCGGCGCATGTCGATGAAGCGCTGGATATGCTCGATTCCGACCGGACATCCCTCTTCGCACCATCCGCATGTCGTGCATCCCCAGATTGCCTGCTCGGTAACAATGTCGGCGATCATGTCGAGGCCGGCGGGTGGCTCCGGCACGACGGCGCCGTCGGCGGATTTCGCCGCGGTCGCGCGCGCGGCAATCAGTCCGGGTGCGCGGCTCAACAGATGCTCGCGCTGCTCGATCACCACGTACTTCGGATTGAGCGTCTTGTTGGTGTTGACGGTCGGACAATTGATCGTGCATCGGCCGCATTCGAGGCACTACGACATATCGAGAAGCTGCTTCCAGTTGTACTGCTCGACCTGCGAAACGCCGAAGGTCTCGGCGTTCTCGAAATCCGTGATCGGGGCGAGGCGGCCGCGCGGACCGAGGTTGCGGAAGTAGAGATTCACCGGCGCGAACAGGAAGTGGCGGAGCTTGGTGAATGGCAGGCAAAAAAGCAACATGTAGACCAGGATGACGTGGGTCAGCCAGAGCCATCGATGGAACATGACGCCCGCGCCGAGCGCGCCTTCGATCTTCGCGACGTTGCGGCCAAGGTAGGCCCATTCGACGAAGCCGCCCGGATGCGCGTTGATACGCGCGCCCTCGAGCATCAGCCCCGTTATCGGCACGATCACGAGCATCAGGAGCGGGAACCAGTAGCCGAGGCGGTTTTCGAGATTCGCCATCATCTTGGGCGGCGGCGGACCGTTGAGTTCGCGCGGACGGGTCACGCCGCGGCGCGTCGCGGCGACCACGATCGCGACTGCCAGCAGCATAAAGAAGGTGTCCATCGCGGCTTTGAACACCAGGTAGAAGTCGCCGTAGAAGAAATAGTAGTGGAGGCCGAAGAGCCCGAAGAAATCCGCTATCTCGTCATTGATAAAGACAATGGTGGTGCCGATCACGAGACCGAGAAAGCCGACGTAAAAGGCGTAATGAGTCCAGCCCCACGATTCGCGAATCACGTTGCCCTGGCCGACCGCGTCGCGCATCGAGAGCAGGAAGCGGCGCCGCGGCTGATCGAAACGATTGACCGGCTGGCCGAGCGAAATCATCCGGTACCAGCGCCATCCCTCATAGAACAGCGCGCCCATCAGCACGAAGAACATGCCGTACATGAAGATTTGAAAGACGACCGGGACGTTCCACAGAATCTGGCGGGTTATCTGATGATCCATCGATACTCCAGGCGAGGCGCGCGCGGCGATGCGCGTCACGATGTGCGCCGGCGGCGCGCGCGTTCAGGCGTGCTTGATCTTTTTCATCTCCTCGACCATCTCGGGCACCGCCTTGAACAAATCCGCGACCAGCCCGTAGTCCGCGACGCTGAAGATCGGCGCCTCCTCGTCCTTGTTGATCGCGACGATCGTTTTCGAGTCCTTCATTCCGGCCAGATGCTGGATCGCGCCTGAGATTCCGACCGCGACGTAGAGTTCCGGGGCGACCACCTTGCCGGTCTGCCCGACCTGCAGATCGTTGGGCACAAAGCCCGCGTCGACCGCGGCGCGGCTCGCACCCATCGCGGCGCCCATTTCATCGACCAGCGGTTCGAGTACGGTCTTGAAGTTCTCGCCGGACTTGAGTCCGCGTCCGCCCGAGACCACAATCCGCGCCTCGGTCAACTCCGGGCGATCGCTCTTGATCTCGTTGAACGAGACGAACTCCATCTTGAGCCCCGCCGGATCAAGCTCGGGCTTCATCTTTTCGACCGGGGCCGATTCCGCGCCCGGCTTGGCCGAGTCGAACGCCGTCCCGCGCACCGTCACGACCTTGAACTGCCCCTCCATTTCTACCGTTGCGAGCGCGTTGCCGGCGTACATCGGCCGGATCAGCGTCCCGTCGCCTTCGATCGACACTATCTCGGACGCCATCGGCGCCTCGAGCCGCGCGGCGAGCCGCGGCATCAGGTCCTTGCCCATCGCGGTCGCCGTCGCCAGCACGTATTCCGCACTGAGGCTCTTTGCCAGCGCCGCGAGCGCCTGCGCATAAGCGTCGGCCAGATAATGCGCCAGCTTCGGATCGTCGAGCGCGATCACCTTGCTGACCGCGCACTTCGCGATCTCGGCCGCCGGCGCATCGATATTCTCGCCCGCCACCACCGCGATACATTTGCCGCCGCGCTTGCCCGCCAACTCGATTCCGGCGTTCACCGCGATCAATGTGCTCTTGGGAAAATGTCCCGCCTTATGTTCGGCGAAGACCAGTACGTCTCCCATCTTGTTCCAAGTCTCCTCGGCCTTTCGATTCGAAATGCCGGGCCCGATTCGATGGCGGCGCCCGGCGAAAGTTCAGATTACTTTGGCCTCGCTATGCAGGACCGCCACCAGCTCCGCGACCGACCCGACCTTGCGGCCGGCCTCGCGTTTGGGCGGCGCCTTCATCACCTTGAGCTTGAGCTTCGGCGCCAGGTCGACGCTCAGACTCTCGATTGGCATGTCCTTGAGCTCTTTCTTGCGCGCCTTCATGATTCCGGGCAGCGAGGCGTAGCGCGGCTCATTGAGCCGCAGGTCGGTCGTGATCACGGCGGGAATCTCAAACGCGACCGTTTCAAGACCGCTGTCGACCTCGCGCACCACCGTGCATTTGGTCCCCGCGAATTCCACCTTCGAGGCGAACGTCGCCTGCGGCCATCCAAGCATCTCCGCCAGCATCTGCCCGACCTGGCTCGAATCGTCGTCGATCGCCTGTTTGCCGATTATCACGAGATCGGGCTTTTCATCGCCGACCACTTTCGCCATCACCCGCGCGATCGCCGAGCTGTCGAGCGTCTGGTCGGTGCGGACCAGGATCGCCCGGTCGGCACCCATCGCAAGCCCGGTGCGCAACTGCTCCTGCCAGCTCTGCTGGCCAATCGAAATCAGGATTACCTCCGTCGGAGGCTGCTTCTCGCGGATTCGGAGCGCCTCTTCAAGCGCGATTTCGTCGAACGGGTTGATAACCCACTTCACATTGTCGGTGGCGATACCGGAGCCGTCGGGCAGGATACGAATGGTGGTGGCCGGGTCCGGAACTCGCTTGACTGGAACCAGAATCTTCACAACGATTTTACTCCGCGTAAAATTTCAGCGGTGGCAATCTGACAGGCGCCGCCAAGCCTGGACGCCCATGATGCGGGGCGCAAAGAAACTAACAACGGGCTCCCGGCCAGTCAAATAGTCAAATCCATGCCACGCGGCAGAGCAAGCCGCCCGCGACCCGGCATCCCGCACGCGCCCGGCCCAATCGGCGGGCGCACATCCCTATCCGTTGAAGCCGAGGCGGCGCGAAAGCTCGCGCCCCGCTTCGAGTATCAACGGCGCTAGCTGCCCGCTGATCCGCTCGTCGGGAATCCGATAACACGGTCCTGCGATCGCCAGCGACCCCACGACCGAGCGCGTGTAATCCCTTATCGGCACCGCGATCGACGCGACATCCTCGAAAAATTCGCCCGCGTCGACGGTGTAGCCGTTTTGAACCGTCGAATCGATCTGTTCGAAAAGCGACGCGCGCTCGATAATCGTCCGGTCGGTAAAGCGCTGCAGATGCTCGGGCAGATTCGCGCGCAACTGCTCCTCGCTGTCGAACGCCAGGTACGCCTTGCCCACCGCCGTGCAATGGAGCGGCAGCGCCTCGCCCAGCGGCGGCGTTATCTTCACCATCCGGTCGCACGGCTCCGCCGAATCGAGCGGCACTACTCCGTTGCGGCGCATGATTGCGACAAACGCGCTTTCGCGGCTTTCGCGCGCCAGATCGGCCAGAATCGGCCGCGCCTGGCGCACCAGCCCCATATGATCGATATAGCGCCGCCCCAGATGGAGGCACTTGATCCCGAGCCGATAGTTGTCGCTGCTGCGGTTCTGCTCGATATAGCCCCGCGCTTCAAGCGTCGCGAGCAGGCGGAAGACGTTGTTCTTGTGGAGCTTGAGCCGCTTCGAGAGTTCGGTCACGCCCAGTTCATCGGCTTCGCCGAAATACTGCTCGAGCACGTCGAGGGCATGGGCGACCGACTGGATGACATAATTCGTTTTGTTGCGCCTGACCAAGGCGTTTCTCTCCTCAAAAAAGCCACGGCGACGGAGCAACCGGGTGTCACTTTGCAAAAACCGTTTTACTCTAGGCGTCAGATCGCGCCCGAGTCAACGCGGAAGCCCGTTTTAGTCCAATATCGGGAGAAGTCAAGCTTGCCCCTCCATAGCGAGGCCTTCGTCATCGCCTACAAACCCTCGCATGGCACCGCGCGATCATCTCCCCTCGGTTAGCGATAGCACGATGCGCTTTATCCGGCATCGCCATTCCGAAATGATAGGGATAGCGTCAACCGCCGCCGCGCGGGTTCCCGCTTGCGCACCCGGCGGCGAGGCGTCACCGCCAAGGGCTCGATTCCAATGATAAAAACCACAGGTCTGCGCCATCTCGCACTGCGCGTCTCGGATGTCGAGCGGGCGGCGGACTTCTACCGTCGCGTCTTCGGGATGCGTATCGTGTGGCAGCCCGACCCTGACAACGCCTATCTGACCTCCGGATGCGACAACCTAGCGCTTCATCGCGGCGAGACCGGCGACCCGGCCGCGCAGGCGCTCGACCATCTGGGCTTTATCGTCGCGACGACCGATGATCTCGAAGCCGGCTATCGATGGGCGAATGAGAACGGCCTCGAGATCGTCAATCCGCTCCGCCGCCATCGCGACGGCTCGATGTCGTTCTATATCCGCGACCCCGACGGCAATGTGATTCAGGCGCTGTTCGAGCCCGGAATCAGCCCAATCGTGTTCGACACGCCCGTCAAATCCTGACCATTCAGGTTCTGACGAATCAGGTGGCAATTACGGAATCAGGGGAAGGCGACGATGATACCAGGACGCGCGACATCCGAAGGAACAGCGTCATACGTGAGACGCCATCCAGAGCTGCCGGGGAATTTCCGACCGATTCTCGCCGGGCTCGACGTTTCGTCAATTGGAATCGGAACCTATCTGGGCGAGCCCGACGACGCGACCGACCGGCTCTATCGCGAGGCGATCGAGGTCGCGCTCGAGGGCGGGCTCAATCTTGCCGACAGCGCGGTGAATTACCGATGGCAGCGCAGCGAGCGCGCGGTCGGCACGGTGATGCGCGCGATGATCGATGCGCAACGGCTCTGCCGCGAGGAGGTCGTCGTCGCGACCAAGGGCGGCTACATCACTTTCGACGGTGCGCCGCCGCCCGACCCCCGCGGATGGTTCGAGGAGCGATTCATTCGCAGCGGGATAATCGCGCCGGGCGAGATGGTCGACGGCTCCCATTGCATCGCGCCGCGCTACCTGGAGGCGATGCTCCAGCTGAGCCGCCAGAACCTGGGCGTCGAGACGGTCGACATCTACTACCTGCATAATCCCGAGGCTCAGCTCGGCGCGGTCGCGCAGCGGGATTTTATCGCGCGGATCAGAAGAGCGTTCGAGTTCCTCGAACGGATGGTGGCGGAGGGCAGGATCGCGGTCTATGGGACGGCGACATGGAGCGGATACCGCGTCAGCGTGGACGACAAGTCGCATCTGGAACTCGAGGAGCTGGCCAAAACGGCCATCGAGGTCGGCGGCCGCGACCATCACTTCCGCGTGATCCAGCTTCCGTACAACCTCGGGATGCCTGAAGCGCTGACGCTGGCCAATCAGCAGGTCGCCGGGCGTCCCGCGACGATATTGCAGGCGGCGGCTGAGCTCGATATCGCGGTATGCGCGAGCGCCTCGCTGCTCCAGGGGCGGCTTTCGCGAGGGCTGCCGGCCGTGGTCGCCAAGGCATTCGAGGGGCTCGCGAGCGACGCGCAACGGGCGGCGCAATTCGTCCGTTCGACGCCGGGCGTCGATATCGCGCTGGTCGGGATGAAATCGGCCGGGCACGTGCGGGAGATGCTCGAGATGGCGAAGGTTGCGCCCGCGCCGCCCGAAGCTTTCTCGCGGCTCTTCGAGCCGAATCCGCGCCCCTGAGCGATCGCGGCGGTTCGCGATTCGGCTTGGGATCAGCGGGTGAGCCGCGCGCCGCTTGGCTAATGCGCCGAAGGGGCGAGCTCTTCGAGGGTCAGGCCGCGCGTTTCGGGCGCGAAGACGATCACTACTATCGCGCCGATCAGCGGCCCGAGCGCGAACGCGGAGACCGCGTTGCCCAAGCCGCCGAACGATTGCGCCAGCGCACCGATTGCGACCGGCGCGATCAGCCCCGAAATCTGCCCCAGCATCTGGACCGTCAGCCCATAGCAGGTGCCGCGAATCTCGGTCGGAAAGAGTTCGGCGGAGTAGGTCGTGGTCGAGGTGCGCGCGCCCTGAAAGGCGAAAATCGTCGCGATCAGCGCGAGCGTCATGCTGTGATGACTGGTCGTGCGAAACAACATGAAGATCGCACCCGCCCCAAGCACATAGAAAAGGCTCGTAGTGAACTTGCGCCCCACGCGATCGAGCATCAGCCCCGAGCTCAGATGGCCAAGCGTGCCGATCACGTAGGCCAGCACCACGGTATGGCCGATTTCGGGCGCGCTCCAATGGCGATCGCGCCGCGCATAGAGGCTGAAGAACGTGACCGCCGGCGCGCTGATCAACCCAACGCTGTTGCACAGAATCGCCACCAGCAGCAGGCGGTAGCGATACGGTCCGCGAAACGCACGGCACGCCGTCCGGAAGTTGGTCGTGAGCTCCTGCCACATAGGAACCTTGACCTCCGATCGGCTAAGGGCGAGAAAGCGCTTGGTCTCCCGGATGTTCCGGCGCAGCAATGCGACCACCAACAGCGGCGCGATCCCGACCAGGTACATCCCGCGCCATCCAAAGCGCGAATCCGCGATCGGCCCGTACAGGGTGCCCGCCGCGACTACTCCGAGCAGCCCGACCAGGTTGATGAAGGCGACGCCGCGCCCGCGCCATTGGTCGGGCAACTCCTCGCATATGATAATTACCGCAACGCCCAACTCCGCCCACAGGAACATCTGCGTGAGGCTCTGAAAAACTGTGAAGCTCACGAGTCCGGTCGACAGCGCAGTCATCAGCGTGAACAGCGCGTAGAGCAGCACCGTCGCGCATACGACCGGCCGCCGCCCAATCCGATCCGCCACCATCGTCACGACGAAGGAAAATACTCCGCCCAGCCGCACTATCGACGCCATCGCGCCGATCGACAGATCATCGAGATGGAACGTCTTTGCGATGTACGGCGTGCAGAGATGGAAGATCGTCGCGTCGTAGCCCTCGAAGATCGTGACCGACATCAACAGCCCCAGCATGATCGGGATGTAACGAAGGTCGGACGGCGTGATCGTGATGCTGGTCCGGCGCTCGAAGAATCGATAGCTGGCGGAAGAAGATGCGGCGGTGGTCTTGTCTACACTCATGCTGAGCGATCGTCTGATCGCGGCCAAACTTACTAATTACGACACCGGCGATGAGCTTCGGTCAAGTATCTCGCGGCTTGACCCCAGGACCAACCGGTATCGCCATTGGGACGAACAATCGGTTAGGGTTGTAGGGATGTGCGCGGATGGCGGGCTCAAGTGGGGTAAGCTGATTAAAAGTCGGTTCGTTGCAGGGCTCTGTGTCCTGATTGCCGCATCGGCGTTTTGCTGCGCGGCGCGCGCAGGCGTGGTGTCGGCGCCAAAGGATCTCCAGCAGACGGCCAAACTCAAAATCTATCTTGCCACCGGCGCCGAAGCGATCGGTCAAAGCACCTACACCGTTATCCGCCGGGCGCGATACGAATCGATTACCGGTGACAGTCACTACTTCAACGGCGAATCCGACATCGAGCGCGACATCCTTGCGCGCTCTCCCGGCGCGGCGTCCCGGATGGTCAGCTTCGACCATGTCTACTTCAACGCCGCCGGCAAGCGGACAATCGAAGCGCGGCTCGACCTGCAAACTGGCGCTGCCGAGTGCGCCATATTCAACGGCCCATCGCCGCAGGTGATCGACGAGATTCTCACCCCGCCGCCCGATACCTATGCTGGCGCCGGCGTTCTGATTCCGCTTGCCGATGAGCTTGCCCGCGGGGTCAATATTCCGGTGGAGATGCATGTCTTCCAATGCGCTCCGGGGCCCAGAATCTTCAAGATTCACGCGAGCCTCGATCGTATGCCGTGGCCGCGCTACGGGACCTCGGACGAGCTCATACGGGCGCGTTTCGTACCGATGCTCGGATGGTACGACGCGCTCCTGCGGCCGTTCGTTCCCAAAACAGATTTCTGGCTCGACCCAAAGCTCGAGATCATCGGCGGGACCATCTCACGCTATTACCACGGCCCGGAAATCACGATGCTCCGTGATTCCAATAATAGCGGCCAAATAACCACCAACGATCCGCCGTCAACGCCCGCCCCGGACGCGCCCAATCAGGCCGCCGCGGCGACGCCATCCAAGCCCCCTTCTCCCTGACCGTCACCGGCTGCCGCAGCTCGCAAATATCCCCGGCGGCACCCGCGCCGCCAGGGGTTCATCGAGCGCAAACTCCCGTCAGTTGGTTAGAAGTGATTGGCGCCTTCGCCTTCGTGATGGCGAACGCGCGAGCGTTGCGGTTTCTGATAGACGAATTCGATCTCACACGTCGCGCAATGACCGTGCGGTTGCGGTTTGCCGGGCCGGCGAACCAGCTTGATGTAGCGCACGGCTCCGTCGGCGCACAGATGGCCGGCCACCGGGAAATCATAGACGGTGCGGACGGTGGGTGAGTAATCCATTTCTTCTTTTCGGGCTCCCTGGGCTTCGGATTTTCCCTCGCGGCGCCTGTGCGCGGCGAGTCCGCTCGCAAAGCGAACTAACACCATAATGAAATTGGCCTGGCGATCAATAAATTATACGCACGCGGAGCAAAAAAAATTCATCCCAGCGCAAAATTTTTCTTCTGCCGCGCCACTCCTCTGCGATCTCCTCGATCGGCGGGGCCGCAACCGTCGCGCATCCCCCGCTCAAGATTGAGCAGGTCCGCCAGTGTGCTACGCTTGCGCGCGGAGTGAATCAGCCGAAACCATTCAAGCTGCTCGTCGCCAATCGCGGCGAAATCGCGCTGCGCGTGATTCGGAGCGCCCGCGCGATGGGACTCGCGACCGTTGCCGTCTACTCCGACGCCGACCGCTCATCCGCGCACGCCGCCGCCGCTGACGAAGCGCGCCTGATTGGACCGGCCGAGGCCGCGAAGAGCTACCTCAACGTCGAGGCGATAATCGAAGCCGCCCGCGCCGCGGGCGCCACCGCGATCCATCCGGGCTACGGCTTTCTCTCCGAGCGGCCCGAGTTCGCCCGCGCGGTCGAGGCCGCCGGAATAATCTTCGTCGGCCCGCCGCCCGAAGTGATGGCCGCGATGGGCGACAAGGTCGCGGCCCGCCGCCTCGCGTCCAAAGCGGGAGTGCCGGTCGTCCCGGGCGTCGAGACGGCCGAAATGGGCGAGGCGCAGGCCTTCGCCGCCAAAGCCGGATTTCCGCTGCTCGTGAAGGCCGCGGCCGGCGGCGGCGGCCGCGGGATGCGCGTGGTCGCCGATGCGGCCGCGATGCCCGCCGCGATCGAAACCGCCTCCAGCGAGGCCCGCGCCGCCTTCGGCGACGGTCGCGTCTTTATCGAGAAATACCTGGCGCGTCCGCGCCACGTCGAAGTGCAGGTGATGGGCGACGGCAAGGGCGCGGTAGTCGCCTATGGCGAACGCGACTGTTCCGTCCAGCGCCGCCATCAGAAGATTATCGAGGAATCGCCCGCCCCCGGACTAAGCGATGCAACCCGCGCGCGCATGATTTCAGCCGCGCTTGAGCTTGCCCGCTCGGTCCGCTACCGCAGCGCCGGCACGATGGAGTTTCTGCTCGACGGCGACGACTTTTACTTTCTCGAAATGAATACCCGCCTGCAGGTCGAGCATCCGGTGACCGAGATGCGCTTCGGATGTGACCTGGTCGCCGAGCAGCTTCGACTCGCGATGGGTGAGCCGCTCACGGAACCGGACGCGCCCCGTGGCGCTGCGATCGAATGCCGCATCTATGCCGAAGACGCCGCGCGCGATTTCCGTCCCGCGACCGGCTCCGTGCTCGGTCTGAATCTTCCGGCGGGCCCCGGCGTGCGCGTCGATACGCATCTGACGCCCGGACTCGAAGTCACCACGTTTTATGACGGGATGCTGGCGAAGCTCATATGCTGGGGCGCCGATCGCGAGCAGGCCCGGATGCGCCTGGCCGCCGCGCTGGATGAATTCATGCTGCTTGGCGTCATCAACACCGCGGCCTTCCTGCGCGACGTGATCGCCTGCGAGCCGTTTCGCAAGGCGCATCTTTCGACCCATCTGCTCGAAGAGTCGATGTCGCGGTGGAGTCCGCCGCCGGAAGCCGCCGACGCGATTCTGATTGCCGCGGCGCTCGCCTCGGCCGGGATGCTCGGGACCAAATCGATTGGCGGATCGGGCGCCAGCGGCGGATCGCTACGGCGAAACGGCCGCTCGCCGTGGGATGATCTCGCCGGTTTCGAGCCGGTCGCACGAAGATGAGACTCAAGCGTCCCGGCGGCACGCGCGAATCCACCGTCGAGATACTCGCGCAAAAGGATGGGTCGATCCGCGTCCGCGTCGACGACCGCGAAATCGAGGCGGCGCTCGAACCGATGCGCGACGGCACCGCGATTCTCTCGATCGCCGGCGGCCGTATCCGCGTCGCGGCCGCCCTGGTTCGCGGCTCGATTAAGGTCGCGGCCGGACCGCTCAGTGACGAGTTGGTCGAAGTCGAAGAGCGCAGCGCGCGCGCCGGCGGCAGACCCGCCACACCGCAGATCGTCGCTCCGATGCCGGGCCGGGTGCTCAAAGTGCTCGTCGCCGAGGGCGATCGCGTGAGCGACGGACAGCCGCTGGTCGTGCTTGAAGCAATGAAGATGGAGACGACGCTCTCAGCCGAAGGCGACGCGGTTGTTGGCCGAGTCAGCGTCGCGCCCGGCGCGATGGTTGATCACGGAGCGGTGCTGATGGAACTCAAGCCGGCGCCGGCCACACATCGCGAATCCGCGCCTCAAGACCGCTGAGCCACTGGTCGAAGTCGGCGTCCCGCTCGACCGTGATTTCGAGCCGCCCGCCGCTAATCCGCCGCACCTTCCCCGGACTCGCGGGGCGCAACGGAATCACCAGCGCCTCGCGCGAGATTTCCATCGCGTCCGTAACCGCGAAAATCCGCTCGATCTCCGCTAGCCCTACCGCCTTGATCACATCCATTCTCCGGCGCTGCGAATCTTCATGAATCTTCCATCAAACGATGCCTCTTTACATATGGTTTGCCGGGTCTAAGCTCAATGCAGGCGGCGTCTGCTCCGCCCGGAGGTGGGTTCGACGTGTTCGGCACAATCAAGAAGGTTATGAAAGACAAGGGGTTTGGCTTTATCGTTCCCGACGACGGCGGCGACGAGGTCTTTTTCCATCGCTCGCGGCTCTCGCCCAAGGTTTACTTCGAGGACTTGCGTGAGGGCGACCAGGTGCAGTTCGACGTGCGGCCCGGCGACAAGGGTCCGCAGGCCTTCAACCTGCGGACGCGCTGACACCCGCGACCGGGATGTTATAGTCAGCCCATGGGCGCCCACGAGCATCATCAGCATCGGCCGGCTCGCCTCAACCTTGGCGTGATCACGGCGAGCGATAGCCGCACGCCCGAGACCGATCGCAGCGGCAGCCTGATCCGCGAAAAGCTCGAAGGGGCGGGCCATCGGATCGGATATTACGCGATTATCCCGGACGATCCGGCTTTGATCGAGCACGCCGTGCTCGATAACCTCGAGGGCCTCGACGGGATAATCGTCAACGGCGGCACGGGAATCGCCGCGCGCGACACGACCTTCGAGGCGCTGCGCGGACTACTCGATAAGGAACTGAATGGCTTCGGTGAGCTGTTCCGCTATCTCTCGTACCAGGAGATAGGTTCGGCCGCATTTCTGAGCCGCGCGACCGCCGGAATCGCCGGCGGGCGGATTCTGGTGTCGCTCCCGGGCTCGCCCGACGCCTGCCGCCTTGCGATGGACAAGCTGCTGATGCCGGAGCTTGGCCACATGGCCCATCTTTTGGAACTGGGGTCGAAATGAAGCGCGTCACAATCAAGCTGTTCGCCACGCTGCGCGAGCGGGCCGGCGTTGCGGAAATCAACCGCGACCTTCCCGATAGCGCCAGCGTCGGCGAAATCTGGCGGAGCCTGGTCGAGGAATTTCCACCGCTGGCGGGCCATCATGACGCCGTTGGATTCGCGGTAAATCACGAATACGTGCAGGCTGGATTCACGCCGCGCACGGGTGATGAGGTCGCGTTCATTCCGCCGGTCAGCGGCGGTGTCGACGCCGACGATTCGAACGCACGGCTGGGTCCGATCGCGATCGTCCACGGACCGATCGATGTGGCGGCGCTCGAACGCGCGGTCGCCGACCCGCATGCCGGCGCGATCGTGACGTTTGCCGGCACTACGCGCGCCGATAACGTCGGACGCCGCGTATTGCGCCTCGAATATGAGGCCTACGAACCGATGGCGCTTCGGGAGATGCGCAAGCTTGCGCGCGAGGCCGCCCAGCGATGGCCGATTCGTAAAATCGCCATCAACCATCGCGTAGGACTGGTCGAGATCGGTGAAACGTCGGTTGCGATCGCGGTCGCAACCAGCCATCGCGCCGAAGCCTTCGAGGCGTGCCGCTTCGCGATCGACCGGCTCAAGGAGATCGTGCCGATCTGGAAGAAGGAATATTTCGAGGGCGGCGAAGTGTGGATCGGATGCCAGAACTCGCATCCGCCGGAGCTCGAGCATCGCGGCGCGGCCGTACGGACCTGAGGACCTGAGTTGCGACGCGCCAACGAGCGCTAGCTCGCAAGGGGTTCGCGGGTGGGAAATCGGGCGGGTTGCCCGAAGCGCGCGGGCGCGCTACTTCCAAATCGTCCGCATCCCTTTTCAAGGAGCGCAGTTACGATGCAGTTACATCCGCAGATGAAAGCAATTCTCGACCAGGCCGCAGCCTCGGGCGCCAAGCCCTTCCACGACATGACGCCGGTCGAGGCGCGCAAAGCGATAGAGACGATGTTCTCGGCGTTCCGCGGCGAGCCCGCGCCGTTCGGAAAGATCGAGAACCGCGCGATCCCGGGCGCAGACGGCAATATCGACGTGCGAATCTACACGCCCGCCGGCGCGGGACCGTTCGGAGCGCTGGTCTACTTTCACGGCGGCGGATGGGTGATCGGCGATCTCGATTCGTGGGATACGCTATGCCGGTCGCTGTCCGCCGGCTCGGGATGCGTCGTGGTGTCGGTCGATTATCGGCTTGCGCCCGAGCACAAATTCCCGGCTGGCCCGGAGGATTGTTACGCGGCAACAAGCTGGGTGGCGAAGAATGCGGCGGCGCTCGGCATCGATCCCAAGCGAATCGGCGTGGGTGGCGACAGCGCGGGCGGAAACCTGGCGGCGGTGGTGTCGCAGATGGCGCGCGATCGCGGCGGTCCGGCGATCAAGTTCCAGCTCCTGATTTACCCGGCGACCGACGCGGGGCTCGACACGCCTTCGCAGCGCGAATTTGCCGAGGACGGATACGTCCTCTCGCGCAAGGACATGGAATGGTTCTGGGGACACTATCTGCGCGATCCCAAGGATGTCGAGAATCCACAGGTGTCGCCCGCGCGCGCGTCGAGCCTCAAGGGATTGCCGCCCGCACTGGTCATCCTCGCGGCGATCGATCCGCTGCGCGATGAGGGCGAAAGCTACGCCGCGCGCCTCCAGCAGGATGGCGTGCCCACCGAATGCCGCCTCTACGAAGGCGTGACGCACGGCTTCGTGAGCATGGCGGCGATGCTGGATGAGGGGAAAAAGGCGGTCGCCGATATGTGCGATCGGCTGGGCGCCGCGCTCGGCAAGTAATCCGCGATGCGGACCGCGCGATCGTAAAGGCGCGCGGGGCTTCCGGGTTGAAGCGTCGCGCGTCCACTCCCGCGACAGTTCGACCGCAACCGAACTATCGCGGGAGCGACGGCGGCGAACGCGCTCGCGAATCGGCGGGCTCAGTGGCTCATCACTGCCGCCGAGCTATCCTTGCGCGCGCGGTTTCGCGGCAGCAGAAAACACCACGGCGCGACAATCACCAGCAGCGTCGCGACGGTCCGGTAGACGTCATTGTAGGCGAGCAGCCACGCCTGCGCCTGGAAAGCGGCGTAGATCATGCCGAGCCCCTGATGCTGTCCGGTTTTCATCTGCTCGGAGAAGTTGAAGCGCGGCGACCCCGGCATCATCAGATGCCCGGAGCTAAGCCGCCATGCGTCGAAGACCGAGAAGTGCTGGACGAGATACGCCTGATGCATCTGCTCGTGCGAGGTGAGCATGTTGCTGACGGTGGCGACGCCGACCGCCGCGCCGGTGGTGATGATCATGTTGAAGAGGCTCGACGCGAAACCCATCTGGGCCGGCGGAATCTCGGTCAGCGAGGCCGCGGTCAGCGCGGGAAAGACCGCGCCGAGCCCCATCCCGAAGAGCAGGATCGGCCACAACAGCGACGCCGTGCTGACCGAGAGGTCCCATCCCGCCATCCGGAACGCCGAGAGGCCGGCGAGCAGAAAACCCGCCGCGATGAACGGCCGGGTATCGAATCCGCGGCGCGAAATTTGGCCGATGCTGATAAGCGCGATCACCGCGCCGACCCCGCGCGGCGCCACGGCCAGGCCCGATCGCCACGCGTCGTAGCCGAGCAATTCCTGGGTGAAGAGCGGATTCAGCAGGTTGATCCCGAAGATGACGAACGATTGCGCCGCGGTAAGGGCCACGCCGAGCGAGAAGCTGAAATGGCGCATCACGCTGAAATCGAGGATCGGGTCCGGATGCCGCGTCTCATGGATCAGCAGCGCCGCGAATGCGAGCACCGAGCCGATCACGAAGTAGACCACCCACGACGCCGCAAACCAGTCCGCCCGCTGCCCGCGATCGAGTACGATCTGCGCGAGCCCGATCGCGACGACCAGCAGGACGATGCCGGGGTAATCGACGCCGCCCTTCCTGCTCCGGCGCTCGGTCAGATGGGGCGGATCGTGCACGAACGCGAGCACCATCAGCGCGGTCAGCAGGCCCATCGGCAGATTGATGTAGAAGTTCCATCGCCAGCTCCAGTTCATCGTGATCCAGCCGCCGAGCGTTGGACCGAGGATCGGGCCGACCAGGATCCCGATGCCCCAGGTTGACATCGCCAGCGTGTGCTCGGAGGGCGGAAAGGTCTCGAGCAGAATCGCCTGCGAGAGCGGCATCATGGCCGCGCCGGCCACCCCCTGCATCATCCTGAACACGACCATCTGAGCGAGCGTCTGCGCGATTCCGCATAGTCCCGAGGAGATGACGAACCCAATCACCGCGGCGATGAAGTAGCGCTTGCGGCCGATGCGCGCCGCGATCCATCCGGTCATCGGAATCATGATGCCGCTGGCCACGAGATAGCTCGTGACGATCCACGTCACCTCGTCGATTCCCGCCGCGAACGTCCCCTGCATGTACGGCAGCGCGACGTTGACGATCGAACTGTCGAGCACGGTCAGGAACGCGCCCAGCATCACGGCCGCCGCGATCAGCCACTTGTGGCTCTGTGCTTGCGGCGGTAATGCTGCGGCGCTTAATGAGACTGCCAATCCATTAACCTCCGAAACTCTGTTGCACGCATAACACAAAGCGGGCGGACGATGGCAAACCGCTTGCGCGCTGAATCGGACCGCCCCAATGGTAATTTGCTCGGGATCAATTGCCCGTGTAGCCTCGTCTCTGCGCGATGCGTCGCCGACAACTTATGGTCCCGTCCCCGTTATGAGTTCCGACCACAACTGGCCAAGGCTGCGAACCGCAATTCACCTCGGGCGAGGATCCGCACAAATCCTCCTGGTCGTTATCGCGGCAGCTCTGACGTTGATCGAAGCGGGCTGCAAGACTTCGTCGACGGTCGCATCGATACCGCCGCCCGCCCCGCACGTCGTGGTCGCGACAGTCGTCGAGAGGGACGTGCCGCTCTACAGCGAATGGATCGGCACGACCGAAGGATTCGTGAACGCGCAGATTTTGCCGAAAGTGTCGGGATACCTGCTCAAGCAGGATTATAAGGATGGCGCGCAGGTGCGCGCGGGCTTGCTGCTGTTCGAGATCGACGATCGGCCGTACCGCGCGGCGCTCGATCAGGCGGTGGCGAATCTGGCGCAGATCGAGGCGCAGCTCAAGCAGAACCGGCAGGACCTCGTCCGCTACACCGAACTCTACAGAGCCGGGGTAATTCCCAAGCAGCAGTTCGACGCGCAAACCGCCACCACCCATGCCACCGGGGCGCAGGCGCAGGCCGCGCAGGCGGCGATCGAAACCGCGCGGCTCAATGTCCAATGGACCAGGGTCTATTCGCCGATCGACGGCGTCGCGGCGATCGCGCAGGCGCAGGTCGGCGATCTGGTGGGTCCCACGACTCTGCTGACGACCGTGTCGCAGCTCGATCCGATCAAAGTCAATTTTCCGCTCAGCGAAAATGATTATCTTCGATTCGCAAAGCCGATCAGCAGGCAGGAAAATGGCCCCGCGACGGCGGCATACGACGGCCCGCGCCTCGAAATGATTCTCGACAACGGCCGCGTCTACAAATATCCGGGGCAGTTTTACGCCGCGAATCAGGCGGTCGATGTTCAGACCGGGACGATTCAAATCCAGGCAGTGTTTCCGAACCCCAGCGACATTCTGCGCCCAGGCATGTATGGGAAGGTTCGCGCGCAAACGGGGATGCTCCGTGATGCGCTGCTGGTGCCGCAGTCCGCGGTCAATGAGGTTCAGGGGCTCTACCAGGTCGATGTGGTTGGACCCGGCAACGCGGTCGAGATTCGAACGGTGCAGATCGGCAAGAAGGCCGGCGACCTGTGGACGATCAAAAAAGGCCTGGGTCCGGGCGAGCGCGTGATCGTGCAGGGGCTCCAGAAAGTGCGGGCCGGAATGACGGTGACGCCAACCGAGCAGGCCGCGGCCGCGGCGTCGCCCGGTGAAGGCCATGCGAGCGGCCCCTCGCCGGCGCCGAGTCCGGCCCCGCAGGGCTAGCGATGTCGAAGTTTTTTATCGAGCGGCCGATCATCGCGATGGTCGTGGCGATATTTTTCGTGATCGCCGGCGCCGTGATGATCTTCCGGCTTCCGGTCGCGCAGTTTCCCGAAATCGTTCCGCCGCAGATACATACTTCCGCAACCTATACCGGAGCGGATGCGCTGGCCGTCGAGCAGTCGGTCGCCACACCTATCGAAGAGCAGGTGAACGGCGCCAAGAACATGATCTACATGCAATCCGTCAACGGTAACGACGGATCGATGTCGCTGGAGGTCAGCTTCGAGGTCGGCACCGACGTCGATCTTGACCAGGTGCAGGTGCAGAACCGGCTCTCGCAGGCGACCTCGAGCCTGCCGGTCGCGGTGAGCAGCTACGGCCTGACGACGCAGCAGACGGTTGGAATTCCGCTGCTGGTATTCGCGGTCACCTCGCCGAAGCGAACCTGGAACCAGCGCTTTTTGGCGAATTATATCGCGATCAATATCGAGGATGAGCTGTCACGCATCCCGGGGATTGGTCAGGTGCGCGTCTTCGGCGCGGGGAACTACGCGATGCGGGTGTGGGTGACGCCCGACAAGCTTGCGACGCTGCAACTGACGGTTGCGGACATCGTCAATGCGTTGGCGGCGCAGAACGTGGTGAATCCGGCGGGAACGATCGGCGGGGAGCCCGCGCCGCCCGGCCAGCAGTTCACCTATACGGTGCGGGCGCAGGGCCGCCTGATGAATGCCGATGAGTTCGCCAATGTGATCCTGCGCGCGAATCCGGACGGCTCCTTCGTGCGGCTCAAAGATGTGGCGCGGGTCGACCTGGGCGCCGAGACCTATACGCAGGAGTCGTTTATCAACGGCGCGCCGTCAGCGAATCTGCTCATTTATCAGAACCCCGGGTCGAACGCGCTCGAAGCGGCAACGCGCGCGAAGAAACAAATGGCCGAGTTGGCGAAGCGTTTTCCGCAGGACATGTCGTACCGGCTGGTGCTGGACACGACGATACCGGTTACGGAGGGCGCCAGAGAGATCGTCAAGACGCTCTTTGAAGCGATCGCGCTGGTGGTGCTGGTGGTCTTCATATTCCTCCAGAGCTGGCGCGCGACCCTGATCCCGATCCTGACGATCCCGGTATCGCTGGTTGGCGCGTTCATGTTTTTTCCGGCGGTTGGCTTTAGCATCAACACGCTGTCGCTGCTGGGCCTGGTGCTCGCGGTTGGACTCGTGGTCGACGACGCGATCGTGGTGGTCGAAGCGATCGAATCGAAGATCGAGCAGGGGCGGTCGCCGCACGAGGCGGCGATCGAAGCGATGGAGGAGGTCAGCGGAGCTCTGGTCGGGATCGCGCTGGTGTTGTCGGCGGTGTTCATCCCGGCGGGCTTCATGAGCGGGATCAGCGGCTCGCTCTACCGGCAGTTCGCGCTGACGATCGCATTCTCGGTAATCATTTCGGCCTTCAACGCGCTTACGCTGAGTCCGGCGCTGGGCGCGCTGATTCTGCAGCCGAAGTCAGAAGTCCAAGGCGGCAGGGGACCACTCCGGCGCTTCTTTGGGCTTTTCAACGCAGGGTTCGCGCGCGCGCGAAATGGCTATGTCCGGACTTGCAGCCTGCTCATCCGGAAACTGACCCTGGCGGTAGCGGTGCTGGTGGCCTTCACGATATTGGCGGGAGGCCTTGGAAGAGCGTTGTCGCAATCGTTCCTGCCCGACGAGGATCAGGGCTACTTCATCATGAACGTCGAGCTTCCCGAGGCGGCCTCGCTGCAGCGCACCGTGGCCGTGATGACGAACATCAATGAGCTTCTCAAAAATCAGCCGGGCATCCGCGACTCCACGGGAATCGCCGGCTTCAGCATCCTGTCACAGACGAGCAGCACCCGCAGCGCGCTCTACTTCTGCACGCTGAAGCCGTATGGCGAGCGGATGACGGCCGCGCTGCAAGCGCCGGTGATAGTCGCGTCATTGAATCGCAAACTGGCGCAAATTCCCGACGCGCAGGTGTTTGCGTTCCTGCCGCCGGCGATTCCCGGAATCGGCCAGGCCGGCGGCGTCGATGTCTTCATTCAGGATCGCGGCGGCCACGACGTCAATTATCTCTGGCAGAATACGCAGAAGTTCCTGGCGGCGGCCGAGAAACGTCCGGAAATCGCTGGTATGAATCTGACCTTCAGCCCATCGGTGCCGCAGTTTTTCGCGGACGTGGACAAGGACAAGGCGTTCAAGCTGGGCGTTCCGATCAATGATGTATACGCGGCGCTGCAGGCTCTGCTTGGTGGCACCTATGTGAATCAGTTCAACCGTTTTGGGCGGGTATGGCGGGTTTTCGTGGAAGCCGAGTCGCAGTATCGGAACAAGGCGACGGATGTGGGCCAGTTTTACGTCCGCAATCGCAACGGCGGGATGGTGCCGCTGTCGACGCTGGTCACGATGACGCGCACGACCGGTCCGGAATATACCACGCGCTTCAACGAGTATCGCGGCATCGAAATTTTCGCCGCGCCGGCGCCCGGCCATAGCACCGGCGACGCGATGAACGCGATCGCCCAGGTCGCGGACAGCGTCCTGCCGCGCGATATGGGCTATGCCTGGAACGGGATTACCTATCAGCAGTCGGTCGCCGGCGGCGGTGCGGGAGTATTCGCACTGTCATTGGTGCTGGTCTTCCTGATCCTCGCGGCGCTCTATCAGAGCTGGTCGCTGCCATTCAGCGTGCTGCTCAGCGTGCCGGTCGCGGTCTGCGGCGCGTTCTTCGGATTGTGGGCGCGCCGGTTCGACAATGATATCTACGCGCAGATCGGGCTGATCATGTTGATTGGGCTTTCGGCGAAGAACGCGATTCTGATCGTAGAGTTTGCCAAGGCGGAACTCGAGAAGGGCGAGCCATTGATGCAAGCCGCGCTCAACGGAGCGCGCCTGCGCCTGCGGCCGATCCTGATGACCTCGTTCGCGTTCATTTTTGGGCTGGCGCCGTTGTGGTTCGCTCTCGGCGCCGGCGCGGTGGCGCGCCGCCTTATCGGCACGGTCACGATCGTGGGGATGATCTTCTCGAGCGGTATCGCTATTTTCCTCGTTCCGCCGCTGTTCGTCCTGGTCGAACGGATTTCACGTCGCGGAAATGGAAAAGAGACCGAGGCTGCGGCGTCGCCCGACGGACAGAATCCCGAAGAAGTTCCGGAATCGGAACGCTCGGTTCATCGCGGCTGACGATATTCGGCGCCGCATTAAGTTTGAATTGAGACCGCCGTGCGCCGCTAGTCGCCCGAGGACTCTTCGGCTTTGGGGATGTCGGCGAAAATCGATTGCTGGCGGGACGCGTCGTCGTCTTCCGGATCGAGATCGCCCGGCGCAAAGAGTCCGGGCCGATCGGCGAACGGTTTGAACTTGGCGTAAAGCTCGGCGAGCTTGGCCTGATAATATTCGACGTTCTCGTCGGGATTGGCCGGATCGTACTCGGACGCCATCCGCGCCGCGTCGGACACTTTGACGCGCTTGCCGCGTCCGATCACGTAATAGGAAATCTGATCGCCGCTTAAGTAGGGACGCTCGGCGCGCAGCGCGAGTTCGTACGCTGCCGAGACGTTGCGCCGTTTGCCGGCGGCGCCTTTGCCGCTGGTCTTGCCGCGATAGACTTCGGGCGAGTCCTGCAGCGTCTCGGTCTTCATCAGGTCGCGGATGCCGATTTCGTGGCGCGCGATGCGCGCGTGATAATCCTCGAAGAGCCTTGGGATTTCTGCGCGCCGCTCCTCGAGCAGCATCGCGAACAGCTCCTCCATCACGCGGCGCTGGAAGCGTTCGAGTCCGCGCGACTTGAGTCCCGAGCCGCGAATCGTGATCCCGCCCGCTTCGTCGCGCAGCACGTAGTTTTTCATCTTGTAGCTGAACATCGCGGAATAGCGCCCGTCGATTTCAAGCCGCACCCCTTCGGGCATCGTGGCGCCAACCTCCTCGATAAGCGCGAGCGCACCGGCTTCGCCGCCGCGATCGGGCGGGGCGACAAAGTAGACGCCGTCGGTGTCGACTTCGACCACGAGCGCGCCGCGCGCCTCGAGTTCCGCGACCGCGCGCTGGATCAGATCGCGTCCGCCCTGCGTCACGGCGTTGGCCTGCTCGAAATCGTTGAAGTGACCGAGCGAGAAGCCGAGATATCCGTAAAAGGAGTTAATCAGGATTTTGAAAGTCTGCTGCAAAGCTTCGAGATTGCGCCGCTCCGAACCCTCGAGCTCACGCACGGCGGCCTTGGCCTGAACGCGGAAGCTCCGCAAATCGCTGAGCATCCGCAGGAATACGCCGAGGCGATCGCTGGCCGGGGCATGTCCGCGGTTGAGCATCAGCGAGGGATAGAGCGAAGTGACGTCGCAGTGGAGCACGCCGCGCGCGACACCGCATCGGCGGACCTCGGTGTATCCGCCCGCGACCTCGCGCGGTTCGGACGGCGCGGGAATCGAATGGCCGGCCGCGAGGTAGGCGCGGATCATCAGCGCGTCGATCTTGGTGGCGTTGCCGCGCAGGACCGCGCTCTGAAACGGGTAGGGGAAAATCTGCGCCTGTACGAAGTAGCTGGGCGCGAGCAGGGCGGCCAGCGCGCGCGTCTCGCGCACGTCGTCCATCGCGTAGGCAAAGATTTCCTCCGCCCCGCGGTCGAAGTACTCGCTGATTCGCGACGCGTCGATATAGACGCGGTCGGGGCTGGCGAGCTGAAAGTGGCGCGCCAGTTCCTTGAGCCCGAAGCCTTCGAGCTCGCGGCTCGCGATATCGTAGTGCTGGGCCAGAATCCAGGTATCGAGAATGCTGCGGCCGCGGATGTCATAGCGGCGGTAGGCGATCGAGCGCTCCGCTATCTGAAGGCGTGACGCACGTCCGCCAAGGTTGCTGCCGTCGCGTCCGAGCGCGAGCGCGACACCGTGGCGGCGCGCGCGCGCTTCGAGATACTCGAGGTCGAAGCGGAACAGGTTATGCCCTTCGATAACGTCGGGATCGCGCTCGCGCACGATTCGGACCATCTCCTCGAGCATCGCGCGCTCGTCCATCCGGTCGCCGCGGAGCAATCGCTCGTAGCCGTCGGAATCCGAGAGCGCAATCGCGATAATCCGGTCGCCCTCGCGGGCGGCGCTCGGAAACTCGAAGCCCTTGCTGACGTAAGTCTCGATATCGAGCTGCATGCGGCGCAGACCGGCGAACTCGAGCCCGATGAAAAAGGTCATCCCTGAAAGAACGAGATGCTGTTCGACCGGGTCGGTCAGGATGAAATACGGCGTCTCCGGAGCGCCGGGTGATTTGCCGGTGACCTTGCGCAGATGGCGGCGTGCCGAATCGAGTGCGTCGAGCCGATCGAACTCGGCGAGATATCGGAGGCGATGGTTGCCGGCGAGGGGCTGGAGCCGATGCGGCGCGCGCAACCCGGCCAGCATCTGCGGGTCCGCGACGAGGGCGAAGAGACGCAGCGGGCGCCGTTCCGACCTGATTTCGCCGTTGATTCGCCGGTAAATCTCGATTTGGTCCGGCCCGGCGATTTCGACCGCGACGATCCCCGGTTCCGCCGGATCGCCGAAAAGGAGCCGGTTACCATAGAAAGGCTGGCATATTTCCTGATAACGATTCATCGATGGACGCGAGTATATCGCGTCGCGGGCCATACTTGACGATCTTGTATCCACAGGATTTGGTCAAACGTAGCCTCCATAAGAGGTGCGCGGGGCCCGAACGAGATTTTTCTTATGGCGGATTACGCAAGAGTTGCTATATTTTCTAAGTGAGTCATCTGGAAGCTTGTTTTGATGACCGTTCGCTTTTGACTTTTTTGTGAGTCGGACCTATTGTGAAGTGTTTTGCCAGTTTGATCATTTCGTTGGTGAGTTCAGCGGCGCTTCCTGCGGCTTAAGCGGGATGACGCCGTTGCTTTTGGCCGCACGACTTGGCGCCGGGCCGCGGCGGATATAAGGAGCCCATGAAGCAGAAGTACGAGGGCAAGGACCTTCAGGGACTGGTAGACCTTGGCCGGGAGCAGGGCTACCTGACCTTCGAGCAGGTCAACGATTTCCTGCCACAGGACGTGGCGTCTCCAACCGATCTCCGGGCGGCGCTGGAAAGCTTCGAGGACATGGACATCAAGGTCCTCGAAGAAGTCCCCACCGAAACCGCCGAGGTGGAAGCCGAAGCGGAGCAAAAGGAGGAGCGCGAAGAGGAAGCCGCTGACAATCTGGCCGACTCGTCAGACCCGGTCCGGCTGTATCTCAAGGAGATGGGCAACTTCCAACTGCTGTCGCGCGAGCAGGAAGTCGAAATTGCCAAGCGGATCGAGGCCGGGGAAAACGAAGTCGAAGAGGAAGTCCTGAAGTCGCCCGTGACGCTGGACTTCATGGTCGACCTCGGCGAGCGGGTGGAGGCGGGCGAGGCTGATCTGCGCGACATTTTTGAGGAGACCGCCGAGGAGGCCTCCGATCCCGACGAGGATTCCAGGGCCGAGGCGAATGAGAAGCTCCTCGAGAGGCTTCTGGTCGCAACCAAAAAGCTCGGCAAGATGCGCGCCGAGATCGAGGAGTGCGAGGAGCAGCTTCGCGCCAGGCCGGGGCCTCAGGTGCGGGCGAAAATCGAGAAGCGGCAGGCGCGCCTGAGCGAACGGATCAAGGAGGATCTGGCGGGCATGGGACTCTCGCGCCACGTCGAAGAGGCGGTGATTTCCGAGATGCGCCGCCTGCTCAATGAGCATAAGGGCGCCGCGCGCGTGGTCCAGCATTACGAGCAGGCGACCGGCCGGTCGAAGACGCAGCTATTGCGTGAGGCGTCGGAGGCGGAAGACCGGCGCCATGTGCTGAAAGTCAACGGCACGCGCGAAAACCTGCTCGATATCGCGGCGCGGATCCGCGAAGCGCAGCGTGCGATGAAAGCGGTCGAGCGCCGGGTCAAGGCCGGCGGCGAGGAGTTCGCGCGCTCGGTCGAGATTATCGCTGCGGGACAGGCCAAGAGCCGGCGCGCCAAAAAGGAGCTGACCGAAGCCAATCTCCGGCTGGTGGTCAGCCTGGCCAAGCGCTATACGAATCGCGGACTCGGTTTTCTCGACCTTATCCAGGAGGGAAATATCGGCCTGATGCGCGCGGTCGATAAGTTCGAGTACCAGCGCGGATACAAGTTCTCGACCTACGCGACCTGGTGGATACGCCAGTCAATGTCGCGCGCGATCGCCGACCAGGGCCGCACGATCCGAATCCCGGTCCACATGGTCGAGACCATCAACAAGCTCTTGAGAGTCACGCGCCTGCTGGTTCAGCGGCTCGGCCGCGAGCCCGGACCGGACGAGATTGCCGAGCAGATGGAGATGCCGCTCGACAAGGTTCAGAAGGTCCTAAAGATTGTCAAGGAGCCGATCTCGCTCGAAACGCCGATCGGCGACGAAGAAGAAAGCTCGCTGGGCGATTTCGTCGAAGACGAACTCGCGACTTCGCCGGTCGAGGCGGCGATTCAGGGCAATCTCGGAGAGCAGACCCGCAAGGTCCTCGCGACGCTGACGCCGCGCGAGGAGCAGATCCTGCGGATGCGCTTCGGAATTGGCCAGAAGACCGACTACACGCTCGAAGAGGTCGGCAAGCAGTTCGCCGTAACACGCGAGCGTATCCGCCAGATCGAGGCGAAGGCGCTGCGAAAGCTGCGCCAGACCGGGCGCTCGCGGAATCTCGAGGGGTTCGTGGAGCGGGAGTCGTAGCGCGAATCGCGGCGCGAGTATCCGTGGTGTGCGAGCGGGGCGGCGGCGCGATTTTCGCGCCGCCGCC
>Ga0307373_10001223_pt1 | contig 48143 bp, 43 predicted proteins | sample OX2MG_FD_202534 | JGI IMG/M metagenome (GOLD analysis project Ga0307373, IMG submission 202534) | Soil microbial communities from Risofladan, Vaasa, Finland - OX-2 | ecosystem: Environmental > Terrestrial > Soil > Coastal area > Acid sulfate soil | place: Finland: Risofladan, Vaasa | collected...
GCGCGGTGCTCTACTGCGACCGCCTGCCCCCCGACCTCGCCGCTCGCATGACGCCGCTCGCGCCCGAGTTGCTGTGGCCGCCCCGGCCGACACGCGGCATCACCCGGGCGGAGGATCGCGCCATGTTGCAAGCCGAGACAGCCTCCCTCGCACCCTGGAAGCGCGCCATCGCTCAGGCCCGGCAAACCGCGCGCCCGGGCCGCGCCGAGCCGGCCGCACCGCCCGGCGCGATGACGACAGCGCAGCCAAAACCCCAAGCACCAAAACCGGCAGCGGACGCCGCCGCCACGGCCTCGCCGGCGTCGCCTGCCCTTCCTCCGGCAGCGCCGCCAGAACCCCGAGCACCAATTCCGCTGGCCCCCGCCCGGGCTGCGCCGCACCAGGTGCCGGGCAGCACCGGTGCGCCAGCGGCAAAACTCCATGCACCAAATCGCGCCGCACGCCGCGCCGGCAGCGCCTCGGCGCCGGCCCGGTTGGCCGCGCCGCCAGAACCCCGTGCACCAATTCCGCCGCCCCCCGTCCAGGGCGCTCCGGATCAGGCGCCGGCCAGCCTCCGCACCGCACAAGCGGCACAACCCCATGCAACAGAACGCCCCGGCCGCGGCGCAATCACCGCCCCGGCGCCGGCCCGCTTGCCCACGCCGCCAACACCCCATGCACCAAACCGCATCCCAACGCCGCACGGCGCCAGCCGGACCCTACCGGTCGGCCGCGCAGCGCGCCGCTGGCTGCGGGGGCAAAAACTCATGCACCAGAACCAGCCCGCCGCGGCGCTGCGTGGCCCTCGGTCTTCTCCATGCTAAAAGCCGGCTTGCCGCCATGCCTGATGATCGGGCAACCCGGTCCCGCACCGCGGGCCAAATGCTATCGCCCCAGCGGCTATGGGACCTGAGGAGAACCGGATGGACACCGCCGTCGCCGCCAGCCAAACCGCCGCCGCATTGCTCGAAGTCCGGGGCTGCCGCCAAGCTTACCACAAGGACGCCAACGCCGACCTGGTGGTGCTCGACGACGTCAACCTGACCCTGCGCGAAGGCGAGATGGTCGCCCTGCTCGGGCGCTCCGGCTCCGGCAAATCGACGCTGCTCCGCATCGTGTCCGGCCTGCTGCAACCGACCGCCGGCGAGGTGCTGTGGTGCGGCCGCAAGGTCGTCGGGCCGGCGGATGGCGTCGCGATGGTGTTCCAGAGTTTTGCCCTCTTCCCGTGGCTCACCGTGCGCGAGAACGTCGGACTCGGCCTGGAAGCGCGCCGCGTCCCGCGCGCCGAGCGCGAGAAGCGGTCGGAGGATGCGATCGACCTGATCGGCCTGGGCGGCTTCGAGAACGCCTACCCCAAGGAACTGTCCGGTGGCATGCGCCAGCGCGTCGGCCTGGCGCGCGCGCTGGTGGTGCATCCCGACCTGCTGCTGATGGACGAGCCGTTCAGCGCGCTGGACGTGCTCACCGCGGAAACCCTGCGCACCGACCTGATCGACCTGTGGTCGGAAGGCCGCCTGCCGGTGAAGGCGGTGCTGATGGTGACGCACAATATCGAGGAAGCGGTGCTGATGTGCGACCGCATCCTGGTGTTCTCGTCCAGCCCCGGCCGGGTCGCCAGCGAGCTGGCGGTGAAGCTGCCGCACCCGCGCAACCGCCTGGACCCGGTGTTCCGCCAGTTGGTGGACGACATCTACGGCCTGATGACGCGCCGCGCCGCCGCCGGTCCGCGCGCCCCGGCGGCACCGGTGACCAGCATCGCGACGCCCTTGCAGCGCGTCGGCACCAACCTCATGGCCGGCATGACGGAGACCCTGGTCGGCCCGCCGTATCACGGCCGCGCCGACCTGCCGGCGCTCGCCGCCTCGCTGCAATACGAGGTGGACGAGTTGCTGCCGCTGGGCGAGACTCTGCAGTTGCTGCACTTCGCCGTGCTGGAAGAAGGCGACATCGCGCTGACCGAGGAAGGACGCCGGTTCGGCGCCGCCGACACCGAGGAGCGCAAGCGCATCTTCGCCGCGGCGCTGCGCGCCCACGTGCCGATCATCAACATGATCCGCCAGGTGTTGGACCAGCGCTGGAACCACCGCGCCTCGGCGGAACGGTTCCGCGACGAGCTGGAGGACCACATGTCGCCCGACTACGCCGAGGACACGCTACGCGCGGCGATCGCCTGGGGGCGCTACGGGGAGTTGTTCAGCTATGACGAGGAGGCGGGGCAATTCAGCCTGGAGGAACCGGAATAGAGTCTCCCGCACCTGTCCCGTTTCGCGGGAGAACGCGAAGTCGGCGCTGCCAGCCGGAGGTGACGAATGCCCCGCAAGCTCCCACTATGCCGCCATGCTGGATGAACACACCCGGACGATGGTCCGCGATCCCGGCGCGCAACCGGGCTGCGAACTCACCATCCTGATGCCCTGTCTCAACGAGGCGGAAACCCTCGGGCGCTGCATCGCCAAGGCAAACGGCTTCCTGGCGCGCAGCGGCATCGCGGGCGAGGTGGTCATCGCCGACAACGGCAGCACCGACGGATCGCAGGCCATCGCCGAGGCCGCCGGCGCCCGCGTCGTGCCGATCCCCGGGCGCGGCTACGGCAGCGCCCTGCGCGGCGGCATCCGGGCCGCGCGCGGGCGCTACGTCGTCATGGGCGATTCCGACGACAGCTACGATTTCGGCCGGCTTGACGAATTCATGGCGAAGCTGCGCGACGGTTATGAACTGGTCATGGGAAACCGGTTCAAGGGCGGCATCATGCCGGGAGCGATGCCGAAGCTGCACCGCTACCTCGGCAACCCGGTGCTCACCGCCGTCGGCCGCATCTTCTTCAAAAGCCCGTGCGGGGATTTCCATTGCGGACTGCGTGGCTTCGACCGACTGGCGATCCTGTCGCTCGATTTGCAGGCGCCCGGCATGGAGTTCGCCAGCGAAATGATCGTCAAGGCGACCATCCGCGGCCTGCGCGTCGCCGAGGTGCCGACCACGCTGGCGCCGGACGGCCGCTCGCGCCCGCCGCATTTGCGGAGTTGGCGCGACGGCTGGCGGCACCTGCGGTTCCTGCTGGTGTTCAGCCCGCGCTGGCTGTTCCTGTATCCGGGCTTCGGCCTGTTCGTCACCGGGATGCTGGCGATGGCGTGGCTGCTGCCGCATTCCCGCCACGTGGCGGGCGTGACGCTCGACATCCACACCCTGTTCTATGCCTCGCTCGCCGTGGTGGTGGGCTTCCACTCAATGCTGTTCTGGCTGTTCGCCCATCTGTACGGCATGCGGGAGGGGCTGGTGCCGCCCGACGATCTGCAGTTCCGCCGGGTGATGCGCTGGGCGACGCTGGAATACGGCCTGATCGCCGGCGCGGTGTTGCTGGCGATCGGTCTGTTGCTCGGCGTGCTGGCACTGAGCGCCTGGGGCAGCGCGGCGTTCGGCAATCTCTCGCCGGAAGCAACGATGCGCCTGGTGATCCCGTCCGGCACCGCCATTCTGCTCGCGTTCCAAATCGCCTATGGGGCGTTCTTCCTCAGCGTGCTGGAAGTCAGGGCGAGCGGGCGGGACTCAGCATGATCGACCGGACCGGCACCGCCGCGGCCTTGCCACGGTATTTCAATCAGCCGCGGACCCGCCAATCACGCGGCTTGGCGCAAGTCCATGCCCGGCCGCTGCAGCGCGACGACCTGCACGCCCACCACCTGTCGCAGATTCCCCTCGACCAGGGGCACCGCCTCCTCGGGCATCGCCTCCAGGGCGATCTCGACATGCATCACCGCGCCGTTGCGGTGCGACCACATGCGATCGGGCACCAGGTCGCGCCGCGCGAACGGTTGCAGCAGCCGCGGCAGCAGGCCGGCCGAAACCTCCGCGTCCAGCATGAAGCGGACGGCAACTTCCCCGCGCGCAGCGGCGGGGGACGGATCAACGGACATGGAATGGAACTCCCGAAGACGACGCGAAACGCAAGACAGGCGGACTGCCCCGGCTGCTCAGGCAGCCGGGCGGCTAATTCGCGTCGTGCGGGTCCGGAGGCTCATGGTCACCCTATAGCATCATGGTTGCGGCCAGTCCAGTTCCGGCAACCGCACCAGCGGCGCCTGGCGCATCGACAGGGTGCGGTGTTGCAGCGTCAGCGGCACCTCAACCTCCGACGGGCCGCCGCCGTCCGGCGTGGTGGCGAGCAAGGACAGCACCGCCTTGGCGGCGATCGCCGCGGAGGGTCTGATCAGGCCGTTGCGCGCCAGCGCGTCCAGCGTTGCCGCATAGCCGGTCACTTGCGCCGTGCCGGTTCCCACCGGCTGCAGCGCCGGGTCGAGCGTCAGCGTGGCGGTTGCCGTCAGCCCGAGCGGCCCCCATTGCATGGCGACGCGCCGCAGCCGCACCGAGCCGCCGTCGTCGCGCCATGCAGCGGCGCGGGCAGCCAGCCCGGACGCGTTGGGCAACGGACCGTTCAGCGCGGCATCTGCCGCGAACGAGGCTATCCGCGGACCCAGCGGCCATTTCAGCCGCGACGGCAATCCGATGCCGCCGGCCTTGACCGAGATCGACACGACCGCCCGGCCGTGCGGTGCCGCGGCGTCCAGCACCGCATCCGCATCCAGCCTGCTCAGCGTGAGCGTGTCGTCGGCACCGGCAACCGGGACGCTGGCCCGCAGGGTCTCGCCATGCAGGTCGAGCGCCTGGGCAGACGGATCGGCTTGCAGCGGCACCAGCACTTGCAGCCGGGTGGCGGTGTACCGGATGTCGGGGGCGTCGGACAGCCGCAGGTGCTGCGCGCCCTCGGCGTCGATCCGCAGCACACGCGGGCGGCGCAGCGCGACTCGCAACACGACCCGTTCGGCCCGCCAGGCGAGGCCGTCCGGAATGTCGGCCGCGCCGCCTTGCAACGCGACGTCACGCAGGACCAGCGTTGCGGCGAGCGGCCAACCGCCGGCCTCTGGCGCCGCGCTGCTGACCGACCAGCCGGCGGCGCGCGTTGCGGCAACCCAGCCGGCGAGGCCGGCGCGCATCCGCTGCACGGCGAAGTGCCAGACGAGCGTGTCGCCAATCGCCACCGCGAGCAGCAGCAGCGCGGTCAGAAGGATCCATGACCTGCGCCGCATCGCCCTTCTCGCTGCCGGACCGGAAGCGTGGCTTATAGGCGGACAGCGGGGGACGGCCAACCGCCGGAGGATACGGCATTTGTCGCAAAAAGCGGTAGCTGTCACGCCTTCACGACTCGGGTGCCGGATATCATCCCCACCCCGCACAAACCGCGTCAGCGGACCGATAACGCTCGGAAATATTGGCCTTACCAATGGGTTGCCGGAGGTCATTGCGGTCGGCTACGAGCCAGGCGAGGAGTCAACCCACAGACTTGTCCACAGGCTGGGTCGCAACGCGCAGATCGGTTCGCAGCGCTGCATCCAACCGGCGCAGCAATTCCTGCCGCCGCGTGCCCGCGGCGATCGGCGGCAGCAGGACGATGTGGATGACGCCCGGATGCTTGCGGAACGCCCGGCGGCCCCAGCAGCGCCCGGAGTCGGTGGCGACCGGAATCACCGGCAGGCCGGTGCTAGCGGCGAGCGCGGCGACGCCCGGCTGCAACGGCAGCAGCGTGCCGGGTTCGGCCCTGGTCCCTTCCGGGAAAATCACGATCTGGCGCTGCGCCGCCGCGGCCCGCGCCGCGCCGCGCATCAGCTCGCGCATCGCCCTGGCGCCGCCCGTGCGATCCACCGCGATCATCCCGGCCGCCCGGGTCAAGGCGCCGAACAGCGGGATGCGCAGCAGCTCCTGTTTCATGACATAGGCCGGGCGCGGCACCAGCGTCAGCCAGACCAGCGTGTCGAACGCCGATTCATGGTGTGGCGCGATCAGCGCCGGTCCGGTTGGCAGTGCGCCGGCCACCTCCCAGCGGATGCCGCAGATGACGCGCGCACCCCACAGCACCAGACGCGCCCAGGCGACGGCGATGCCCAGCACGCGATGCGGAGCGAGGCACCGCGCCACGGTGCCCGCCAGCGTCAGCACGAAGGTCGCGCCGAAGAAGAACACGTTGAACAGGGCGGAACGCAGGATGGTCATCCGCGGTGCGCCTCGCGGTGGGCCGGTGGCGCGCGCGGCGGCAGCAGGACGGTGACGCCGGCGACCGCCAGCAGGTATTTCGTGTATTCCTCGGCGATCAGCCGCAGCGTCACCACATGGCCGATGCCGCCCGGCCGCGGCGCGAGCACCGGCTCGGGATAGAGCGCCACCCCCGACATCGCCCGGCGCAGCTCGGTCAGCGCGCGAGGCATGTGGTAGAATGCGGTGACCACGATCAGCGTATGGATGCCATGCTGGCGCACCCAGGCGGCGGTTTCCAGCGCGTTGCCGCGCGTGGAGGTCGCCTGCCGCCCGAGCGTCACGTGGGCGGCCAGCGGTGCCGGGTCCACGCCGGCGCGATGTGCCAGCACCGCCAGGTCAACTCCGGCTCCGGTGCCGGACAGCAGCAGCCAGCGGGCCCGATGCGCTCGCAGCAGCCGCAGCGCGGTTTCCACCCGGTCGGCGCCGCCGGTCAGTGCGACGATGCCGTCGGCCAACGGTGGCGGCGGGACGGGGCGGGAGGCGATCTGGATGAACCAGAGCAATCCCCCGCCCCAGGCCAGCGACAGCGCGAGCAGCGCCCCGCCGGCGAGGCGGAGCGCGAGGCGGCGCCGGATCACTGGTCGCGCCGGATCATGGCAGCCGCCGCAGCCACCAGCGCACGGTGCCCTGTGCGGTAATGAAGCCGATCGCGGCGGCGGCGGCGGGCAGGCCCGGAAATGCCAGCCACAGCGCCGTCGGCAGTGCCGCCAGCGCCTGGGCGGGACTGTTTGGCGCGGTGGCCGCCCCGGCGAACGGCGCGGCGAGGATGGCCAGGGTCAATAGCATCGGCAGCGCCAGCAGGGCGCCTGCCATGCCGCCGGCCGCGGCGAGCAGGGTGACGCGGCCGGCGAAGCGGGCGGCGATGTAGCCGTCGGTGGCGCCGAGGCCGTGCACGATCTCGATCGCCTCGCGTCGCGATGCCAGCCCGGCGCGCGTCGCGACCGCGATCACCGCCGCGGCGACCGCCGCGACCAGCACCAGGGCCATGCCGGCGCAGGCCTGTAGGCTGCGGGTCAGCCGGGCGAGGCGGCGGATCCACATGTCGTGGCTTTCCGTCAGCGTACCGGGCGCGGCGGCGTCCAGGCGGGCCGCCAGGGGTGCGACATCGACGTCGCTCTGGCTCAGCCGGACGGCGATGACAGCGGGGAGCGGCACGGCGACGTGCCCGGAGGCGGCGCCAAGCCAGGGGCGCAGCAACGCGTCCAGCTCCGGTGCCGTGAGAGCATGCGCCGAGGCGATCCCAGGGCTGCCCGCGAGCAACGCGAGGACGCGGCCGAGCCGTGTGCCGCCGCCCTGCGCGGCGGGTTCGGCCGGCCGCGGTACCTGCACGGTCAGCGCGGCGCCGGCCCCCTCCTGCCAGTGGCGTGCCAGTGAGGCCGCACCGACCCACCCCGCCAGTGCCAGTGCGGCGAGCAAGGCCATGGCGGCGACCAGGAACGGCAGCACCCGGTCGGCGAGCGCCCGGCGCAACCCGAGCTCGTCGAAACCCGCCGGGCGAAGGGAGATCGTCAGCATCGCACCATTCTCCCCCTCCCCTTGAGGGACGGGCTAGGGGGAGGGGTTCGCACGCCCTCCGGCCGCGCCTGAACCGGCCCCTCCCCCCGACCCCACTCCCACGAGGCGGGGGCGAGAATGTCATGGGTGCCCACCGCCGCCGTCCTCCGTCAATCGTGGCCGGTCAGGCGGCCATTCTCCAGCCGCAGCGCCGTCGCCGGGTGCCGCGCGACCAGGGCGTCGTTGTGAGTGGCGACCACCACCGTGGTGCCAAGCCGGTTCAGTTCCTTGAACAATTGCATCAGCCGCTCGGCCTGGACGTCGTCCAGGTTGCCGGTGGGTTCGTCGGCCAGCAGCAAGGACGGCCGCCCGATCACCGACCGCGCTATGGCCACCCGCTGCTGCTCGCCGCCAGAGAGCTCCGGTGGGCGCGTTTCGTGCTTCCGGCCCAGCCCGACCCAGCGCAGCATCTCGGTCACGTCGGCGCGAATCTGGCCCTCGGGACGGCCGGCGAGGCGCAGCGGCAGGGCGACGTTGTCGAACGCCGACAGGTGCGACAAGAGGCGAAAATCCTGGAACACCACGCCGATGCGGCGGCGCAGGCGCGGCAGGGCGCCACGGGCGGCCGTGCCGATATCGGTGTCGAACACGCTGAGCTCGCCTCGGCTGGGGCGGATGTCGAGGTACATCAGGCGCAGCACGCTGGTCTTGCCGGCGCCGGAGGGGCCGAGCAACCAGCGGAAGGCGCCGGCGGGCAGGGTGAAGCCGAGGTCGTGCAGCACCTCGGGACCGGCCTGGCCGCCGGCCGATCCATAGCGCAGTCCCACCCGGTCGAATCGCACCATCGAGCCATTGTCGCGCGGTTTGGAGGGGAAAAGGGAGGGGTTACTCCGGGGCTGCCGCATTTAATGCGGCGAAGCGGCGCGTGCGACCGATCCGCAGGGCCACCGTGGCGCACAGACATCAAACCAGCGCACCGGCGCGGCCGCGATATCCGGCCATCGCAGGCGCTTCGCGGTGTTCCGGGACGCTCGGACGACAGCGGGGCGGCATGGGGCCATCGCCGCGCGGGAGCCTGTTGCGCAATGCGGCCTCGCGCCGCCACGATGACCACGGATGCCGCCATGATGACCACGGATACAGCGCCCAACGCTGTGCGACTATCTCGTGGAGTCGCCCGCATCCGCGCAACGTGCGCCACGACCGGCGCGGTCAAATAACGGACCTGTGCCGGCTGTTTCACAATACTATCGCGGAGACCGCCGTCTGACCCGGAGCGAACCGTGCGTGACCAGGTGACATTACCACCTTGCACGCAGCAACCATCGCACAACGGCCGTCCAGGATTCATAATTCCTGTTGACGGGGCGCACGGTTCCTATCGTATTCTTAAGGCGCTAGGGTAGGCGCATGAGCCGGCCGAACCGGTTCGGCCGTCGCCGTCGCCAAACTGCCACGCGCATCGCGGCGGACGCGCAAGTCAACGAGGGGATTCAAAATGGACCGAAACCATTTGCTTGCCGCGTTACTGTCCACGCCGCTTCTGTTCGCGGCCGGACACGCTGCCTCCGCGGCCTATACCGTGCAGACCGTCGTTGACCCGACCGGCAACAATTTCATCAATCTGCTCGGCATCAACAATGCCGGCACGATCGCGGGCTTCGACAACAATGCCCCCGCGCAGGGCTTCACGCTGACACTTCCAACGACTTTCACACCGGAAAACGTTCCCGGTGCGGCACAAACGATGGTGACCGCCATCAATAACGACGGGGTCACCGCGGGAATCTATGTGGACGGCGCCGGCAACTCGCACGGGTTCACGAAAACCGGAGCGACGTTCACAACGGTGGATAATCCGGCGAGTACGGTGTTCAACCAGGCGCTGGGAATCAACGACGCCAACACCACGGTCGGTTACTACGCGACGACCCAGGCCGGCACCACCGGCCAGGTCGCGTATTCGCAGGCCGGCGGCTCGTTCACGAATATCAATGCGCTGCTTCCCGGCAATTCCAACAGCCAGGCGGTTGGCATCAACAATAGCAGCGATATCGTGGGCTTCTACCAGCCGACCGGCGTCACTTCCGTCGGCTTTCTCGACAAGGGCGCCGTGATCAGCACGATCGACCCACTCGGCTCGACCTTCACGCAGGCACTCGGCATCAACGACGCCGGGCAAATCGTCGGGTTTTACACCGACGCGGGCGGGACCCAGCATGGTTACGTCGATACCAATGGCGTGCTCACGACGTTCGACCCCACGGGATCGGTCAACACCACGATCAACGGCATCAACGGCAAAGGACAGATCGTCGGGTTTTTCACCAATGCCAGTGATCAGGTGGTCGGCTTCGTCGGGACGCCAATTCCCGAACCGGGCACGGCGCTGGTCATTCCGTTCATCGGTTTGATCGCGGCCCGCATGTGGCGCCGCCGGTCATATGGCGGGGCGTGCTGACCGGGCGCGGGCTTTCCCGACAGGGGCCTGTTCATGATGGCACGCGGGCACGCCCCGGACGATTGGCCGGAGGCGCACTGCGCCCGGTGCGGCTTGGTCAAACCGGCTCATTTATTTCTGGGCGTCACCTTACCCCGGTTACCCCGGCGCGGCCGGTGGCGCTACAGAAACGACACCGGATCGACATCCACCTCCACCCGGGCGCCACGCGGCACCGGCACCTTGGGCAGCCACGCGCGCAGGATCGGCTGCACCGCCACGTCGCGCCGGGTTTTCAGCAGCAGGCGCCGGCGGTGGCGGCCGCGCAGGACGGACAGCGGCGCGGGCGCCGGCCCCAGCACCTCCACGCCGTCGCCGTGCGGTGCCGCGCGTCGCAGGTCGCGCGCCAGCGCATCCGCCAGCAGCGCCGAGTCCGCGCTGACGATCAATGCGGCCAGGCGGCCGTAAGGCGGCCAGTGGCCAGGGCGGCGCTGTGCCGCCTCGCTCGCCATGAAACCCGCCAGGTCGCCGGCCACCAGAGCCTGCATCACCGGGTGCTCCGGCGAGAAGGTTTGCAGCAGCACCTGACCGGGGGCCTCGGCCCGCCCGGCGCGGCCGGCCACCTGGTGGAGCAACTGCACGGTGCGTTCCGCTGCCCGCAGATCTCCCCCTGCCAGCCCCAGGTCGGCGTCCACCACACCCACCAGAGTCAGGTGGGGAAAATGCCAGCCCTTGGCGACGATCTGGGTGCCGATGACCAGGTCCACCTCGCGCGCGGCGATCGCCCGCGAGGCTTCGGCCGCCGCGTGCGGACCCGGCATCGTATCGCTCGCCATTACCAGGCGGCGCGTCTCGGGGAACAGGGCGGCGGCCTCCTCGGTGATCCGCTCCACGCCGGGGCCGACCGCGGTCAGGCTGTGGGCGGCAGCGCAGGCGGGGCATGGCTCCGGGATCGGCACGGCGTGGCCGCAATGGTGGCATTGCAGCTCGCGCCGGGTGCGGTGCTCCACCAGCCAGGCGGTGCAGTTCGGGCACTGCATGCGGTGGCCGCAGTGGCGGCACAGCGTCAGCGGCGCGTAGCCGCGGCGGTTCAGGAACAGCATTGCCTGTTCGCCGCGGCGCAGGGTGTCGCGCACCGCCTGAATGAGGGGGGGCGCCAGGAAATGGCCGCGGGCGGGGGGCGTCTCGCGCATGTCGATCGCCGCGACCCGCGGCATCAGCGCGCCGGCGTACCTGGTCGGCAGGGTGATGCGCCGGTAGCGGCCGGCCTCCACATTGGCGACCGTCTCCAGGCTGGGCGTGGCCGACACCAGCACCGCCGGAGCGGCACACAACCGCGCCCGCACCACCGCCATGTCACGCGCGTGATAGACCACGCCTTCTTCCTGCTTGAACGCGGTTTCGTGTTCCTCGTCCACCACGACCAGGCCGAGCTGGGGAAACGGGAGGAACAGCGCGGAGCGCGCGCCGACCACGACCGGCGCCGCGCCATCCGCCACCGCCCGCCAGGTGGTGCGCCGCACCCGCGAGGTCAGGTCGGAGTGCCATACCGCGGGCGCCACGCCGAAGCGGCGCTCGAACCGCTCCAGCCATTGCGACGAGAGGGCGATCTCCGGCAGCAGCACCAGCGCCTGGCGTTGCTGGCGCAGGCATTCGGCGATGGCTTCCAGATAGACCTCGGTCTTGCCCGAGCCGGTGACGCCGTCCAGCAGCGTGACCGAGAACGCCCGAGCGGCCACGGCCTGGCGGAGCCCGGCGGCGGCGCTCTCCTGGCCGGCCGACAGCACGCTGCCCGGACAGTCCGGATCGGGGATCGCGAACGGTGCCTCGACCGGCAGCGTGGCGGGGACCAGCAGCCCGGCCTGCGCCATGCCGCGCAGCACGCCGCCGGCGACCGCGGCGACGCGGGCCAACTCGGCCGCGGAGCGCGGCTGCGCCTGCGACAGGGCCTCGATCACCCGGCGGCGGGCGTCGGTCAGGCGCGCCTCGTTCGGCGGCGGGCCGGCCAGCCGCCAGCCGGTGACCGGGCCGGGCGCCGCGCGGTTCACCCGAAGCGCCATCGCCATGACTTCGCCGGGTGGTGCCAGGGTGTAGGCGGCCATCCAATCGACCAGCCGCCGCAGGTCCTCGCGCATCGGCGGCGTGTCCACCAGGCCGATCAGCGGCTTCAGCCTGTGGTCGGGGACGCAGCCTGCTCCCGCAACCGGTTCAGGATAGGCCCCGGACAGCGGAAGCAGTTCTCCCCCTCCCCTTAAGGGAGGGGATTGGGGGGCGGGGTGCGAACCGCCGACGGCCGGTGGATGTATGCACCCCTCCCCCCAATCCCCTCCCTCAAGAGAAGGGGGAGAATTCTGCTCCGCACCCGGCTTATCCTGGGGCGCGTGGTAGCCTGGCGCCGAGCAGTTGATGGTGGGGTCCCACACCACGCCCAGTTCCTGGCGGCGGTTCAGCGGCACCAGCACGATGTCGCCGGGGCGCGGATCGCAGTCCGGGGGCACGCTGTAGTCGAACGGGCCGGGAAACGGGTAAGGCAGCAGCACCTGCACCCGCCGGATTGCCACCTCGCTTCGCTTTCGATCCGCCTCCGCCATCCTATATGATCCGAACCACCCGACCCGCTGCACCCCAAGGGCGACTGAACCCCGCGCGACTGAACCCCACGCGCCTGAACCCCAGGCGTAACCGCAAAACGGAGCGATGGCATGAAGTTCTTTGTCGATACCGCCGACACGGCGGAGATCAGGTCGCTCGCCGCCAGCGGTTTGCTCGACGGCGTCACCACCAACCCGTCGCTTATCGCCAAGACAGGTAAAAAATTCCTGGACGTGCTGGCGGATATTTGCGCCACGGTGTCCGGCCCGGTCAGCGCCGAGGTCGCCGCCACCGATTTCGACGGCATGATGGCCGAGGCCCGCGTGGTGCGCGGCGTGGCCAAGAACATCGCGGTGAAGGTGCCGCTGACGCCGGACGGGCTGCGCGCCTGCCGCCGGCTGACCGACGACGGCGCGATGGTCAACGTGACGCTGTGCTTCTCCGCCGCCCAGGCGATCCTGGCGGCCAAGGCCGGCGCCACCTTCGTCAGCCCGTTCGTCGGCCGGCTGGACGATGTCGGCGAGTCCGGCATGGCGCTGATCGCCGACATCGTGCAGATCTACCGCAACTATCCGGCGTTCAAGACCGAGGTGCTGGTGGCCTCGGTGCGCAGCCCGATGCACGTGATCGAGGCGGCCAAGCTGGGCGCGCAGGTCGCCACGCTGCCGCCGGCGGTGCTGCGGTCGCTGTTCAACCATCCGCTGACCGACAAGGGACTCGCGACGTTCCTGGCCGACTGGGCGAAGACCGGCCAGAAGATCGCCTGAACCGGGCGGATGATTTTTTCCGTGCCGCAGCCCGGCGAATCGGAGGCCGCGGTGGTCGAGGCGTTCCTGCGCGCGCACCCGGCGTGGCTGGCGGAGCACCCGGGGCTGTACCGGCTGCTGGCGCCGCCGGTGCGGGTGCATGGCGAGCAAATGGCGGACCACATGGCGGCGATGGTGCACGCCGAGCGCGCGCACGCCGCGGCGATGGCGGAACGGGCCGACAACGTGCTGGCCGCCGGGCGCGCCGCCGCCGGCTTGGCGGCGCGGGTGCAGGAGGCCGTGCTGGCACTGTTGCGCTCGCCTGACCCGATCGACTGCGTCAGCCACGAGATGCCCGGCATCCTCGGGGTGGACGCGGTGCATCTGTGTCTGGAGGCATTGCTCGCCGGTGCCCGGACGTTGCCGGGGGGCACCGTGGCGCGGTTGCTGGAGGGGCGACAGGTGCTGTTCCGCGAATCCGCCACCGACGCCCGCCTGCTGCACGCCGAGGCGGCCGGGCTGGCGCGGCATGACGCGCTGGCGCTGGTGCCGGGGGAAGGGCCGCCGGCCTTACTGGCGCTGCTGGCGCGCGATCCGTGGGCGCTGGATCCGGGGCAGGGCGCCGGCGCGCTGGCCTTCCTGGGCCGCGCGGTCGCCGCGTCGCTCGGGCGCTGATGGCCGTCGTCGCCGCCTGGCCCGGGCGCTGATGCTGGCCGAGGCGGCACGGACGGCGTTCCTCGAGTGGCTCGGCCAGGAGCGGCGGGCTTCGCCGCTGACGGTGGAGGCTTACGGCGCGGACCTCGCGGCGTTCCTGGGGTTTCTGACGCGGCATCTGGGCGGCGAGCCGGACCTGGCGGCGCTGGGGGAACTGCGGCCGGCGGATTTCCGAGCCTGGCTGGCGGCCGAGGCGGCGGACGGCGCGGGCAACGCCACGCGCGCGCGCCACCTGGCGGCGGTGCGCACCTTCTTCCGCTGGCTGGCGCGGCGGCAGGGCGTGGACAATCCTGGGGTAAAACTGATCGCCACGCCGCGGGCGAAGCGGCCGGTGGCGAAGGCGCTGACGCCGGCACATGCTCGCGCCGTTGCCGAGGAAGGCGGGGAAATGTCCGACCGCGCCCTGGTCCAGGCGCGCGACGAGGCGCTGTTCACCTTGATGTATGGCTGCGGGCTGCGCATCGCCGAGGCGCTGGCGCTGGATGTGCGCGATGCGCCGCCGGCGGGGGGCGATGCGATGCTGCGGGTGGTGGGAAAGGGGTCGAAGCAGCGGGTGGTGCCGGTGCTGCCGGCGGTGCGCGCGGCGATCGGCGCCTGGCTGGCGCTGCATCCGGCGCCGCAGCCGGACTCGCCGCTGTTCGTGGGGGTGCGCGGGGCGCGGTTGGACCCGGCGGTGGCGCAGCGCACGATGCGGCTGTTCCGCCGGCAACGCGGCATGCCGGAACACGCGACGCCACATGCGCTGCGGCACTCGTTCGCGACGCATCTGCTGGAGGGCGGGGCGGATCTGCGCTCGATCCAGGAGCTGCTGGGGCACGCCAGCCTGTCCACCACGCAGCGCTATACCAGCGTGGAGACGGCGCGGCTGATGGAGGTCTGGCGCAAGGCGCATCCGCGCGCGTGACGGAGCCGATCGGCCCAGGTAGACTCTCACTGGTGCCCGATCAAAATCATAGAATTTTCCTGGTGCTGTTGTACGTTATGGCATGGTACCGGGTACCATATGACGTGGTTGCAGATGACGTGGAGGTCTTTCCTGATTATTTGACGAAGACGGCGCGTCTCTATGCGCCTCGGCACCAGACAACCTGGCCGCGCGGTCATCCCCAGATCAGCCCCGCCGGGCCGATCGCTTCCCCGCCAGCAGCCCCACGCCGCTCGGACCACAACCCAGACACAATCAAGCCGTCCGCTCGCCGCCAGATTTGCGCGCCTTCTCATCGCGAGCAATACGCCGTGCTGGCCGCGGTGGTCATCGCGCAAGAGTTGCCCGAGGCCATTGCCCGGTTTCGCCAAACGATCGACCCGTAGCGGTTCTGTCCGATGCAATCCGTCGGTCCAGGCCAGCGCCTTGCCCAAAGGGGTAGGGTCAACGCGGCGCGACTGGCCGGTTTGGTTTGAGTTCGCGGCGTGGGTGCCGCATAAATCCGCCAATGGACCGGATCGTCACCCTGGCGGAGCGCAAGGCGGCCGAGGCGGAACGCCGGCGGCAGGCGGTGGAGAGCCTGCGGGCGGCGCTGACCGACTATGCAAGGGCGCATGCCGGTCGCTTTCTGTTGTTCGGGTCGGCCGCGCGGGGAACGATGCGCTTCGACAGCGACGTGGACATCCTCGTGGATTTTCCGCCCGACGCCCTGGATGACGCCTGGAACTTCGCCGAGCGCGCGTGCTTCGAGCGCGGCCTGGAGCCGGATATCACGCCGTTTTCCTCATGCAAGGGCCGGTTCCGGGAACGCGTCACGCCGGACCTGCAGGTGCTGGCATGAGCGACGCGCGCTGGTCCGACATCGACGCGGATACCTCTGCCGCGGTAAACCATTTTTCCCTTGCGATCCGGATCTATTGCGGGGTGGACCTGCGCGACGACACGCTGGACGGCTACACGCGGCGCATGGCCTTCATGCACGCGATGCACGCCGGCCATACGTCGATGGAAAAGGTGCTGCTGCGCATCCTCGAAATCCAGGGGGAGGACGCCGAGCGGCCGCCAATGGCATTCCGACCTGATCCACCGGGCCGCGCGGGGCACCTCGGACCGGCCGGCCATCCTCCCGCCGGACCTGGAGCATGCCGCCGACCGGACCCGCAAGTTCAGGCATTTTGCCGCGCACGCCTACGACACGTTCGATCCGGATGACGCCGATCCGGCGGTTCGGGCCGCGAAGGAGGTGACCGCCGGGTTCGCTTCCGCCATTGCGGCGTATCGGCAGGTTATCGATCCATAGCGGCAGGACTTTCCTCATTGCGCGATGCAGATTGAAATGCTTGAGGTGGTGCCCGTCCGCCGGACAGGGAACGGGGCGACTTAAAAGCAAAAGTCCCGCCGGTGTGGAATGGCCGTGCGGGATCGCCATCAGGCCGTGCATGCTGGCGTAAGCTGCCATATTCAGCGTCTTCGATAACGCGCCGGCCCCGTAGATATTCGGCTGCGGCACATCCGGCGCGCCGGCTTCGATGAAGTACTTGAATCCCCAACGCGCGCATTCATGCTCTGTCTCGGACAGCGGAATCCGTGTCGCATCCTTCACCCGCGGTGACTGTCGATGCGATCGTGTATCACGCGTTCCTCGGGCCGGCGAGGACGGGATCTGGCGATGCGCACGGCAGAGATCAATACGCATATACGGGATAAGTACCACGGTGCCGGGGTGCGTCAGAAGGCGGGTGGTGGCCAGACCGCACGTCACTAAAGTCCGTGGTTGGCACTACACTATATCCAGCCCCTGCTGCTTTCGTGGCGGCGGATGCCTGGCGTCGATCTCGGCCAGGTCCTCCGCCGTCAGCTCGATAGCCCCGGCCACCGCGTTCTCCCGCACATGCGCCGGGTCGGTCGCCTTGGGGATGGAGATCACCGTGCCGTGCCGCATGCCCCAGGCGATGGCGACCTGCGCCGGGGTCGCGTTATGGCGCTTCGCCACGGCGGCCAGCGCGGGTGAGCGCAGCAGGCGGCCACCCTGGCCCACCGGCGAATACGCCATGATCGGCATGCGCTGCCGCGCGCACCACGGCAGCAGGTCAAATTCGATGCCGCGGGTGTCCGGGTGGTACTGCACCTGGTTGGTCGCACACGCGCCGCCCTGCGGCAGGTTCGCCAGCCGCTGCATCGCGGCGGCGTCGAAATTCGATACGCCCCAATAGCGGATCTTGCCCGCCGCCCGCAGCTTCTCGAACGCCTCCACCGTGTCGGACAGCCTATGGCTGCCTGGCCAGTGCAGCAGATACAGGTCGATGCGGTCGGTGCGCAGGCGCTTCAGGCTGCGCTCGCACGCCGCCGGCGTCCCCGAACGCGAGGCGTTGTGCGGGGACACCTTGCTGACGATGAACAGCTCGTCGCGGCGGCCGGCGATCGCCTTGGCGACCAACTCCTCGGCGGCGCCGTTGCCATACATCTCCGCGGTGTCGATCAGCGTCACCCCCAGCTCGATGCCGAGCTTCAGCGCCGCCACCTCCTGCTCCGCCAGGTCGGCGCTCTCGCCCATGTGCCAGGTGCCCTGGCCCAGCGCCGGCACCGGCGTGCCATCCGGCAGGCGAACGGTGCGGATCATTCCGCGGCCTGCTCCGCGATGCGGAGCACGCGCAGGAAGTTGCCACCCCATAACGCGGACAGCGCGGCGCGGTCGTAACCCCGGCGATGCAGCTCGGCGGTGATGTTGGGACTGTCGCCGGCATTCATCCAGCCGGAAAACCCGCCGCCGCCGTCAAAATCCGAGGAGATTCCGACATGGTCGATGCCGATCCGGCGCACCGCGTAATCGACGTGGTCGGCGAAGTCGGCGGTGGTGACCTGGTCGGCCTTCGCCGCCGGCTTGAGGAAGGACGGCACCGCGGTGATCTGGATCACCCCGCCCACGTCGCGCAGCGCATCGAGTTGCGCGTCGTCCATGTTGCGCGGATGGTCGCACAGGGCCCGAATGCAGGAATGCGTCGAGACGATCGGCGTGCGCGACACCTCCGCGGCCTGCAGCATCCCGGCGCGGGAGACATGCGCGACATCGACCAGCATGCCGAGCCGGTTCAGCTCGGCGACCGCGGCGCGGCCGAGCGGCGACAACCCGCCATGCTCTTCCGCGGCGTCGTTCAGGTCCTTGCGCGGATTGCAGGAATCCGACAGCGCGTTGTGGCCGTTATGGGTGAGGGTGAGATAGCGCGCGCCAAGTTCCCGGAAGCGCGCCAGCCGCGACAGGTCTGTTCCGGTGGCGAAACCGTTCTCCACTACAGGAACGATCGCCAGGACTCCGTCGCGTTTGGCAGCCTCGATCGCGGCAGCGGTGGTGGCGACGCGCGCGGTGATGCCGTCCTGGCTGCGGCCCATCGCATTGATCGCGTGCAGCATGGCGACCGCGCGCTCGAACGCCATCTGCTCTGCCGCGGGCGTGCGCGCGGCCTGCGGGACATAAGCGACGAAGCAGCCGGCGCCGAGGCCGCCGCGGCGCATCTTGGGCAGGTCAACACAGCGCCGGCTGTCCTCGAACGCATCGGGGCCGTTCGGCCAGGGGATGTCGATATGCGTGTCCAGCGTGAGCAGGGACAGGTGCAGGGACAGCGGGTCGGTGGGCGCGGCGTCATTCATGGCGGGCAGGTTTGCAGATATCCGCGTGACACGGAAGGGGCGGGTTCCGGTTCCTCGATCGTGCGCGGCATGCGGCGGACGATCGAGAGAGGGGCCGCCGCATGGGGCGGGTGAGGGTAAAGCGGGGCGACCCGATCACCCTCACCCTTACCCTCACTGGCGCGCTCGGCGTTGTCGCGCCTTGATCTCGCCCCGGTGATGCGGGATTTCGGCGCGCCGGGCGGGAGATTGCTTTGCTTCGCTCGCGATGACAGTGAGGCGGCATCGACCATTCCAGTGACGGTGAAAATGCTCTAGCCCATGCTGCGTGCCAGCAGGGTCGTTACGCGGCGGGCGAAGGCGCCGGGGTCGCGTGGGAGGTCGCCCTCCTGCACGCGCGCCAGGTCGAGCAGGGTGGCGGCGGCTTCGGCGATCAGGTCCTTGTCGGCCGATCTCACGGCCAGCGTCTCGATCAGTTTGTGGCGCGGGTTCAGTTCCAGGACCGGTGCGGCGGGCAGCATCGCGCGGCCGGCGCGGCGCATCAGGCGCTGCATTTGCAGGTCGGGGCCATGCTCCCTGGCCGCCAGCACCACGGCGCTGTCGGTCAGCCGGGCGGTGGCGCGCACGTCCGACACGTCCTGGCCCAGCGCCTCCTTCAGCGCCGCCAGCAGGACGGAGATGTCCGGCGCTTCGGTGTCCTTGCCGAGGTCCTCGCCGGCCTGGGTGACGCTTTTCAGTTGCTTGCCGTCGAAGCCATCCAGCCGTTCCGGCCAGAACGCGTCGATCGGGTCGGACAGCAGCAGCACCTCGATCCCCTTGGCGCGGAAGCCTTCGAGTTGCGGGGAGGTTTTCAGCGCCTCGGGATTGTCGCCGGCGAGGTACCAGATCGTGTCCTGGCCGGTCTGCATGCGGTCGGCGTATTCAGGCAGCGAGGTCGAGCCGTCCTGCTTCGAGGATTGGAAGCGCAGCAGGGGGGCGAGTTCGGCGCGATGTTCGGTGTCTTCCCAGACGCCCTCCTTCAGCAGGGGGCCGAAATTGTCCCAGAATTTCGCGTATTCCTCGGTTTCCTTGGCGCGGGTCTTCAGCTCCGACAGGACGCGGCCGACCAGCGCCTTGCGGATGCGACCGAGCACCGGGGTGGTTTGCAGCATCTCGCGCGAGACGTTGAGCGGCAGGTCCTCGGTGTCCACCACGCCCTGCACGAAGCGGAGCCAGTGGGGCAGCAGTTCGGCCTTGTCGGTGATGAACATGCGGCGGACGTGCAGCCGGATATGCGAGTCGCGGTCGTTGTCCATCGGGTCGAACGGCTTCATGCCGGGGATGAACAGGAGGGCGAAGAATTCCAGCATGCCCTCGGCCTTCCAGTGCAGCGTGGCCCAGGGGTCGTCGAACAGGTGGCCGAGGTGGCGGTAGAACTCCTTATAGGATTGCTCGGTGACGTCGGCGCGGGGCTTGCGCCAGAGCGCGTTGCCCTCGTTGGCCGGCTGGTCCTTGCCGTCGCGGGCAATGGTGATCGGCAGGGTGATGTGGTCGGCCCATTTGCGCACCACGGCTTCCAGCCGCATCGGGTCGAGATATTCTTCCGCGTCGGCCTTGATGTGCAGCAGCACCTCGGTGCCGGCGGTTTCGCGGGCGGCGGGGGCGATGGTGAAGGCGCCGGCGCCGTCGGAGGCCCAGGCGAACGCCTCCTCGCTGCCGGCCTTGCGGGAGGTGACTTCCACGCGGTCGGCGACCATGAAGGCGGAGTAGAAGCCGACGCCGAACTGGCCGATCAGGCTGGGGCGGTCTTCCGGTTTGGCGGCGGCCAGGGCCTCGCCGAAGGCGCGGGTGCCGGAGCGTGCGATGGTGCCGAGGTTGTCGATCATCTCCTGGCGGGTCATGCCGATGCCGTCGTCGGCGATGAGCAGGGTGCGGGCCTGCTTGTCTGGGACGATGCGGATTTTTGCTTCCGGCGGGGGGGAAAGGTTGGGGTCCGTCAGGGCCTCGAAGCGCCGGCGGTCCATGGCGTCGGCGGCGTTGGCGACCAGTTCGCGCAGGAATATTTCTCGCTCCGAGTAGAGCGAGTGGACCACCAGGTCGAGCAACCGCCCGACTTCGGCGCCGAATGCATGTTTTTCCTGGACTGCGTCGTTCATCCCAAGCCCTCCCTGCGGGGCGCGATATGCGTGCTGCGGGCGCGGGTTTCAATGCGTCGGTGGAGCGAGGGGTGGGTGTGGCAAACGGCAGCCTGTGGCATCGCGGCGGGCCTGGAGCGCTTTTGCACTGAGCGGAATCGCGACGGTCCGGCGATCGCGGAACTGAGGTGCCGTGACATGGCTTCGCATGGCGGCCCACCAGCGCGGGCGCAGCGCGCGTGGCAACCAGTGGCGTCTCGCGGGCGTCTCGTTTCGCCGTGCAAGAGACGGTGGCGCATGGTGTGAGAAGACGGCCGAAGCAGAGTGGCGTCTCGCCGGCGTCTCGTTTCGCTGCGCAAGAGATGGTGGCGCATGGTGTGAGAACATGGCTGGGGCAGAGCGGCCGGGTCTTTGGCACCCGGAAGCCGGTGACTGTCCCGGACGGTTCATTCGGCCGGTTTTATCTGCGTGCACCCGCGTGCATCTGCCTGCATCCGCGTGCATCTGCCTGCATCCGCGTAAAAGCCTTCTTTTGCGACGATGCCGACAGGCCGTTGCCAAGACAGTAACGCCTCGGCGCGCGGCTGGGGCGGCGCTGGCTCAGGCCGCGGCGGAGGTTTCGCCGTCCAGTGCGCGTAACGCCGGGCTGGTGCCGGTGACGATGGCCTGCACGAGTTCGGGCTCGGGCGGGCCGAAATCGCAGTCGTCCGGCAGGCCGCCCAGTTCGCGGATCAAGCGGGCGCGGCGCGGGTAGAGGATGGCATAGCGTTCGGCCTCGGCGACCGGGTCGAAGAGTGGCTCGCCGTCCTCCACCGGCGCCGGCGCAGATGGCTGGGGCGCTGGTTCCGCTTGCGGCCGGGGGGCGGCCGGCGCCGGCATGGGCGGCGGCGGTTCGGCGACCGGCGCGGGCTCGGGAGCCGGCGGCGCGGCGGCCGGGGCGGACGGCGCGAGGTCCAGGGCGTCGGTCAGGAGGTTCAGGGCGATATGCTCGCTCCAGGCGTCCTGGTTGAGGCCGGCGGTGTCCTTCGCGCGCCGGCGCCGTTCGGTCTGCACGCGCAGCAGCAGGGAGCGGGCGCCGCGTGCCTCGCGCATCGCGCGGTGGGCCTGGGCGTCCAGCTTCAGGGCGGTGGGAGTCCCGGCGGTGTTCCGCATCTGGCGCATGCAGTCCATCGCATGGGCGTTGGCGGCGACGTAATGGGCGGCGATGGTGGCTTCCTCCGCGTTGACCGGGCAGAGGGTGCTGACGAGGCCGATCGCGGTGCGGTCGCGGCAGTCGAGCGCTTCCTGGGTGTCGGCGAGCGGCGGGGGGAGCGCGGCGCGCAGGGCGTGGGCGACCTGGTGGTAAAGGGCCCGCTGGAGTTGCGGGGCGGGGTCGGGCTGGTGCGGTGGTTGGTCCATGGAGGGAGAGTATAATGTTAGTGAATTGTTCTGTCAAGAGAGAGTGGCTCGTGCCGTGGGTTTGGCCCTGTGCCATGGCGGGGCGGTCTGCCTCACCCGCATGTTCCGCTGCCCGTGGGGGTGGGCCGGGCGACGACGGTTGACTCTCGGCGGCGGTGGCGACGCGATTTGAGATCGGACGCCGGGGGGGGCGGAGTTGACACACTGCCCGACACGCGCGCGCCGATCGGGGGCTCCGCCGGCGATTCCATAGTTCCCGAACCCGGACAGATGCGATTCCGTGCAACCACTTAGTGTTGTCCGGGTCCCGCCGCGAATCGCCAGGCCAGGGTCGGATCTTCGCTTCCGGCCTACAGCGGTCCTACCCTTGTCGTTGATTCAGAGAACGGACAGCTCACGTCGCATCAGTATGACATCGTGGCCTTCCTCCTGCTCCACCCCGGCGTAAAGCCAGCCAAGCCGCAGATAGAGTCCTTCAGCATTCAGGGTGTAGAGCCATAGAACCGGCACGGAGACTGCGCGCGCGAAGTCCTCGACCTGCCGCACCAATGCGGTTGCGTGACCGCGGCCGCGGAACGCCGGTTCGACATACAGACCACCGAGCCAGGGTGTGAGGTCTGGCCTACTTTCGAGGTCGCTACGCATCAGCCCCGCGGTTCCGACTGGCCTTTCGCGGTCGAACAAGACAAAGGTTTCGTTCGGTCCATCTGGCGGCTTGAGTATCAGCGCCGTCATCTCCTCAACCGTGTAGCCACCCGGACGGTCAAAGAAGGCGTCAACCCGCCATTCAGCGACCAGAGCTGCCAGTTCCGGCTGTCTCGACACCGCGGTGATGCGAACGGTCATGCAGTAAGCCTAACCCGGCGGACCCCTGGATGTCTCCTCCCCACCCAGAACCGACATTGTGCGAAGCCCAGGACTTTCGCATGAAAACCAACCTATTGAATGACAACGTCAATTCCTGTGCAGAACTCCGGTGCGAGATGCGCGGCGTGGCTGGGCACCAGCTGGCAGGCTCGACGTTAGCCGGGGCGGGGCGGGATAGCGACTTGCGGAGAGCGTTTGTCGTCAGCCTGGATCGGGACAGATTTCGGCAACACCGCAGTTGGCACCCGAATTTTCCGAATGTGCGAAATGCAAGCGTCGGTGCCGGCGCAACGCTTACCGCCAAGCGGCAGGCCGCGCCGCTGCCGGTTATACGTGAAAAGGCACATAGTAACCATCGCTCATACGAATCTGGCGTGTTTTACCCGACATAGATTCGCGGCCCCTGGCGTGTTGCTCTTTCGAGAGGGTCGGTGGAGCGTTCGGTATCTGACCGTGCGGAATTCCCATGCAACATGGCGAACACGATACCACGATGCGAAGCCGTCCCTTGCATTGGCCCAATAGGGTGGACCGGTGCGGCACGTGAGTAAGCAAGAAAATTCTACCACAGATACACGCGGATGGGGCCGGAGTCCGTCGCGCCCGCTCGCGGCAGAAATCGCGCGACCGCATGATGAGGGGCGCAGGCCTGGTGTCCAAGGTTCCATCCGCGTCCATCCGTGGCAGAATTTTCTTGCTTCGTCGCTGGGCCCACGCCGCCACCGGGCAAGTGGCGGCTGTAGAAGGGCAAGGCCTCATGCGCCAAGGGGTGCGTTCGCGCGGCAGCCGGAAGCGCGGCGCCGGCGCGCAGGTTCGGCGGGAATAACCCCCAATGTCAAACGGTGCGACGACGGGCAGCCGCCCGCCGTTCAGCCCCGGCCGCTGTTACTCCACCGCGTACGCCCTCAGGAAAGTCCGCACCGCCGCGGCCACCGTCGCATCGATATCGGCATCCGCCGGCGCCGGCGGCAGGCCCAGGCTGGCGCGCAGAAAAATTCCGGTCGCCCGCAGCATGCCGAGGAACTGGTCGGCGGCGATGACCGGATCGGGCACCGCCAGCCGCCCCGCCCCGGCCTGCACCGCGAGCCACGCCCCGAATGTCCGCCGGAACACCTCCGGCCCGTTCTCATAAAATGCCCGGCCGAGCTCCGGGAACCGCACGCATTCCGCCATCACCACCCGTTGGATGGCCAGCGGCTTCGCATCCAGCAGAAACCGCAGCATCTGCTGGCCCAGCGCCGTCAACGCGGCGGCCAGGTCGTCGCAGGGTTCTGCCAGCAGGTCGATAGCCGCCACTTTCTGCCGGCAGGCTTCCTTGATGATGGTGGCAAACAGCCTGTCCTTGGAGGCGAAATGCGCATACAGCGTCGCCTTGGACACCCCGGCCGCCCGCGCGACGGCGTCCATGCTGACCGCGCCGTAGCCCTGCGCGATGAACAGCTCGCCGGCCGCCGCGATCACCGCCTGGCGCTTGGGCGAATCGGGATCGTGCCGGATTTCGGGGTGATGGCTCATTGCCGTCACACATGACCCCAGCTACCGCCGGAATTCAAGGGGTGGACTGAACCGTTCAGTTTTTTCTTGACTGCCGACTCGGCAAAACCCTATCTGGCGCGTGAACTGGACGGTGTAGTTCAGCGGGAGACCCAGATGAACGCCATCGCCGACAAGCTCGAGGTCGCGCCCTCGGGCGCGCAAAGCCTGGCCACCCCCCCACCCTCCCGCCGGCGCTGGACCCGGCTGCTGCGGCCGATCCTTGGCACCGTCGCCGTGATCGCCGCCGCCGTCGTTGGATCCTGGTGGTTTACCGAGGGCCGCTGGATCCAAAGCACCGACAACGCTTACGTCCAGGGCGATATCGCGGTGCTTGGCTCGCGCATCGCGGGCGACGCCGCGGCGATCGACGTGGTCGACAACCAGCCCGTCCGCGCCGGCGATCCGCTCATCCGGCCGGATCCCGCCGACTGGCAGGCCCAGCTGGCGCAGGCGCGCGCCTCCGCCGCGGAGGCCGCCGCCGCGGTTCTGACCGCACAGCGCCAGATCGTCCAGCAGCAGGCGACCATCCCGGCGGCGCAAGCCGCGATCGCCGAGGCGCGGCGCAGCAGACGCTGACCGTCGTGGATGCGGCGCGGTCCGCCTCGCTGACCGCGGGCGGCCGGACGTCGCACCAGGCCAACGACCAGGCGATCGCTGATCAGCGTAAGGCCCGGCGGCGCCGACCTCGGCCCAGGCGCAGAAAACCGTGGCAGAGCAACAGCCTGGCGTATTTGCCGCCCGGGTGGCCGAGGCGCAGGCCCGCGCCCGGAACGCTGCCGCCGCGGTGACGCTTGCCGAGGACAACCTGTCCTACACGGTGATCCGCGCGCCGTTCGACGGCATCGCCGGCAATCGCGCCGCGGAACTCGGCCGGCACGTAACCCCGGGCGAGCAACTGATCGCCGTCGCCCCGCTGCCGGACCAGCTTTACGTCGTTGCCAATTTCAAGGAGACCCAGCTCCGCCGCATGCGCCCCGGCATGAAGGTGCGGCTGATCCCGGACATCGACCCCGGCGCCGCGGTGGACGGCACCGTGAACAGCCTCGCCCCCGCCACCGGCGCGCTTTTCAGTCTGCTCCCCCCGGAAAACGTCACCGGCAATTTCACCGAGGTGGTACAGCGTGTGCCGGTGAAGATCGAGATCGACCCGGCCGAGGCCGCCTGGGTGCAGACCAGCAACCTGATCGCCGAGATCGTCATGATCCCGCTCTCCGGCTGGCTGTCGCGGCGGCTGTCCACGCGGGTGCTGTTCGTCGCCAGCGCGCCGGGCTTCACGCTGTTCTCCCTGGCCTGCGCCGGCGCGAGCAGCCTGGGCGAGATAGTCATATTCCGCGCCGCGCAGGGCTTCATCGACGGCGCGATGATCCCGCCCGTCTTCGCCACCACCTACCTGCTGTTCTCGGGCGAGCGCCGCACCCAGGTCTCGGTGCCGATCGGCCTCACCGCGACCCTGGCGCCGACCATCGGCCCGACGCTTGGAGGCTGGCTGACCGACCGCTATTCGTGGCACTGGCTGTTCCTGATCAACCTGCCGGTCGGCGCCGCCGTGGCGGTCGCGGTCTGGAACTGGCTCGACATCGACCGCCCCGACTGGTCGCTCATCCGGCGGTTCGACGCGATCGGGCTGGTGCTGATGGCGGCGTTCCTTGGCGCGCTGGAATACGTGCTGGAGGAGGGCGAACGCTGGGACTGGCTGTCCGACCGCACCATCGCCTGGTGCGCGGTGATTTCCTCCGTGGCGGGCGTGCTGTTCTTCTGGCGCATGCTGAGCCGGCGCGACCCGCTGGTTGAACTCCGCGCTTTCGGCAACGTCAATTTCGCGTTCGGCTCGCTGTTCAGCTTCGTGCCTGGCATAGGACTGTACGGGTCAGTGTATCTGGTCCCGCTGTTCCTCGCCCGGGTGTGAGGCTACGATAGCTTCCAGATCGGCGGGACGATGTTCGTGACGGTCGCGGTGATGTTTCTGTCCGCCCCGGTTGCCGGCCAGTTCGCGCGGCGGATGGATCCGCGGATAATGCTGGCGGCCGGCCTGGCGATGTTCGGCGGCGGCATCTGGTGGATGGCCCACCTGACGGTCAACTCCGCCTTCTGGGACCTGTTCGGCCCGCAGGCGCTGCGAGGCTTCGCCATTTCCCGGAGATCAGGAACCGCTGCGCTGCGACGCGGAACGTCACGATCTTCATTGCCACCAAACCGCGATCGCGTGTTATCTGTGCAAACTTCCGGCTGATCCGGACTTTTTTCGCGACTCAACAGAATTAACGAAGCGTTCAACTCCGGCATGCAAACTGCTGCCGTCAGCCTTTGCCGAAAATGGGCGAGGGCGCGGCACATCCCGCGCTTGCGGTGCCGGGCGGCATCAAGGCGGGCCCTGCGCCAATTCCGAAAGGATCCCGTCGCATGCAAGGCACCCAACGATGTTCCGGGTTCGCACGTGGTGTTGCCGCCATGGCAGTGATGTTAACCGCACTCGGCGGCTGCGTCGCGGCGCCGCTGCTGCAACTCGCGACCGCGCCGGCCCCGCAGGCGACCCCGTGCGCCCCGGTCATCCCGGGCGGCGCCACGCCCGGCTGCGATGGCGGCGCAACGGGTTCGATAATCCCGGGGATGACGAGTGTCATGCGGATGCTGGCAGCGGGCGCTCCGCTGTCCCACTGACGCATGGGTGGTCAGTGGGATGGGCCGCGGAGCGCCGAACTGGTTTTGCGGCGCTCGGCACCGTGCACCGGGTGCAAGGCGGTGGGGCGTCAGAAGCGTTCCACCCAGGGCCGCAACTCGACCTCCCAGGTCCAGGCGCTACGCGGCTGGTTGGCCACCTGCCAATAGGTCTCGGCGATGGCGTCCGGATCGAGCATGCTGTCGGGCTTTTCCTCCGGATCGGGCCGCGTGGCGCTGCGGATGCCGCCGTCGATGACGAAATGCGCGACGTGGAGGCCCTGCGGTGCCAGCTCGCGGGCCATGCTCTGCGCCAGGCCGCGCAGCGCGAACTTGCCCATGGCGAAGGCCGCGGAGTGGACATAGCCCTTCACGCTGGCGGAAGCGCCGGTGAACAGGATGGCGCCGGTGCCGCGCGGCAGCATGTGGCGCGCGGCCTGCTGGCCGACCAGGAAGCCGCCATAGGCGGACACCGCGATGGCCCGCGCCACCGCACCGGCATCGAGGTCGGTGATCGGTCCGCGCGCCCGGGCGCTGGCATTGTACACCACGATGTCGGGCACGCCGGAGGTGGTGACCACCACGTCGAACAGCGCCGCGACTTCTTCCGGTTCGGCGGCCTCGCAGGCGAAGGTGACGGCGGCGGTCTCCCGCGCCAGCGTCGCCAGCCTGTCGGGCGTGCGCGACGCCAGCACCACCTGCAGGCCGTGCCTGGCGAACAGCCGTGCCAGCGAGGCGGAGAGCCCGCTGCCGGCGCCGACGATCAAAGCCGATTTCATGTCCATCACCGCCCTCCCGAGATCGGCACGATTGCGCCGCTGATATAGGATGCCGCGGCGCCTGGCGACACCGGTTCGCATATATGGCACTCCAGGCGCCTGCTCTCGTCATGGGCGGAGCGGCGGCGCTACACTCCAGGACCCTGGATGCAAACGGAGACGGCTCGCGTGCCCTACAGTCCGTTCGACCTTACCGGCAAGGTGGCGCTGGTTACCGGCGGCAACAGCGGGATCGGCCTTGGCATGGCGCTGGCACTGGCCCAGGCGGGGGCCGACATCGCCATCTGGGGCACCAGCGCGGCGAAGAACGAGGCGGCATGCGAGGCGATCGCGCGGCACGGCCGCCGCGTTCAGGCATGGCAGTGCGATGTCGGCGACGAGGCCGCGGTGAACGCCAGCTTCGCCGCCGCGCTGGCGGTGTTCGGCCGGGTGGACGGCTGCTTCGCCAATGCCGGGGTGTCCGGCCGCGGCGTCGCCTCCTTCCTGGAAATGTCGAGCGCGGAGTGGCACCGCGTGACGCGGGTCAACCTCGACGGCGCGTTCTACACGTTCCGGGCGGCGGCAACGCACATGGTACGGCGCGGCGGCGGGGGGGTGCTGGTCGGCACGGCGTCGCTCGCGGCGATCGAGGCTTCGCCGCGCAGCGAGCACTACGCCGCGACGAAGGGGGGCATGATCTCGATGGTGCGCGCGCTGGCGGTGGAGTTCGCCCGGCACGGCGTCCGCGCGCACGCGATCATGCCCGGCTGGATCGAGACCAACATGACCGCGAACGCGGTGGCCAGCGAGGGGTTCCGCACCAAGGTGCTGCCGCGCGTGCCGATGCGGCGGTGGGGCACCGGCGAGGATTTCGGCGGCATCGCGGTGTATCTGCAAAGCGAGGCGTCGCGCTACCATACCGGCGACACGTTCATCATCGATGGCGGGTACGCGCTGTTCTGAGGCGGCCCGCCGGCTTGTCGCGCGCGGCCATGGGAGGGGCGCCGCCATGTGGTCGCGCCGACCGCAAGCGCCGCAATGCGCCGGTCGGCTCGGGTTCGGTCGCTGGGCCTGCCGTCGCGCCGCCGGCCCGACGATTTACCACGGCTTAATCATTATCCAGCAGGATCGTGCCGGGTCCGGGAGCAGCCGGCCTGTCTGCCCGGGAGTTGGCTTCGTGCCTGGTTGGTGGTTGTTGCGGATCGACCTGGCCGGCACCTTGCCGGGGGGCTCGGCGTAGTGACCGCATCTGCGATGTTTGGCCTTGTCTCCCGGAGAGCGGGCTGTATGATGCAGTGCAACGCCAGGGGACGCCAGAAGTCGGGTTTTTGAGAATGCCCACGGTGCCGAGAAAAAGGTTGCAAAACATCGGCACTGATCCATAATTGATCGGCTTCGGTACATGGATGCCGAGCTGGCGAGCACGGAACGGAGTGAGTCATGGCGTCAGTAACATTGCCTGGGTCGAGCGGCGGTTCTGTCACCGTTCAAGGCGGGACGGGCGACAATGCCTTCGTGGCGCAGATCATCGCGAACACGATCCTGCTGGCCTCGACGGGCGGGAGCCTGAATGCGCCGGTCTCCGTCACGGTCAATGGGGGAGTGCCCGTCACCGCGCCGCCGGCTACTGTCAACGGCCTGGAGAACATTCTCTATCTCTATGGCACCGGGGGGGGGAGTTTCACCGTCCCGACCGGCTACAATTTCATTGTTGATCTGATGACCGGGCCGGAGACCATCTCCGCGGCCAACGGGCAGATCGTTTCATTCGACGCGGCCGGGAGCGTGTTCACCCTCACCGGCGCCGCAAGCATCGCGGCGGATATTGGACCCGCCAGCGAGTTCATCACCGAAACCGGCTCGGCGAACATCGCGACGGGAGCCGGAAACGACACGATCAGCCTGACCGGTGCCGGCACCATCGATGGTGGCCTGGGAAGCAACGTGCTGTATGCCGCACCGACCGCCGGCGGGGCCGGGATCCGGGTGCAGTCGGAAGGTTCCGCGGACATCGTGTCCGCGAACGGTGCTTTGGGCGGCGCCACGACCGTGGTTTCCTCCGGCGACAGCGTCAACGTCACCGCGAGCGGCGATGGGACGGCGTATGCCCTGCTCACGGGCACGAACGCGACCTTCACGGGCGGCACGGGCGCGACCAATGTAACCACCGGCGGCTCGAACGCCCTTGTGCTGGGTGGCACTGGGCCTCTGACGGAGATCGACGGCGGGACCGGCGATACCGTCTCCGCGGGCTTCTCGTCACTGGCGACCGTTTCGCTCGGCGGCTCCAACGCCTTGGTGTATGGCGGTGCCGGCCCGCTGGTGGTGACGGTGTCCGGCACCGGCAACACCCTTGCCGGCGGGACGGGTTCCACGTCGGTGACCTCGGACGGATCGACCGCATTCATCGCCGGCGGCACTGGCGGCCTGACGGAAGTCGACACCGGCACCAACGACACGATCGCGGCGTTCGGCTCCGCCCCCGCGAACGTCACGGCCGGCGGCAGCGGCGCCCTGGTGTTCGGTGGGTCCGGCGTGTTCGACGCGTCCGTGGGAGGTTCCGGCAACACCGTCGTCGCCGGCTCCAATTCGACGCTTGTGACGCTTTCGGGCACCAGTTCCTATTTCTACGCCGAGAACAACGCGGCTAGCGTGACTGCCACGGGCACCAGCGACACGATCGTTGGCGGCAGCGGACCACTGGCGATCACCGCGAGCGGCAGCGGCTTCGGTTTGTTCGTCTATGCGTCCACTGGCGACCTGAATTTCGTTGGCGGCAATGGTGGCAGCACGATCGTGGGTGGCGGGGGCAACGAATCGATCGCTGGGGGCGCCGGAGGCACCACGTTGTTTGGTGCCGCGGGCAGCAACATCAATTATAGCGGCTCCGCCGGAAACCTGGACTTTGCGGCTGGGGCAGGGAACGAAACCCTCAGCGCCAGTGGCTCGACCACCAACAACATTCTTTGGGGTGGCCAGTCTGCGGGAAACACGGATACCCTTATTGGCGGCAGTGGCAACGACACGCTGGTGGGCGGCGCCGGAAACGACTCACTGGTAGGCAACGCCGGCAGCCGCGATTGGTTTGTGTTCATCGCGGCCAATGGCGCGGCAGCCCCCAGCGACACCGTGTCGAATTTCTCCTCCAACTCCACGGTGTGGCTGGCGAACTATGGTGCGGGGGCCGCGGCGGCGGCCACCGCCACCGCGGTGCCTGCCGGCGGCGGTACGAGCTCGATGATCACCTTGTCGGACGGCACGACGATCACCTTCGCCGGTGTCACGCAGACCCAACTGCAGAGCGAACTGCCGGGCCACATCATCTCCAACAACGGGGCCGTTTAGGTGGTACTGCGGGGCAGATAGCGGACCTGAAGGTGGTGCCCCGCGCCGGCAGCACAGCCCTGCTGGCGTATGGCGCGCTGGTGCTCAATCTGCCCTATTTGTTTGAGCGCGGAAGCGTGACGTCAATTCCTCTCGACTCAAGGCGGTCTCCGATCGCATGCTGCGGCGGCTTGGCGGGCCCGGCAATAGCGATATGCGCTGAGCGCACCCGGCCCCCGGTGGGATCGACCATCACCCGTCGAAGGAACCAGGATTGCTCTATTCGCTCGACCGCTTCATCAGCTTCTTCACCTATGTCTCGCTTCGCGGGTGGGCTTACCGTGCCGATGCCAGATTGGCGGGCGTGTGCATCCGGCAGCGCGAGCAACGCTACGGCGAAGCCACCCTGAACCTGCCGAGTCCTGATGTTACATTGGGCTGCAATCTTCGTTTTGAACTGACCACCCTGGTTCCTGATCTCGACTGGTCTGACGCGGTGGTCGAATTGAGTTTCGGGGACGGGATGCGCCAGGACCTCACGGTCGAGGCGATCGAGGCGCGGCGTCAGGAGTTGTATCGCGCCCAGGATCGGGAATTTGGCGGTGACATGGCGTTTCCAACCGGTGGGGATGCCTCCTTTGGAGACTTCCTCCGGCTGCTCGCGGAAAACCCCGACGGATTGCTGCTGGAGGTGGGTTCGCGTGCCCGCTCTGGGTTTGTGCGGCGCGACCTGTTCCCCAACATGCGCTATCTGGGGACAGACATACTGCCGGGCGAGAATGTGGACATCGTCTGCGACGCCCATGAAATGGCGCGCCACATCCCGCACAACAGCATCGACGCGGTGTTCTGCACCAGCACGTTCGAGCACATCCTGATGCCCTGGAAGGTGGCCATCGAGATGAACAAGATCATGCGGATTGGCGCGGCGGGCTATATCCGCACCCACCAGTCCATCGGCATGCATGATCTGCCATGGGACTATTGGCGCTTCAGCGACACGGCATGGCCGGCTATCTTCAATCGGGCCACCGGCTTCGAGATCGTCCGCACTTATCTGGGGGAACCGATGTTCGTGGTGCCATTCGACATGGCTCCGAAGTGGTACGGCAATGAGAATACCGCCGGTTTTGCGGCTTCGGCCGTAACCTTCCGCAAGGTGGCGGAGACCGGCCTGACCTGGAATGTCGCCGCGAGCGATCTGGAACCGACCTCGTATCCCGCATAATCATCCGTAACAGCGGCGACATCAGATGCGCATCATGTCTCGCCTTGGGAGGCGGATCTCGTGGGGCATCCGGGCGGTACCAGAGCGACCGCCGGCGCCTTCCGTGCTGATCGCCGAGCGATTCGTCTCCCCGATCGAGTCCCTGCAACGGCTGGATCTGCCGGATGACGTAACCACCGTTGCGCCCGGCCGGGCACTCGATGCGGTTGTCATGGATGAGTTCGGCGTGCATTGCCGCCGGGCCAGGATCGGCCCGCCGCCCCCTGGCATGGCGGGAAACCGGATCGGGTTCGAGCCAATACCGGTCCCCGAGCGGACACGGCTTTGGCTGTTCGTCGTCGCTGCGGACCTTGCCGGCGGAGCGGTTACACCCGACCTGGTTGAAAGCCTGCTGCGGCACGGGCGTGCGCTGGGCGGGCGCCCGCCGATCACCTTGATCTGGAACGACCTGGCCGAGAACGCGGATGCGGTGACGGATCCGCCAGTCGGCGACGAGTCGCAAGATCGCATTCCGCCGGCAATCACCTTTGCCATGCTCAGCGAGGAGCCTGATCCTACGTTGCTGCCGCCGCTCGATCAGGCGGACATCAATATTGCGGGCCTCACACCGGAACAGCGCGCATGGCGGCAGGACGGCGTGGCGATCCTGCGCCAATTCTTTCCCGACGCCCTACTGGATCCCTATATAGGCCGACGTGCCGCGTTCGACCGACCGAGTGGCTGGTGGTCGCCTGCGCCATATTTGCAGGTCGAGGAACTGCGCGTGCTTTGCCTCTATCCGCCGCTGCGGCGCATCCTGCGGGCGTTGGTCGGTGAGGAAATGATGCTTCACCTCAACCTGACCGGCTGGGTCAGCACCGAGCGCAACTGGCACCAGGACGACTACCTTAATCCCCCGTTCGTGAACGGTTGGTACGCGGCGGTCTGGATCGCGCTCGACCACATCCACCCCGACAGCGGGCCCTTCGAGTATATCCCCGGTTCGCATCGCTGGCCGCTGCTGCGCGGTGACAAGGTGCGCGGCCACATGACCGAGGAGGAGCGCTCGAGCACGATCGGGCTGCTCGCGGTCAATAACTGGCCAAAGATCAGCGAACGTTTCGTCGTTCCGGCGATCGAGGCTGAGATCCGCGATCGCGGGGCGACGCCGCAGCGCTTCCTTGCCAGGAAAGGCGACGCGCTGATATGGCACGGCCGACTGCTGCATCGCGGCACGGTGCCTGCCCAGCCGGACCTGGAACGCCGTGCCGTCATCGCGCACTACTCAGGCGTCAATCATCGGCAGGACATGGCAGAGCGAAAGGTTGACGCGCAGGGTGGCACGTGGGCGGTATTCGACATGCGCTTATTCTAGCCCCTGCTCTACGCCGACAGTCGCGCGGCCCGAGCGGGATGTCCGGTTGCCAAGGTTCTCGGGAGGGATGATGATCGAAACCCACCAGAAGCCATTGGCCTCCATGCTGTCGCGCATGTTCCCGCGGCGGCGTTCGGGAGTAGCTCAAGGCCTGTCCGATAAGCTCCCGCCACCGGCGCCCGACGCTACGGCGCAGTTTCATGAGGCGCCGCTGGATGCTGCTGGTGGTCTGCTCGAGGTACGCACGTTCGCGCTGTTCTTTTCCTATTGCCGGATCAATGCGATCTTTGTTCCGAAAGATGATTTTGTCGCGCCGAACCGCCCTGGGGGCCGCGATCCGCGCGTGCATCTGACAACCCCAAGCGTAATGCCGCCGCAAAAATCAAGCTGTGTCCATCTCGATGACCACCCTGGCGCCTATGAGATCATCGTCGAGGCTATGGTCGATCGTGCAATGTTTCCCGACAGCGGGAGCCTTGATCTGGCCATCGCTGACCGGTCGTACCGGTTCTCGTTGTCATATCTGATGACCTCGGCGGTCGCATTCAACGTGCGATCGCTGCGCGCGCCCTTCGAAGGTGCGATCGCCACTTTCATCGCTGAGCACAGCACGCCCGTACGTCGTCCGAAACTTCTGGACATCGGAGGGCGCGCACGCAGCGACAACCGGTACAGCCGCAACCTGGCCGGATGTGATGTGACGGTGTTCGATATTCTACCCGACCATGCGGTTGACGTTGTTGGCGACGCCCATGAACTGAGCAGTTACTTTCCAGAGGATGCCTTCGATTTTGCTGTGTGCATTTCGGTCTTCGAACATTTACTCATGCCATGGAAGGTCGCGGTGGAGCTCGGCCGGGTGATGAAAACCGGCGGCCTCATTCTCATCCACACCCATCAGACGACCGGCATGCACGACCTGCCCTGGGATTTCTGGCGCTATTCCGACACCAGTTGGCACGGTTTGTTCAACAAGTTCACCGGCTTTGAAATCGTGGAAACGTCATTGTCGAACTGGATGCATATCGTCCCGCGCGCCTGGCAGACCCGCTATAGCCTGGCCGAGAAGGTTGGCGGATTTGATTCCTCGTCGGTTATCGTCAGAAAGATCGGGGGATCCCGTGTGCAGTGGGATGTTCGGTTGCCCGATGTCCTGGGGACATCCTATCCGACACATGCGGATAATAGCCCGGTGTGACCCCCAAGGCGGCCGGCCCGATGGTCGGCCTGGCTCGGCGTCTTTTTCACCACCTGAACCGGCCTGCCCGTTTCCGGATTTTTCGCAACAACTATGCCGCCGTCCTTCTTCGCGGATGAGCTGCCGCACATCATTCGGGCGGATAGCCTCCTGCATGGCGACACCATCGGGTTCCGAGGCAACGCGATCGGGCCGAGTGGCGACTCGCATGTCATTGCTGGGGTCCATGCCGATCTCGGCCTCCTCGGCATCGGCCTGACGGTTCCACCAATGGACATGTTAGCGGCGGCGAAAATCCGCGCATAAACGGCGCCCAGTTCGTCGCGTCTCCGCATTGAAGCTCGCAACCGGACTGCACCTGGCGCGCTGCCACCGACCGCGGTGGTCGATTGTGGCTGGCTGGCAGACCCCTATCAATGCTGGCCTTCGGCCCCCGCCTGCGGCGGCTGGCGGCATTGACAGGGGTCTGCCAGCCAGCGCTCGTTGCCACCATCGATTCGACGGCAAGTTTTGTGCCGGCTTTTGGGCCGCCGCCGTTTATGCGCGGATTCTCGCCGCCGCTGACAGGACACGAAGGTCAGCCGTTTGGAAGTGCCGCGCGCGCGAGCGCAAGGCTGGGATCGGACTATGTTCATCCCCATCCCGAACAGCGCCAGATACGCGCAGCTGCTCTACGTGCCTTCCGCCATCGGCCTCGGTTTGTCCAAGGCGCTGGGAGCGTCCCCGTTCGCCGCTATTCTGACAGGCCGACTGACAAATCTTGCGTGTTACCAATTGCTCGGTGTGCTTGCGTTATGCTTGGCGAAGCGCGGCAGGGCCCTGCTGTTTTGCATGCTCACGCTCCCGACCAGCCTTTCGATGGCGGGATCATTCAACCTGGATGGCTTGGTGATCGCGACAATGCCCTTCTCGGTTGCCTTGTTCAGCCGGAGCCTACAACGGCGAATGATCAGGCGGAAATGGTCCGCACAAGAAGCTTCTGGCTGGCGACGGGTATGTTATCTTGCGTCATCCTGTCCCAGCCGCCTTACCTGCCTACGGCGGCGTTGATTGCCGTGCCGTTTCCGTGGAGCCGCAGGCGGTTTCCTGACCGAGGTACACTCGCGCGGCTAGCGGGAGCGATGTTGCTGTGCGTGATACCAACGGTCCTCTGGTCTCTGCTGATCGAACGGTGCGTCGCAACGCCATTTTCTCGGCCGCCATATCTGCCTGGCCCGCTCTTTCCTGGCGATCCTCATACGGTATTCGTTTCGTGCGATGTAGCCGCTCAGATGCGGGTCCTGCTGGCTCATCCGATGCGTGTGTTGTTGATGGCGCTGCAGGAGGTTACCAGCCGATTTGAAATTCACACTGACGGAATGATTGGTATCCTTGGAATGATGAATGTGATCCTGCCACACCAAATTTACGTGCTTTGGCGGGTGGCCATCGTGGCCGCGATTATCGAGGCAATTGTCATTGCCCGGTTGTTCACCCGCCGGGTGAACAACCGGACTTTGCTGTCCTGTGCTTATCACAGCCTTGGCAATCAGCGGACTGCTGGTCTCCAGCCGTCGCCGAACGCCGGCGCGACTAGCTCATTACGGCACCAAGTAGTAACGCAGAACCAACGCGTGGATGATCACCATCGGCGTGATCAACGCGAAAGCCAGAAGTGCGACCAGGGCCGCCGGCCACAACATCGCTCCAAGACGCCGCCAATTGGGCATCGCCAATGCGAGGACCGCTGCCAAGGGAAGGAAATAACGCCCTTCAATGCCATCGACGTGGTCAGCCTTGGGCAGCGTCCATGTGAGATAGGAGGCGAAGAAGACTGCCCCGGCGGCAGCCAGAAATATCAGCAGGGACAGCCAGGTGCGGCGCGAGGGGCCTACAGCGACACTGGCGAATGCGAGCAGCAGTACAAACGATGCATAATTATAATATGACGCCGGCAACGGCGTGTCGAGGGAACCTAGTACCCCTATGAAGGCCGCCAAATATCCCGAATGGAACTGCAACAACGTGTTGGTTGCGATCGGCAGGATGACCCACGGCCGATGCAAGAGATACGTCAGTTGCGCCGCGGGGTTGACGGACGGGAACAGCGGAACGGATACACAGGAGAGCATATACGCGGTCCAGATCATCGCCACGGCGGCGATCGCGGCGGCGCTGAGCCACGCTCGGCGGTGAAGTTGTCGCGCGCACACCAGCGGCAGTGCTGCCATGGGCAAGTTGGTCGGCCTGGCGGTGATAACGATTACCGTGCCGACTCCAATCAGCATGGCCTCCCAGAATGCGGGGTCACGTTCCTCCGCGAGAACCCGATCGACGCAGGCTACCACGGCGAGCGTGAGGGCGATCATCAATCCGTCTTGCGCCGCTGAAGCGAACAGCGCCACGGTCATCGGCAGTACGAGCAATGCGGCAAGCGCCAGCCTGGTACGTCGCGCGAGGGACAGGGCGAGGGCTGCAACCAGCGCAGCCGCCAACGCATTCGCCATGCGCGCGGCAATCAGGCTGTGGACCACACTGAGGCGCAGCAAGTTACCAGCTTCGACGGCCAGCACCGCCGGCGCATACAGAATGGGCGGGTATCGCGCGGTAGCAGCGAATCCGACTTGCGTGGGGACGCCCCATTGCACGGAGCCGGCGTTGCCCAACATCCCGAGCGACACCTTGTGGTGATAATGTTGAAACACGCTGTAGACCGTCAGGAGCGATCGCAATATCGCCGGGTCCGCAACGCCCCCCGCATCATGGCCAAAGCGATATCCCAGCAAGCCGCCGTGGGCGATCTGTGAGATCCGCAGCATGTGGGTCGCCTCGTCCGGGTTCTGCCAAGGCGGTGTCACCACCGCGACCGCCAGCACGAGCGGCAACGCCCAGGCCAGATATAACACCGGCAAGGCGGCGGTGATCCGTTCCAGTATGGCGGAACCTGGGAAAGCATTCAGACGTGGCATCAACAGAGTCATCGGTTCATACAATCCAGATCGTGAGTGTGACTGCGACGAGCGTCAAGGAGTAGCTGTCCGCAATTCGTAACAGGCTTTCCCACGCGGTTCCCGTTTACCACAGAGGAGCGTGGCCGTGGTGTTGGCAATCATCGTGCTGGCCTGGAACGGGCGAGTTGTCATTATGGCGCGGAGACGCCCCCCCCCCAGCCAAGGCATGCAGCAGGCGGCAGCCGTGCCCTTGTACGCGATTCCGGTGAGGCAGCACGACGGCCGTCAGGCGCGGGCCTCCGCCGGCACGGACAAGCGCCCTTCATTGTCGTCGAACAATGGCGATTCGATGATTCCCATATGGTGCAAGCGAAAGGCCACAGCAGTGCACAACACTCCAAGACCGTATCTCAAGCTCCGTGAGAAGGTGATCGAAGAAGCCTCCGGGAAGTACCTCGTAGGACAGGAAATCTCGCCGATGCGAAAGCCAAAATGAACGGCCTGGATCAGCATCTGATTATCGAACACGAAATCATCCGAGCATTTGAGCAAAGGAAGGCGTTCGAGCACGGAGCGGCTCCATGCGCGATAGCCGGTATGGAACTCCGACAGTTTCTGGCCGATGAGCAGATTCTCGACGAGGGTAAGGAATCGGTTCGAGACATACTTGTACAGCGGCATCCCGCCGGCAAGGGCTCCCCCCCCAAGGATGCGGGAACCAAGAACGACATCGTAGTGACCAGATACAATCATCGACGTCATCGCCGTCACGAGGCGCGGCGCATATTGATAGTCCGGATGGAGCATCACGACGATGTCGGCGCCGCGCTCCAGGGCCGCGGCGTAGCAGGTCTTCTGGTTGCCGCCGTATCCGCGGTTCCTGTCGTGCCGCAACGTGTAAATCCCGAGACCGCGCGCGAGCGCGACTGTTTCATCTGTGCTGGCGTCGTCCGTGAGGATCACGTCGTCAACGATGTCGTGTGGAATCTCCGAATAGGTCTTCTGCAACGTGCGAGCGGCATTATAAGCCGGCAGCACGATGGCCACTCGTTTGCCCAATAGCATGGCTCGACCTCAACGTTCACATAGCGCAAGTGCCAGGCAGGTATATCCGCGCACGGCAAAGCCCTGCCTGGAACGCCGTCCGCGGTACGCCTGGCTAGCGCACACGCAGCGCCCACCGGACAATCGGGCGCAGTACCGGCAGAAACGGAAGCACCAGGCAACGGGCAACGAACGGAAATCGCAGAAATGGCAGGACCATGGTCATCACGATCCGGACCCGCGGGTTGTGCAGGCGTGAGACGAATTTCAGGTTGCGGAAGGTCACCGCCACGCCGTCATTCTCGCGGTCGCGCAAGGCCACGAGGTAATCCGATGCCAGTTTCGGGAAAAATCGCGGCGCAAGGCAATCGCGCGCGAAGTACCGCCGCCGCTGCGGCTCATCCGGAAAACTCGCCAGCAGCTTCCGGAAATAGATGGCCCTGCTTTCGGACATGCGCCGGGAATACGACGAGCTGCCGGTATGGATCCGCCACTGCGTCAGCGGAATATCGAGATAGATGTTGTCGTACCCTGCCCGGAACAGCCGCAGGAACAGATCGTCGTCCTCGTAACCCATCAGGTTCTCATCGAACCCGCCGACCGCCTCGAATGCCTTGCGGGAGATCAGCGAGGCCGACGGCAACACGAACATGTCCATGGTCAGGCAGGTGAACACGTCGCGCTTCGGGTGCGCGGACGGCATCATGCGAAGCAGCGAGCGCACGACCATGTTGCCATCGCTGTCGATCTCGTCGAGATCGCTGTAAACCCAACCCAACTCGCGTGCCCGGGCTTCCTGGAACGGCCTGACGAGCTCCTCCAGGTGGTTCGGGTACCAGGCATCGTCCTGATCGAGCAGGGCGATGTGGTCCGCGTTGGAACTGGCGATACCGAAATTGCGTGCCGAAGACTGTCCACCGTTGGGCTTCCGGAGCAGACGGATCGGATGGCTGTTCACGAAACGCTGCACGATGACCGGCCCGTCGTCGGTCGATCCGTCATCCACGACGATGATCTCGCTGGGAGGCAGGGTCTGATCGAGCACGCTGTCAAGCGCCCGAGCGATGAACCGGGCGCCGTTGTAAAGCGGGATGACCGTCACGATCCGCAGACCCGTCTCACCCATGTCGCACTCTGTTCTCCTTCGGGCACCGCAGCGTGGCCAGGCAGCCATCACGCGGCGCAGATGGCGGTCCGTGCCCCCCAATTGGACCCGCCGCCGCGGCGAGGCCGGTGCCGCACGGGGCGCCGGCAGTAGTTACCAGTGCCCATAAAAATGCGACAGTCTCAATTTCACCGCTGTTGACGGTGCAGCCCGACCGTAGATCGGGACCGCGGCTGCGACCGCCCTTTGACACCGCCGCCGCACCGCGCCATCAGACAAGGCGGCCCTGCTCCGGCCAAGGAAATTCGCATGTGTCGCAGCAACTTTCTCCCGGCGCCAAGGTCAGGCCGGACCGGCGGGAGCCAAGCTGTCGCCCGGGTATCGTGACGGGCTTCCGCGCCGGTGAGGAACGCGTCGCCGTGTTGCTGTCCACGCATAACGGCGCACCGTTTCTGGAGGCACAGCTCCGCAGTCTGCTGGCACAAACACATCGCGACTGGGTACTGTACTGGCGCGATGATGGGTCCTCCGATGACACGCAGCGGCTGGCGGCCGAATTCGCGGCCGAGCTGGGTGCCGGACGCTTTGTCACGGTACCGGGAGAGCGGCGCGTCGGCACGGCCGCGAGCTTTCTCACATTGCTCCGCGTGGCGCACGCCGACGGCCACGCCATCATGGCGTTCGCGGACCAGGACGATGTCTGGCTGCCGGAAAAACTGGCTCGGGGGGTTGCCGGGTTGGCCGCGTCGCGGCGAGAGACCCCTGCCCTGTATTGCGCCCGGCAATTGCTGGTGGATGCCGATCTTCGGCGCCTCGCGGTTTCGTTCCCGTTCCGTCGCCGGCCGGGGTTTCCCGCCGCGTTGACCCAGAACATCGCCACCGGTTGCACCATCATGCTGAATCGGCCGGCCGCGGCATTGCTTTGCGCCAGCCGGGCGCCGGCGGGCTGCATGCACGACTGGTGGTGCTACCTGCTGGTAGCTGGAGCCGGCGGGCATATTCTGGCCGACCGGGAACCCGTGGTGCTGTACCGCCAGCACGACCGCAACCTGATCGGCGCCGCGGCCGGCCGGACCCGCCGCGCGCTGGCCGCACTGCGCCGCGGTCCTTCGGCCTTCATGACGGTCCTCCGGCAGAACGTCGCCGCGCTGGAAGCACAGGCGGACCTGCTGACTCCCTCGGCGCGGGAGGAAGTGGTGCGAATTGCACACGCGTTGCGGGCCGGGCCGTGGCGCCGCGTGACTGTTCTCCGGTTGCCGGGCTTTGTGCGCCAGACGCGCCTCGAGACGGCGCTGTTCCGTGTATGGTTTATGCTCGGCTGACACCGCTGGCGGCGGGACGACTGCTACTTTCGGCCGAACGCCCCCACGGACAGCGCGTGGGAGACGCGCAGATCGACGCCGTGACCCGCGTGTTCCGGCGGCAGCGCGGGCGCCTGGGCAACCTCCTCGAAGGTCTGCCACGGCCGTTCGGCCACCGGGCGCAGGTCGCGCGGTGCTGGATTGAGGGCCGGCTGCGGCGACGGCGCGCTGGCGGCTGCCACCATCACGCCGTTGTCGGGCCGGTCGTAGATGAAGCCATAGGTCGGGTAAACCGCGCCGAACTCGCCGCTGCGCCCCAGCCCGACCCGCACCGCCGTCCAGTCGTTGGCCTCGGACACGTCCACCACCGGGACGTTGTGGGCCACGCCGCCGTGCATGCCCGGCCCCCACCAGTTGGCATGGTCGATCTCGACCTCGCGGGCGTTGATGATCCGGCTGACCACCGCGACGTGCCCCAGGCGCATCCTCGGGTTGGCGCGGAAGGCGAGCACGCTGCCGATCGCCGGCACGTGGCCGCGGGCATACACCCCCGCCGCGTGGCCCCACCACTGCCAGGCGTTGCCGGCCAGGGCTATGCCCGAATCGCGGCGAGCGAACGGCACGCAGGAAAGGCCCCCGCCATGCGCGCGCCGCCATTTGGGGGCGACCTTGCCGCGCAGGACGATGCGCACGGCATGATGCCCGACAGCGACGCGATGGTGCGCGACTATCGCGGCGTGGTGCATGATCACCGATGCTCGGTGCACAACCATCGACGCGTGGTGCGTGACCTGCGCGACATGGCGGGAGATAGCGACATGGCGGGAGATAGCGACGTGGCGGGAGGCACCGACGTGGAAGCCTGATCTACTTCGGGAAATGACCGATGCGAAGGCACCGTGCGCAACCAATGGGCTGCAGAATGTGAGCAACCACCCCAGTAAGAGTGTCTTCGCGCCGGTTCCCCGCACCCGCATTGGTTAGTCCCCCGGTTTTGCGCCCAGCCTTGTCCTGCGGTAGCAGCAGGGTTGCAACGATGGCAACCCACGGCGTGCATCGTTTCACCGAGAGATGGCGAATTCGTTAATGCGAGGCTGTGGATAAGTCCGGAATCGGGGAAGACTGTCCTAATCCCTCGAAATTGATGCACTGGCGACGGAGCTCGACGCGTCCGTGGCGATGACGGCACGCCCCGGACGCAGGCGAATCACATGGCGTAGGTCGCGATTCCACGCCATCCCGGCGAAAACGGGCACTCATGCCGCACAGGTCGCCGCTTTCGCGGGCATGGCGAGAGCCGTGCCCTCCCCACGAAAACCGGTTCACCTGTTCCTGGGAGTCGCGCTACCGCACGGCCGGCTCGTCGCCATTTCGCGCGCTCGGGCGGGCCATGGCGGTTGGCTCGCCGTGGAACGGCACGGGCCAGGCGTTCCGGCAGCCGGCTGTCACTTGCAGGCGGTGACCATGATTTCCACCAGGATGTCGGGGTGGGCCAGCTCGGCTTGGACGCAAGCCCGAACCGGTGCGCCGCCCGCCGGCAGCCACGGCGTCCACAGCTCGTTCATCGCCGCGCGGTCCTTGATATGCTTCACCCAGATCAGTGCCTGGAGGAGCCGCGTCTTGTCGGTGCCGTGGGTTTCCAGCATCTGGTCGATCTGCGCGAGCACGTCGGCCGTCTGGCCCTTGATGTCCTTGGTCGTGTCCCGTGCGGTGATACCCGGAAGGTAAACGAAACCGTGGTATTCCACGGCCTTCGACAGAATGCCGCCTGACTCGGTACGGATGATCTTGCTCATGGCCTCCCCTTTGCCCCTATGCGGTCGATGGCGCCGCTTCTAGGCGATGCCGGCCGGTCAGGCCAGTGTTTCGGTCACGTTGTCCTGGTCGCGTCCGGCACCGGCGCGGTGCCGGCCAGCCGCGCCGGCGGCGGCCAGCCGCACCGAGACGCGCGCAATCCGCCCACGAGACTCCGGCCGAGCCGCTGCTCCGGCGCCGATGCCGGTCAGGGCCGCGCGGCGGGAGCAGGCGGCGGCAGTGCGCCTTGCTCCGGCGTCCGGTCGCCCTCGGCGCCGGTATTGCGCACGCAGTCGGTCACCATGCTGTCGCGCTCATACATCTGGGAGAGGCCACGACCCGGCGTGTTCGCGGTATCATCGGCCGAGAACGGCGTGTTGACCTGCGATGGGCCGGCATAGATCGCGTCGCGGTGACGAATATTGTACATCTCGTCGGCACGCTGCCGGCACGCCGCCACGGTTTCGGCATGTTCGCGGGCCTCTGCGCTGCCGGGCCGCGGACCGGGACCGGCGCACGTCGCCAGCAGCAGAAGACCCAGGGCCAGCGATGCGCCGGCCGGGCCCATGCCGCGACCCGGGCGCGGCCGGCAGGCTTGGCGATCGCTCATGCGGGGGATCCTGTCAGGTGGCCCGCGGCCGGCGGCCGCGGCAGCAACGGGTCCAGGCTGGCGCGGAAGCGCTGTTCGTCGAACCGCGCCTCGGGCGTCAGCGGCGTGGTGGCGGCGGTGCGCAGCAGGCTGGGGTGGAGGTCGGCGCCGTCACGCTCCAGGCGGTACAGCGGGATGGCCCAGCGCGCCCGCGCCAGCAGATCGACCAATGCCAGCAGCCGCAGGCAGAGCGCCAACCCGTAGCTGGTGCCGAGTCCCACCGTGCCGTCCACCGCGCCGGCCCAGCAGCGGGCGTCCGGATCGGCCAGCGCCAGGTCGGTGTGCGAGCCGTCCGGGCGACGGAAGCGGAAGCCACGGACGGCGCTCCAGGACTGGGCGATGGCGGCTTCGCGGGCGGCGTACCAGGCGCGCTCCAGGTCGCGACCGCGCACTGGGGGCAGCGCCTCCGGCGGGACATCCACCAGATAGGTCACCGACCCGTCCGGGCCGGCGCCCACGCGCACCGACAAGGGCTGCTCTTGCGCTTCCATTCGTGTGAGGATGTACCCGCGGCGCCGGGCGCGCCAGAGGGCCACGGTACGTTTAGGGGCACGGTCCGTTTGGGGACACAATCCGTTTGGGAGGGGTTTGCATGTCAGCCGAACTTCAGCAACTGACCGCCACCGAGGCGACTCGCCGCATCCGGGCCGGCAAGCTGCACCCCGCGGAGCTGATGCAGGCCTGCCTGGCGCGGATCGCTTCACGCGAGCCGGAGGTGCGCGCTTTCGCCTGGTTCAATGCGGAGGCGGCGTTGCGCGCCGCGCAAGCCGCCCTGCCCGGGCCGCTGCACGGGCTGCCGATCGGCGTGAAGGACGTGCTGGATACCGCGGACATGCCCAGCGAGTACGGTTCGCCGATCTGGTCCGGCTGGCGGCCCCGCGCCGACGCCGCCTGCGTGGCCTGGGCGCGCGCCGCCGGGGCCGTGGTGGCGGGCAAGACCGTGACCACCGAGTTCGCCACCCGCAAGCCCGGCCCGACGACGAATCCGGCGAATCCGGGGCACACGCCGGGGGGCTCCAGCAGTGGATCGGCGGCGGGGGTGGCGGCGGGGTTTTTCCCGCTGGCGTATGGGACGCAGACCGCCGGCAGCGTGATCCGGCCGGCGGCGTATTGCGGTGTGGTGGGCTACAAGCCGAGCTTCGGAACGATCTCCCGCATCGGCATGAAGGTCATGTCGGACAGCCTCGATACCGTTGGCGTCCTGGCACGCTCGGTGGCCGACTGTGCGCTGCTGGCCGGCACGGTGTCCGGGCGCGACCTGGGGGACCCGGAGGCGCGGCCGGCGAGAGCGCCTCGGGTGGGCCTGTGCCGGTCGCCGAGCCGGGACCTGGCCGGAGCGGAGACACTTGCGTTGTTGGAGCGGGTCGGCGGGGCGCTGGGGCGGGCCGGGGCTGCGGTTTGCGATCGGGAGCTGCCGGAGGCGTTCTCCGCGCTGGTGCGGGCGCACCCGGTCGTCATGAACAGCGAGAGCGGACGGGCGCTGGGGTGGGAGCTGGCGGCGGCGCGCGACGGGATCAGCCCCGGGCTGCGCGAGAGGCTGGAGTTCGGGCTGGGCTGCGGCGAGGCGGAACGGGCGGCGGCGTTGGAGGTGTTCGCGCAGACGCAGCAGGCGTTCCCGGCGGCGATGGAGGGGCTGGACGTGCTGGTAACCCCGTCCGCGCCGGGCGAGGCGCCGGCCGGGCTGGATTGGACGGGCGACCCGGCGTTCAACTTCATCTGGACCAGCCTGCACGTGCCCTGCGTGACGGTGCCGGCCGGGACCGGGCCGAACGGGTTGCCGCTGGGGATCCAGATCGTCGGGCGGGCGGGAGAAGATCGGGCGGTGCTGGCCTGGGCGCAGTGGGTGGCTGCGGCGATCGGGTGAGCAGCGGCGGCGTAACGCAACGCTCATACTGTATCGCCGACCATTCGCCGCGGGGTCAGCTCCCCGCCAGAAGCCGGTGCGGCATCGCTGGCGAAGCGACGGAGTAGGCCGTTACCAAATCCGTCAGGTCCTCGTCGCCGCTGACCAGCAGCCCGGCACTGCTGGCGATTGCCAACAAGCGACTCCTGCTTTCTTCGGCGATGTCTGGAAAGACGTGGATGACGGGCCTGAGCCTGCCCCGGGGGCACTCGACCCGGGGGCCCGCCATGACGACGGACGCCGCACCATCCGCCCTCACCGCGCCCGCCACACCAGTGTCGCCGACACCGCATAATTCCACACCACGCCGATCACCGCCCCGATTGCCCCCGCCATCGTCCACCGCATATGCTCCGCGAACAGCGTCTGCGCGATGCCGATATTCGCCACCGCCCCCACGCCGCACACCAGCATGAACAGCAGCAGCCCGCGCCACAGCCGGGGCCCGCGCAGGCGCTGGTCCCGGTAGGTCACCGCATTGTTCAGCTCGAAGTTGAACACCATCGCCACCACGGTGGCGATCGCCACTTCCGCTTCGAACGCCAGCCAGGTGGCCTGGCGCAGCGCCGCCAGCACGGCCAGGTTCACCAGCACGCCCAGCGCGCCCACCAGGGCAAACGAGATGAACCGCAGCGGCACCAGCCCGCCGAACACCTTGTCCAGCAGCAGCCCGGCGAACTGCGTCAGCACCAGCACGTCCAGCTTGCTCTCGCCTTGCACTCTGGCGCGGAACTGCGCCGGCACCTCGATCACCCGCAGCGGCGCCGGCGCGCTGAGCACCAGGTCGAGCAATATCTTGAAGCCCTGGCCGGTGAGGTGGCGGGCGAGTTCCTCGAACAGCGGACGCGGCAGCATGAAGAAGCCGCTCATCGGGTCCGTTAGCGGGGTGGGCAGGAACATCCGGGCCAGCCTGATGCCGCCATCCGACAGCACATGGCGCCAGCGGTTCGCCAGCCCCGCGTCGTCGCCGCCCGCGACGTGCCGGCTGGCGACGGCGAGGTCGTAGGCGCCGCCCTGCAGCGCGTGCAGCATCACGGGCAGCCGCGTCTCGTCGTGCTGCAGGTCGCCGTCGATCACCGCGACGAAGGCGGCGGAGGAGGCCAGTGCCCCCTCGATCACCGCGGAGGCCAGCCCGCGCCGGCCGATCCGGCGGATGCAGCGCACGCGCGGGTCGGTCTGGGCGATGCGGCGGATTTCACCCCCGGTGCCGTCGGGGCTGTCGTCGTCCACATAGATCGCCTCCCACGCGATGCCGGCCAGGGCGGCATTCAGCCTGGCGGTCATTGGCGCCACGTTCGGCCGTTCGTTGTAGCAGGGGATCACCACGCTGAGCGTGGGAGCGCCGGATGCCGTCGGGCCTTGCGCCGCCGGAAGCGCGGCCGCGGTATCGGAAGGGGACGTCATGCGATCGGCCTCGCCAGCCCGATTGGTCGTGGCCGGGAGATACCGGAGGGCTGCACCCGGTCAAGAGGCGGAGCGACGCAGGGCCGCCGCGGGCATCGTTTGGACGAAGCATACGAAAATTGGCCCTGACCGCATAAATTTTTCGATTCTTCCGGATTTAATCCCATATCACGGCCGATCGACGCTATATGTCGAACTGCCGGGTCTGATGTCCACCCACCGGAAGGCCGTTCGTCTAAATTAAGGAACAACGTCGTGAAATTCCGCTTGCTGTCCCTGTGGTGCTTTGGTGCCGTCCTGGCCTGGGGCACACCGGCCGGCGCCCAGAGCTTGTCCGACAGCCAGATCCTGCAGCAGTTCAACGCCGTCATCCTGGGCAATTTCAGCACCAGCGCCGACGTGGATGGCCGCACGCTCATCGGCGGCAACATGACCGGCGGCGCGACTTTCGCCGTCAACCCCGCGGCCGAAGCGGCCTCGACCTTCGCCGCCCTGACGGTCTATGGCAACGAGACCAGCAGCAATCCCTTCAACCTGGACAACGCCCAAGCCGCCATGATTGCCGGGACCAACGCCGGCAATTTCAACCTGAACGGCGGGGGCAGCGTCTTCGTCGGCGGCAACAACACCGGTGCCTTCGCCAGCAGCTCCGGCGGCGCGAGCGTCTCGGTGGTCGGCCGCAACAGCGGCCAGATCAGCCTCGGCAGCGGCGGCAGCGTCGCCATCGGCGCCGCCAACAGCGGCAATATCAGCATCAATGGCGGCACCGGCACCGTCGCGATCAACGGCAAGAACAGTGGCTACCTGACACTCAACAGCGGCGGGTCGGTCAAGGTCAATGGCAATGCCGGCAGTGGCCAGGGGAATCGCACTTGAAACCGCTTGACAGCCGACTCGGCGCTTGCCCGGCTCGGAGGTGATCGATTCTACCCCTCGGCATGCGAAACATGCCTGGGGAGGCCGCCTTGGATCAGTTTATCGCC
>Ga0307373_10001224_pt1 | contig 48123 bp, 34 predicted proteins | sample OX2MG_FD_202534 | JGI IMG/M metagenome (GOLD analysis project Ga0307373, IMG submission 202534) | Soil microbial communities from Risofladan, Vaasa, Finland - OX-2 | ecosystem: Environmental > Terrestrial > Soil > Coastal area > Acid sulfate soil | place: Finland: Risofladan, Vaasa | collected...
GTCTCAACCAAAACCCCGCGTATTCTACACGCCAGGTTGAGAAAGGTTGCCATCTTCGCGGAGATTTTTTCCAAAAGTTGCCGGGAAAATACGGGCCAAGCGGATTTTCCGACAGGCACTAGCTAGAAGCTCCATGAGAAACTCTACGGCGATACGGGTTCCCTTGATGACAGGCTTGCCGACAAGCACCTTTGGGTCCACACTGATTCGATCTTGCCAGTCCATCTTTTATCTCCCGAGTTGGGTTAGTCCCTTGGACGGCTGATGTCGCTCGCCATGCATCAAGAATAACACCGTTTGGCGAACGGGAGAAGGTGGCGATCAGGTGTCCCACTTTTGGCGTGTTCTGTTGAAGTTCACGGCGGACTTGGAAATGTTGCCCCCCATCCTTTTTCACGAGTCTACCGAGAGTCCCACCCCCAGCTTCTTCGCCAGCGCCGTCAATTGCGCCCAGTTTCCCTCATCGAACGGAATGCCGGCGGCTTGGCGCTGGGCCAGCGTGCGGCGCTCGGGGTCGCCGGGAAGCTGGATGGCGTCGCACCCGTCAACCCGTGGGCAACTTCGCGTGAAGGCCGCGAGTTGCGTGACCTCGGCCGCGAAATGCGCCGCGCCCCCCAGGTGCCCGGGGTCGAGCGCGAGCATGAACACGCAATTGCCGTTCTGATTGATCGGCGTTTCGCGGATCGTGACTCCGCCCGACAACGCCCCGGCGAAGATCTCGACGATCAGCCCCAGCCCGAACCCCTTGTACGCCTGGAGCCCGCCCATCGGGAGGATCGTGCCGGGCGGGCTGGCGTAGAGCGTGTTGGGGTCGTTCGTCGGCCGGCCCTCGGCGTCCAAGAGCCAGCCGTCGGGGCAACTCTGGCCGGCGATCTTCTTGACTCGCACCTTTCCCTCGGCCGTGGCGCTGGTGCCGAAATCGAGCACCAGCGGCTCGTCGCCGTGAGGCACGCCGAACGCCAACGGATTGGTGCCCAGCCGCGGCGCCTTTCCGCCGGGCGGGGCGACACGGCGCGCATGGCCGTGGGTGTTGACCATGATCATGGAAACCAGCCCGGCCGCCGTCGCCTGCTCGCAGTATTCGCCCAAACGGCCGATGTGGCCCGCGTGGACCAGCGTTCCCACGCCGGTGCCCGCCGAGCGGCCTTTGGCAATCAATCGGTCCATCAGCCGCCGCGCTTGCGTCTGGCCAAAACCCCAGCCGCCGTCGGCCACCAGGGTCGTGGCCGTCTCGCGGTCCACCGTGAATGCGGCGCCCGGGACGACCTCGCCCTTGGCGACGGAGTCGAGGTAGAAGGGGATCCGCATCACGCCGTGCGAGTCGTGCCCGCGCAGGTTGGCGCCCACCAGGCTGGCGGCCACCTGACGCGCCTCGTCGCGGCCCACCCCGCCGGCGGCCAAGAGTTCGGTGGCGAAGTCGGTTAGTGTCGAGGCGGGAATCGAGGGCATGGCAGTGCTTGTCAGTTGTCAGTTGTCAGTTGTGGTCTCGTTCCCACGCTCTGCGTGGGAATGCTTCTTCGGACGCTCCGCGTCCCCGTTGGGCGATTGTGTGGTTCGGTGCCATCGGGGCCGCGGAGCGGCGGGCGGGACGTTCCCACGCGGAGCGTGGGAACGAGTAGCTATTTGGCCTCCCATTGCCTCAGCGCCTCGAACACCGTGATCGCGACCGAGTTCGAGAGGTTCAAGCTGCGGGCTTCGCCGCGGATCGGAATCCGTAGCAGCCGCTGGCGATTGGCCTCGATCAGGCTCGGCGGCAGTCCGCTCGATTCGTTGCCAAACACGAACACGTCGCCGCGTTCGTAATGGACTGAAGCGTAGCTTTGCTCGGCCGTCTTGCTGAAAAAGTAGGGCTGACCGGATGGCAGCTTCGCAACCAGCGCCGGCCAGTCGTCGACGGCTTCCCATTCGAGGTGTTCCCAGTAATCAAGCCCGGCACGGCGGAGGTAGTAATCGTCGATGCGGAAGCCCAGCGGGCGGACCAGCCAGAGTTTGGCCCCGGCCGCCACGCATGTGCGGCCCACGGCGCCCGTGTTGTGGGGTATCTCCGGCTGATGGAGAACGACGTGTAGCCGCGGTTCATACTTCATTATTCCTGAGTCGATACCACGCGGCCGCCCATGAATCAAGTGGGCCCCATGCCGCCCGAGCTGAAAGCTCTTTCCGTGGTTATCGCCCCGACGTGCCATCGGACCAACGACAGCCGAACATCTCGATCGACAGGTTGCTGGCGGGCGCGTGCCATGTGTATGGCAGGATCGACGAAATTCCACGCTGGGAGCTCTGGCGACCTACAAGGCCGCGCGTAAACCGCTGTGGGATAATGAGTTGCAAAATTGGGCTTGCTAGTTTGAGCGATAACCGATACTATAACTAGTGGTTTGAAGCCACATTTTTGAGACTGAAAAGGTTCCACCCCGATGACAAGAGCCCCCGGGCTCTCCCGAAAGGGTAGTCGGGGTGGTCGCTTTCATGGTCGCACTTCTTGCGGATACCGACAAGATGCGCGCGTTAGTGCCGAAAGCATTGAACGTCAGTACCAAATCTTGCTGCCGTGGGCGAATATGTCAAACTGGCTCTTCACAGCACGTTTAACCAAGTCAAGGCTTCTCCTGTCGCTCGAATTCCAGGCCCTGTAAATCGCCCAGTTGAAGTAATCGGCGACTTGCAGCCCGCAGCACGATTTTGATTCGTGATGCAGAATTCGATACCTCACGCCCGCAGGTAGCATTTTTGACAGTGTTGCCTTGATTGCCTTCTCAATGGCCCTTCGCTTCTTTTGGACTGGCAGGCGATCCGTAATGACGATCAGTTCGGACCATTGCCCAGGGTTTGAGCCGTTGATTACCTAGTCATTGTAAAAAACTTCGTCCCACCCGGCGAGAAATCCAGATTTCCCCCTTCGTCAAGAAAGATGTACGCCGTATTCGATGCCGACTTGGTTTCCGCCATCCCACCTATCTACAACCTGGAATGGCAAGCGGCAAGTCGAAAAGAGAGCTTGGCAACCCGGCGGGTCGCAGGCGGGTGTGATCGGGGGGCTGCGTGAAAAACTCACACGGTAGAAGTCACAGGTTCGAGTCCTGTGCCGCTCAAGACGTCGTCAGGCTTGAAAGCCTGACCTGCTTCAGGCTTGAAAGCCTGACCTACGGGCCCCACCAAGACGGGTGGAGATTCGCGGCCAGCCGCTCGACATCTTGCTTTGGGCCACGTACACTTGAAACCATCATGGTCGAAACGGACAGATTGCCGAGGGCGATGGAAGCGGCTCGCCGCGACTTGCTCGCGCGCCGCGAGAAGGCGGGGCATTGGGTCGGCGAACTTTCGAGTTCCGCCCTTTCCACCGCCACGGCCACGAGCGCGCTGGCCTTGGTGCGGCGCCATCTGGGGCCCAATTGCGGCACGCGACACCCGGCGGACGACGACGAATCGAAGCTGAGCGAGCTGATCGTCGGCGGGCTGAAGTGGCTCGCCGACGCCCAGAACCGCGATGGAGGTTGGGGCGACACCGACCGTAGCGTGTCGAATATCGCCACGACCATGCTCGTGCGGGCGGCGTTTCAACTCACCTGCGTGCCGGCCGACCGGCCGGACATGCTCCAGCGGGCCGACGCCTATATTCAATCACAAGGCGGCATCGCCGGTTTGCGTCGCCGCTATGGCAAGGACAAGACCTTCGCCGTGCCGATCCTGACCAACTGCGCCTTGGCCGGGCTGGTGCCGTGGCGCGAGGTTTCGCCCTTGCCTTTCGAGTTGGCCTGTTTGCCGCGGTCGTGGTATCGGTTCCTGCGCCTGCCGGTGGTCAGCTATGCGATTCCCGCCTTGGTGGCCATCGGCCAGGCGCGCTACTTCCACCGCAAGCCGCGCAACCCTCTGGCTCGACTGGTGCGCCGTCTTTCGATCGACAAGAGCCTGCGCGTGCTCGACGAACTGCAACCAGCCAGTGGAGGGTTCCTTGAAGCGACGCCGTTGACGAGCTTCGTGGTGATGAGCCTGGCCGGCATCGGCCAATCGCGGCACCCCGTGGCGCGGCGCGGCGTCGAGTTCCTGATCAACTCCGCCCGCCCCGATGGCTCGTGGCCGATCGATACGAACCTGGCCACATGGGTCACGACGCTTTCGATCCAGGCGCTGGCCGCCGGCGACATCGCCCCGTCCCAAAGCTCCGGAATTCTCACGAATTCCGCTACGCTCGGCGGCGACGACCTCAACGAAACGCTCGGCGACGAGTGCGTCGAGTGGCTTTTGAATTGCCAGTGCCGCAAGGTCCACCCGTACACGGGCGCGTTGCCGGGCGGCTGGGGATGGAGTGATCGGAGCGGCTCGGTGCCCGACGCCGACGATACGGCCGGCGCGCTTTTGGCCCTTGGGTCGGTGCGTCGATCGCGCGCGGCCAACGGCGCGACCGACGCCAAACTCGCGCCGTTGGATCGCGCGGCCGCAGCCGGCGTCCGTTGGCTGCTCGACCTTCAAAACTCCGATGGCGGCTGGCCGACCTTTTGCCGCGGCTGGGGCCAATTGCCCTTCGACCGTAGCGGCACGGACTTGACGGCCCACGTTTTGCGGGCGTTGCAGGTCTGGACCCGTGTCACTGCGGGCGAGGCGGAACCACGGGCTCTAGGGCGGCCGGCGGTGTCGGGCGAGCGTTCGGGCATGGCCGTCCGTCGCGGCTTCGAGTTTTTAGCCCGAACGCAGAGGAGCGACGGAGCTTGGCAGCCGCTTTGGTTCGGCAACCAGCACCATCCATGCGAAGCCAACCTGGTCTACGGCACGGCCCGCGTGCTGCTGGCGTACCGCGATTACGGCCGTCTCGACAGCACGGCGGGCCAACGAGGGTTGACTTGGCTGGCGGACTCCCAGAATTCAGACGGAGGTTGGGGTGGCGGCGCCACGGCCGCCGGCGGTCGATCGAGCGTCGAAGAAACGGCGGTGGCGGTCGAAGCGTTGCTCGGTCGCATGCCCGCGCCAAGCCGCAGCGCCAGCGAGGCGCCGCTTGCGACGGGGACGGCAGGCACACTGCAAAGCATTATAGATCAAGGACTTGCCTGGCTCGTCGACGCGGTCGAAGCCGGACTTCACGCGGAAAGTTCGCCGATCGGTTTCTACTTCGCGAAATTGTGGTATTATGAAGCCCTCTATCCGCTGATCTTCACGGTTTCCGCGCTAACCCGGGCGGCGTCTCGCCCGGATCGGTTGGCGGAACGCCGTCCCACCTTACGTAACGAACCCACCACCGCACGCTGATCGAGCACCACGACTTTGACAACCGCACCCGTCGAACCAACACTGCTTGACGAACCAACACTGCTTGACCCTTCCGCGGAGCCGATGTCTTCGCGGAAGTCGCGCCGCCGCAACACCAGCCATCTCAAGCTCGTGCCCGAGAGCAAAGCAGAGCGAGAGTCGCTCCGCACCCGCTGCGCGGAGGTGGCCTCGCGGCTCGACAAATCGCGCCCCATCGGCAAGGACGAGCTCGAGTCGATCGCCCGCCGCGCGCTCGACGAAGCGGGCCTTGCCGAGGGTTTTCTCGGTTGGACGATGGTGGCTCTGGCCACGTCGTTCTGGCGAGAGCAAGTGGCGGGCGTGCCGTACGAGCGGCGGCTGTTCCTCTTGCCGCATTGTTTGAAACACGCCGAAGGGTGCCCGGCCGAATACGACGACTACGGGCTTGACTGCCGGCGTTGCGGGGCGTGCAGCATCGCCGATTTCCGCACGCGGGCCGAGGATCTGGGCTACAAGGTGCTGGTGGCCGAAGGTTCGCCGATCGTGCTCAAGATCATCGTCGGCGGCTACATCGACGCGATCTGCGGCGTGGCTTGTCTCAACGTGTTGGAGAAAGCGATCGACAAGATCCTGCTGGCCGGAATTCCCTGCATGGCGGTGCCGCTTTTGTCGAGCGATTGTCGCAACACGTCGGTCGATGAAGATTGGGTGCTGGACATGATCAACCTCCAACACGCGCCTCCGCCACAGCGGACCAAGACCTACGTCCACCTGATGCGCGCCGCGGCCGGCCTGTTCGAGCCTGCCGAGCTGGAGCGGCTGGCCCCGCGCCAGCGCGGCGGTTCGAGCCTGGCCCAACTGAACGGCCAGGGAATCGCCGGGCTCGACCCGATCGCCGGCACCGAAGCCATCGCTTACGATTTCCTGTCGAAGGGGGGCAAGCACTCGCGGCCGTTCATCACGCTGGCCGTGTACGACGCGCTGACCGGCGGCGCCGGCACGTCGCCCGCGGGGGCCGAGGCGCTCGCGGCGATCCCGCATGCGGCCAAACGAGCGGCCATGTCGATTGAAACGTTTCACAAGGCGTCGCTGGTTCACGACGACATTGAGGACGACGACCCGTTCCGCTACGGCGAGGCGACGTTGCACCGCAAGTACGGCGCGGCGACGGCGATCAATGTGGGCGACTACCTGATCGGGCTGGGCTACCGGCTCATCAGCCGCGACGCCGCGGCGATCGGGCCGGACACCGCCGCCGACATTCTCGACCGGCTGGCCGACGCCCACATGAAGCTCTGCGAGGGTCAAGGGGCCGAATTGCTCTGGCGCGATTCGCTCGACAAGCGGCTGACGCCGCTGGACGCCCTGAAGATTTATGCCCTGAAGACGGCCCCGGCCTTCGAGGCGGCCCTCTACTCCGGGCTGCGGCTGGCGGGCCCCGCGGGCGACGGCGCCGCGTGGGTGGCGCCTTTCGCCAGGCACTTGGGTGTGGCGTTCCAGATTCTCAACGACCTGGGCGACTGGCGCGGCGACGACCACAACAAGCTCTTGGCCGCGGGCGACCTGTTGGGCGGACGGCCCACCGTGTTGTGGGCCTTGGCCCTCGAGGGATTGGGCGAGGCGCAACGGGCCGAGTTGGAGTCGCTGGTCGCGGCGGGGCGGATCGACGAAGAGACCATTGCACGCGTCCGCCGGCTTTATCAGGCGGCGGCCGTGTTCGACAAGGCCACGCGGTTGGTCGACAAATACCACCAGCGCGCCGAAGCCGTGGCCGACGAGGTCCAACCCGAGGAGCTCCGGCGCTTGCTCTATTACCTGGTCGACACCGTGCTGGAGCGGCCGCAAGCCGATGCGCCGCCGGTCGTCGTGACCGCGCTGGAGTTGGTCGCCAAGGCGTAGGGTGGGCATCGCCCACCCATCCCCTGGATCAAAACGTAGGGTGGGCACCGCCCACCAATCCCCTGGATGTAGCGCCGCCCCAGTCGAGCGCCCGAGGTACAAGAGGTTAGGGAGTAGAGGTTAGAGGTAAGGAATTCACGGCGGGCGCCGATCCTCAAATCCTAACCGCTAACCTCCGACCTCTAACCTCCTCTAACTTCTAACTTCTAACCTCTAACCTCTAACCTCTAACCTCTAACCTCTAACCTCTAACCTCTAACCTCTAACCTCTAACTTCTAACCTCTAACCGCCGGCCCGTTCCGCATGCCGAGCGAACCTCACCCGATGACCCCCGACCTCGAAACGCTGTCTCGCTTGTTTTACGACGCGCTCGAATCGCTCGGCGAATTCACCGAAGTGGCCGCCGGCGAATTACCCGACGCCTATCGCGGGCTCTTGGCGCACGACGCCCACATGACGGTCTCGGTCGAGAGGTTCCACGGCGGGCCGGTAAGCGTGCGCGTGCTCGACAGACGCGTCACATCGACGCACTACGCCCGCAAAATCGTGCTCCAGCGAGAATCGGATGGGCGGGTCGTGCAGTTCGGCATCATGCGGGTCAATTTCGGCTGCCTTTCGCCCGAGGTTCGGGCTGAGATTCAAAGCGAAGCCGTCCCCTTGGGGCGGATTCTGATCCAGCACGATGTGCTGCGTCAAGTTCAGCTCTTCTCGCTCTGGCGGATCACGACGGGCGCGGAGCTCACGAGGCTGTTCGGGCTACAGCGGCCCGGCGTCACCTACGGCCGCACCGCCTTGATCGACTTGAACGGCATGCCCGCCGTCGAGTTGATCGAGATCGTCGCGCCGGTCGCCTGAGTGCTACTCGTCAATTCAGCGCTTGAAGCAAGCGGCGAATCTGGCGATGCACCTCGGCGGTCTGGCGCACGACGAGCGTGCCATGGATGGCGCGAATCGCGCCGCTGCCACCGACCGTGTCCCAGCTCGCCGGCTCGATGAGATCTGGAATCGCTTTGGCCAATTCCGCCGCGGCAGGATTGATACGCTCGACAGAGATGCCTCCACCCATCTGCGGCATCGGGGCGGCAGGGCTCGTGGCAGGTTTCTGCTCGGCAGGCTTGGACGCGGGAGTCGTGGCAGGCTGGATGGCGGCGGGGGCCGAGGGATTGCCCTGGGACGCGGCGGCGTTGGCAACGAGCCACTTCGCCGGAAGCTTGTAGACCTTGAGTTGCAAGCCCTCCTCGTCTTCAACCACCGGCGCCTGTTCGACCGGGTGTTGTTCGGCTTGCCGCCGGTCGACCTCGCGCAACGATTCGAGGAGCAGCACGATTTCTCGATGCGCCGCCTGCGTCTGTGAGATGACCAGGGTCAGCGACTTACGGTACGATTTGATCGTGCCCGGCCCCCCCGTCTCGTCCCACGTTGTCGATTCCACGGACGTAGTCACCAGATCGATCAGTTCGGCGAAATCCGCGCCGTAACCAACGACCAAATCATCGTCATTCGCCTTGACCAAGTCGGCCACGGGATAAAGCCTGGTCGAGAGCATGTTCTCGGCTTCGGTCTTGGTGGTGATCAGCAGCACCTCGTCGCGGATGACGTAGGTCAGGTCGAGCTCCCCCAAGAGCATGTCGAGGGCCGAGCTCAGCTTCACGTCGTGAATTTGCCGCGTGATCGTGGTGTCGGAACCGACGCCCGCGTCAGCCAGCGCCTTGTTGTCGAGTTGAATCTGGATTTTGTGCGTCTGCTTGAGGATCTCCACAACGTCCGAAAGCGGCTGATCGGTGAAGTCCAAGCTGGTTTGCTCGGTGAGCGCCGCCTCGATGGCGGCCTCCCTCTCGCCAAGCGGCGGTTGGGACTCCTGCCCCGCCAACAGCGCCGGGACGAGCAGCAGACAGAGGGGCCAGGCGAAACGGGTCAGGGAGCTTGCGCGTGAACGAATGGACATGATCTTCTCCTTCTCTGTGGGACCGGGGCACGAACGTGATGAGAGGCGGTCGCCCGATTTGCCTCTCACGCCAGGGCGGCCGCCTGAACTGGAAACTACCACCGACGACGACTGGATGCAAGCGTCCCGGCGGAAGACGCCGCAACAGCTTCGCGGAACGCCACGGAGGGCGTTCCCTACAGAACGCAATGCGACGATCCTGGCGGAAATGGTTTCAAGGCGCTTTGATCGCATCGCGGGCCACCTGCCGCGCCAACTTGAAGGCGTTGCCTAGGGTTTGAGCCCTGGCTTCCATTTGCTCGACCGTCAGGCTGCGGTTCGATGTGTTCGACGACAATCCGGCGATGGCCACCGTGAGCGGCAGGAGGTCCAGGAACTCACGGTAACGCCGCTTGAGCGCTTCGTCGTCGTTCGACATGTCAGGCGATGGCCTTAACGGCGTTTGAAGAACTTGTTCAGCACGTCGGCGGCGGCAGTCCGGCTGTCGGCCGAGTTGTCCTTGGCAGAGACCGGCAGTTTTCCGGGGGCTTTCTTCTCGACGTGCTTCTTGCTCGAAATCGCCGACGATTCCGCCTGAGCGCCTTCTTTCCCTTGATCCTTTTCCGACCCCTTGGTGGCACCCATGACCTGGCTTTCGCCGACGTCGATCTCGCTGGTTTCATTCACATTGACCACTCGAGTCTCCGCCACGCCGACCCTTTGGTCCTTGTCGGTCAGCCATTGGCTCACGTCAACGCGTTCGTCAGGCGATTCGGCGGTCCGCGCGGCCGCTTCCCCGACACTCTCGACCTTGGGCCGCTTCTTTGAACTAACGGCGGTGGGCAGGCAGACCTCAAACTCCAGCGGGCCGATCGTCAGCTTGTCGCCGGCCTTCAATTCGCGTTCGCCGGAAACGCGCTCGCCGTTGACGTGCGTGCCGTTCTTGCTGCCAAAGTCGCGGACGGCCACGAAATTGTCTTCGATCAGCAAGGCGCAGTGATGCCGGCTGATCAAGTCGCTTCGAGGCCGCAATTGGCAGTCCTCAGCGCGCCCAATAAAGAATTTCGGGCCCGGCACCGCCAATTCTTGCCCGTGACTCTTGCCCACCAACACCTTTAGTCTGACTTCCATTGTGAAACGCAGCTCCGCGGAGTGTTACGGAATTAAGCAAATCAGTGCGGAAAGGCAACAAACCACTCTGCGACGAACCACGTAATGAACGAAAATCATAACAAGAAGTATCAGCTTTAATATCTTGAACTGCCCAGACGAACGCCATTGCCCCGACGCGACTTGCGTACTCGCAGTTTCGTCGTTCCCGGCGCGGAATGCAATCCCTAAGATGGGGTATGCGTTGCACGCGGCCGTTCACCACGACTCCCGGTCCTCGCCGATTCCTCGCCGGCGGCCCACCCGCAGGCACTACCCAGAGCATAACGACGGCAAGATCGCGAGTCCATGATAATATCGGAATATGTCAACCGCCCGCTTCAAGGCGAGTTCATGCTCGCGATGTTACCGCCGTTCGTTCCAGGCGGTCAGGCCATACGGGTTGGCGGCGAGGGTCGTCGCCCGCGCCAATTCCGGGAGGGTTATTTGCCCGCGATCAAACTGGAATCTCAAGCTTCGGGACAGAGCCCCGATGGCCCGTTCGATCCACTCGCGCATACTGGGGCAGGCGCCAATCAGCGAGGCAAGGCCGGGCAATTCCGGCGCGGCGTCCGAGCGGGCCAACAGGACGCTGCCGTGTTGCAATACGGCCCCGCGGCGGCGGCGTTGGGCGCTACCGGCGAGCTTGATTCCGCCGGCGAGTACGTCGCCGGCCCCGCGGCGCTGAAAGCACAAGAAGGGATCCACGGCATGGGGGGTGGAGCGCGCCGCCTGGCACAGATGGGCCTCGACCCCCAGCCCCGTCAGTACCTCGACCCAGGCCGCATGAACCGCGCACAATCGCCCTTGAGTTGCCGACGAACTGGCCGATGGGGCCGGGCCTGAAAGCGAGTAGGTCAGTTCATGGTCGTGAACGATCGCCCCACCGCCGCTGGCGCGCCGGACCAGCGGAAGGCCGCGGCTGGCGGCGTGCGTGAGGCGGTCGCTGTGCGCCTGGAAATAGCCCAGCGACAGAGTGGGCTCATTCCAGGCATAGAAACGCAGCGTCCAACCGCCGGACGCCGCATGTTCCAGCAAGGCCTCATCGACCGCCATGTTCCATATGCCAGGAGCCGGCGCGTCGATGAGAAGGCGGCAGGATAGCATGGCTTTCTCCTTTCAACTTTCTCCTTTCTCCTTTTTCCAGGTCATCATCGGCTGCCTTGTCGCCTGGACTTCGTCGGGGCGGCTGTTGAATGTGGTGTGGGGCGCCTCGCGCAGCAAGTCGGCCGGCTCCTCGGTGATGCGAAACAACGTCTGGGCAAACGCATCGAGCGTTTCCTTGCTCTCGGTCTCGGTGGGCTCGATCATCAGCGCCTCCTTGACGACGGGAGGGAAGTAGACCGTCGGCGCATGGAAACCGTAGTCGAGCAACCGCTTGGCGATGTCCATCGCCGACACACCCTTGTCGGCCTTGAGCTGCGAGGCCGAGGCGACGAATTCGTGCATGCAGCGATCGCCCTGGGGCACCGGGAAGATGTGCTTGACGCGGCTCAGCAGGTAGTTGGCGTTGAGCACGGCGTTCTCGCTCACGCGCCGCAGGCCGTCGGCGCCGTGCGTGCGGATGTAGCAGTACGCGCGCACCAGCACCCCCACGTTTCCGAAGAAGCTCCGCACCCGGCCGATGGAGCGCGGCCGGTCGTAGGCCAGCCGGAAGCGGCCGTCGCCGACGCGTTCGACCACCGGAAGGGGAAGGTACGGGGCGAGATGGGCACGCACGGCAATCGGCCCGGCGCCGGGCCCGCCGCCGCCATGCGGACCGCTGAACGTCTTGTGCGGATTGAAGTGCATCAGGTCGGCGCCGAAATCGCCCGGCCGGCTGATGCCCAGGATGGCGTTCATGTTCGCGCCGTCGAGGTAGATCAGTCCGCCGGCCGCATGCACCAGCTCGGCGATCCGGCGAATCTGGCGGTCGAACATGCCCAGCGTGTTGGGGTTGGTGATCATGAACACGGCGGTTCGCTCGTCGAGCTTGGCACGCAGGTCGTCGAGATCGACGAAGCCTTGGGGCGTGCTCTTGACGGTGACGGCCTCATAGCCGGCCACCGCGGCGCTGGCCGGATTCGTGCCGTGGGCGCTGTCGGGCGAAAGAACCTTGGTCCGCGTCTGGCCGAGGGCGCGAAAGTGGGCCCGCGCCACCAACAGCGCCGTGAGTTCGCCGTGGGCGCCCGCGGCCGGTTGCAGAGAAACGGCGTCGAGGCCGGCAATTTCAGCCAGCATGTCTTGCAGTTCACAGAGCAACTCAAGCAGCCCTTGGAGCGTATCTTCGCTCTGGTAGGGGTGCAAGTCGGCCAGGCCGGGCAGCGCGGCGAGCCGTTCGTTCCGCTTGGGATTGTACTTCATCGTGCAGGAGCCGAGCGGGTAGAAGTGCGTGTCGACCGACATATTGAGGGTCGAGAGGTTGGTAAAGTGCCGCACCACGTCGGGCTCGGCCAATTCCGGCAGGCCGGGCGGCTGCTCGCTCAAAGCGTCGCGCGGAAGTAGTTCTTCGATCGGCGAAAACGGCACGTCGCACTTCGGCAGCAGCGCCGCGCGCCGGCCCGGCTTCGACAATTCGAACAAAGTCAGGGTGGCTCGGGTGTTACGCATGGGCGGCCTTTCCTGGGGCGGGCGTGTCGAGGTCGAGCGGTCGGCTGCAATCGATCCAGGGCCAGCACGACGCCGCGACCAGATATTCGATAGCGATCAAGACGAAGACCGCGTTCCAACCGGCCTCCGTCACCTTGTCGGCGCCGCTGAAGGCCTTCAGCACCACTCCGACCAACGGTCCGGCGACGAAGCCGCCCACGGAGCCCACTGTGTTCACGCACGCGAAGACGGTGGCGGCGCCGGGTCCGGCGATGTCGCTGATGGCGCCCCATTCGGCGGGCTGATCGAAGTCGCTGAAGAACCTGACGATCAGGAACAGGCACACGACCGTCATGGCGTCGTGAGGAAGGGTGCAGGCTACGATGACGGCCGCGGCGATCAGTTTGCCGGTCATCCCCACGGCGCCGCGGGCCCACCGTCGCCAGCCGGCCCAGCGAATCAGGCCGCTTTGGATGAAGCCGCTGGTCAGGCCGCCCAATGCCCCGCCCAGCAGCGGTAAGGCCGCCATCCAGCCGGCCGTCGCCAAGTCGACCCCTTTCTCGGTACGCAGGTAGAGCGGTATCCAATAGATGAAAAGCACATCGGCCATGTTGGCGGCGAACGTCCGCGCGCAGAGGAACAGGACCGCGCGGCTGCCCAAAAGCGCCCTCCATCGCACTTGGGACCGGCCCGCGACGGCGACATGCGTGTCGCCGGCCGTGATCAGCTCAGCCTCGGCGGCGTTCACCCAGGGATGCTCGCGGGGGGAGTTGCGGAACAAGAGCAGGAACAAGACGCCGGTCGCCAGGCCCAGTAGCGTGAAAACGCCGACCGCCCAGCGCCACGGCATACCCAGCCAACCCATCAGCACGGTGCCGAACAGGACGAATGACATGGCCCCGCCGGCACGGCCGAAAAATGTGGCCATCAGGCCTTGCGCGGCGGTGCGTATCCCGACGGGGAACCAATTCATCGACGCTTTGGCCAGCGCCGGGTAGCACCCGGCCTGCGCAAATCCGAAGATCAATCGGGCCGCGGCCATCGTGCTCGGCGTTTTCGCAATCGCAGTCCCAGCCAAGGCCATCGACCAAAGGATGACGATGGATCCGACCAGGAGACGTACCCCGAACCAGTCGCAAAACATCCCGCTGGGGATTTGAGCAACCCCGTAGCTGACCGAAAAGAAGCTATCGAGCCAACCCAAGGTCTCGGAGTCCCAGCCGAACTCGTCCCTTACGTCCTTCTTGATGAAGCCCCAGACGTAGCGGTGCAAATAAAGCACGAAGGAGACGCCACACGACAGCCCAAGGATCAACCAGCGGATTTTCGTCGGCGGCGCGTCCGCGGCGCGCCGGCCATCGCTGAATTCATTCGCGCTGTTCGCTTTGCTCGTCTTTTGGGACGCGTCGGAATGGGCCATGCGAGTGTTCCTGGATCGACCGGGTGCATGAGCAGCCTATCAGACCTCGCTGGCGGAATCCACGAGAAATCCGGCGGGGCAGGCGGAAAAAGTCAAGGTCAGGCCGGCGATTCTCGCGCAGGTCTTTCAGACCAGCGACGGAGCCTGGCTCCACGAATGCCAATTGATGGCGCTTTCGCGGTTTACGATGCGGGACGGCGAACGCGTGCTTTGGGAGCCTCGTGAGCCGGCGGGATTGGGCAAGCACAACTCGCACAAGGGTTATCATGTCTGGGGTGCCGATAAGAAATAGGCGAACCCAGGACAGCCTTTCTAGCACGTCTCCCGAATGGTATGCTTACAAACGCTTGGAGCGTGGCGGGGAAGTCCCCATTCACCGATTTCGTGCCCTGCGTCGCAGGGCGGTTCAACCATTTCAACGCGGAGAACAGACACATGGGTAAAGGCAACAACAGCCAGAAGAACGACAAGAAGAACAAGAAGGCCAAGAAGGACGGCAAGAAGCAGGAAGCCAAATCCACTACCAAGAAGTGACCAGCGCCAACAGATCACGTTGTGAACAGGGGGCTTACGCCCCCCGCTCGCCAGTGAGGCGACTTCGAGCGTCCAGCGTCGTCATCACGCGGAGCGTGATGACTCGGCTATTGTGCTCCCGCCGGGATGGCCAATACGATCAGCCGCGCGTCCGAGGTGGCGAGGGCCAGTTCTTTGCCGTCCGGCGCGTAGGCCAACGAGTAACCGGCGGCCACGGGAAGCTGCTGGTGGTGCAAGAGGCCGCCGGCGTTGGCGTCCCAGATGAACAGGCCGCCGGCGTAGTCGAGCGTGGCGACGCGGTTGCCGGCCGGATTGAACGCGACGCGGCAGAGGTCGTCGCTGGGGCCCAGAAGCGTCAGGGCGGCCTCCGGCTGGGCGACGTTCCAAAGCTGCAACTGCCGCCGCGTGCCGCCCGTCGCGACAAAACCGCCGTTGGGCGAAACCGCCAGCGTGAACAATTCTCCCTCGATGCCCTGGGTCCATTGTTTCGTCCCGGCGCCGGAAATGTCCCAAAGGCGGAGCGAGCGGTCGGCGCCGCATGTGAATAGCGACTGACCGTTGGGATGGAAAGCAACGGCGTAGACCGCGCCCACATGGCCGGTCAACTCGGCCAGCGGCGCGCCGTCGGCCGTGTTCCAGAGCCTGGCGCTCTTGTCGGCGGAGGCGGTGGCGAGCCGCGTGCCATCGGGACTGAAATCGAGACCGTAGACCGGTCGAGCGTGTTCGGCCAAGGTCAGCGTGGCGCGGCCCGAAGCGGCCAGCCAGCGCTTCAGCGTCTTGTCGGCGGCGGCGCTGAACAAGCTTCGCCCGTCGCCCGCCAAGGCCACGGCCGTGACCGCCTCGGTATGGCCGACGAAATCGTTGGTCAAGGCCCAGCTTGGCTCGTTGCCGGCGATGAAGCGGTAGTTCCTCGCCAGCTTGTCGGCGCCGGCGACGACGATCTGCATGGCGTCGGCCGAAATGGAGAGGCCCGTCAAGGCGGCGGGCAACTCAATCGCCCCGCGCGGCCGGCCATCGGCGTTCCAGACTTGTACGCTTCCCTGTCCGGCACTCCGTTGGCCGCCGATCGCCAGAACCTTGCCATCCCGACTGACGGCGAGGCCATTGACCGTGGCCAGACCATCGGCGGCGAATGTTCGCATCGGCTTGAAGTCGGCCGCGTTCCATTGCGCCAACCCCTCGTCGCCGGCGGTACACAACCAGTCGCCCACTGCCGCGTCGCCCACCGCCGCGTCGCCCACTGCCACCAGGGCAAGACCGCGGGCCGGTCCCGCATGCGCTTGCACGGCGCGCGTCACCGAAGGAGTCCAAAGCCGCACCGAGCCGTCGGCGCCGCCTGTGAGCACCTGGTTCGCAGCGGCCGCAAAAGCGACCGTCGTCACCGGCGCGGCATGCGCTAGTTGCTCGAGCAACAGCCCGAGGGTGATGTCGTAAACGCCGGCCCGCGGGTCGTCGCCGCCGAGAACGATCGTCCGGCCGTCGCGCGAAAAGGCCACGCTTCGCACGGCGGCCGGCATGTCAAGCCTACGTACGACGGCGCCGTCGGCCAGATCCCAGACCGTGGCGCTCTTGTCGCCGGCGGCGGCCGCCAGTTTGCCGTCGGGGCTTGTGGCCACGTCGGTAACGGCCGCCAGAAGCGTGGCGAACGGGCGCGGCTCTTTCTTGCCGGCCAGATCCCAAATCCGGATCGTCTTGTCCGCTCCGCCGGTCAGCAGTTCGTTGCCACCGTGTATGAAGGCCGCGCTCGTGACCGCGCCTTCGTGACCGCTGAAGAGCCGCACGAGCGAGGTCTGGTAGGCCAGCGCGTTGTTCCCGGCGCCGCAGAGGATCGTCTGGTGACCGTTGGCGAAGGCCACGCTCGAAATGGCCGCCGGCGCCGTGACGTCTTCGAGCAAGCGTCCGTCGGCGGCCTGGAACACACGCACATGCCCGTCGGCGCCGCCGGCGGCCAGGCGTTGGCCGTCGGCGCTGTAGTCCAATGCGTTGACGGCCGCCGGCGTGGCGACGGTCGTCGCCAGGCTGCCGTCCACCGCGTTCCAAAGATAAACGATGTGGTCGCTGCCCGCGCCGGCGATCCGCGCGCCGTCGGCGCCAACGGCCAAAGCCAGCACGGCGCCCGTCGCGCCGGCCAACGACCGCGGCGTTTTTCCCTCCAGATCCCAAAGCTTGACGAGCTTGTCGTCTCCGGCCGTGGCAAATTGCTCGCCGCCGGGTAAAAACGCCACGCGGTTGGCCTTGCCCTCGTGCGCCACGGCGACCCGCAGCGCGGCCGGCGTCCAGACGCGCAGCGATTTGTCGCCGCTGGCCGAGATCAACGACATGCCGTCGGACGTGAGCGACACGCTCAGTACGGCGGCGGCATGGCTGGCGAAGTTCTCCAACTCGCGGCCACTGGCCGTGTCCCAAAGCCGCACGATCGGCTCATCGCCGCAGGCCGCGACTCGGCCGCCGTCTTTCGACACGCTCACGCTTCGCACGGCGACCGGATGAACGAACGAGGCGGCCGGCGTCGCGTCGGCCAGTTTCCAAACCCGTACCGTTTTGTCCGCGCCACCGGCAACCACGAATGCGCCGTCGCCGCTGACGGCCACCGACGCGACGGCGCCGCTCGATCCGGCGAACGAACGGATCGCCGTGCCGTCGTCCGACTTCCAAAGCCGCACGGTCTTATCCGCTCCGCCGCCGGCCAATTGGCTTCCGTCGGGCGTGTAGGCGATGCTCGTCACCGCCCCCTCGTGCCCGGCAATCAACCGCACGAGCGAGGTCTGGAAGATCTTCGCCTGATTGTCCGCGGCGCCGACGATGAGCGTTTTGTCGTCCGGGGCGAAGGCCACGCCGGCAAGCGCCACGCCAGGCGTCGTGAATTGTTCCAACAGGTGTCCCATCAGATCGCAGACTCGTAAAGTGCCCTCGGCCGAGCTGCTGGCCACGCGAAGTCCGTCGCCGCTGAAGGCGATGCCCGTCACTAGGGCGGCATGCGCCGGCAAGACGCCGGCCGAGGCGCCGTCGGCCACGTTCCAAAGCTTGACCAGGTTGTCGGCGCCGCCGCTGGCAAGCTTGCCTCCATCGGGGCTGATCGCCAAGCCCGTGACGGCCGCTCCGTGAGCGATGCTCCGCGCCGAAGTGCCGTCGGCCAGGGTCCAAACTCGCAGCGTACCGTCGGCCGAGGCGGAGACGAGTGACTGCCCGTTGGGAACGACGACGACGGCCGACACCGCGCCGGTGTGCCCGAGTAGGTCGCGAACGAATTTGCCGTCGGCCGCGTTCCACTGCTTGATGCCGCCGTCGGCCGCGCCGGAGAAGATTTGCCTCGCGTCCGGGCTGAAGGCCACGGTCCGCGCTTCGGCGGCGTGCCCTTCGCAAACGGCCACCGGCTTGCCGCTGGCCACATCCCATATTCGTAGCGTCTTGTCGGCGCCGGCCGTAGCCAGCCGAGTCGCGTCGGCGTTGAAGGCCAGGGCCGTGATCGCGGCGGTATGGGCGGCCAGTGTATGAACGGGCTTGCCGTCGGCCAAGGTGTGGAGCCGCGCCGTGTTGTCGGCGCCGGCCGTGGCGACGAACTTGCCGTCGCGGCTGACGGCCACCGCCTGGACGGGCCTAGTGTGGCCGGCCAGCGCCCTGGGCGCGAGGGGCAATCGCCAGATCCGGATCGTGCCGTCGTGTCCGGCCGAAGCGATTTCCTTGCCGTTGGGATGGAACGCCAGGCCGCCGACGTTGCCAACGTGTCCGGCGATCGCGCCGCGCTCGGCGCCGTCGGCCCGGTTCCAGAAACGGATCACACCGGCGTTGTTGCCGGCGGCCAATACCGTGTCGTCGGCGCCGAGAGCCAAGGAAACGACCGGGCCGGCCTGGCCGGCGAACTGCCGAACTTGCCGTGAGGTGTTGGCGTCGAACAGCCGGACGGTCGCATCGGCGCCGCCTGAGACGACCCAACGACCGTCCCTTGAGATGGCCGCCGCCGTCACCCCGTCGGTATGACCCGCCAGCGTGCGCGGCGCGACCTGTGGAAGCCGCCAGAGTTTCGCCGTGCCGTCGGCGGCGGTCGAAGCGAGCATCTCGTTGTTGGGATGATAGGCCAACGAAGTGACGGCCGCGCCGTGGGCGCCCAGGTCGCCTTCGAGCGTGCCGCCGGCGGGATCCCAGAGGCGAATCCGGCCCGATGCGTCGCCCACGGCCATCTGCTTGGCGTCGCTGCGCATCGTGGCGCTGGTGGCCCCCTGCGCATGCCCGACGAGGATGTGCAGCGCCTTGCCGTCGGCCAGGTTCCAGACCCACGCGGCGCCGTCGGCGCCGGCGGAAACGGCGAGCTTGCCGTCGCGGCCGGCGGCCAGCGCGACGACGGGCATCGTGTGCCCCGCCAGCGTGCGCGGCGCCACGGGCAACTGCCAGAGCCGGACCATGCCATCGGCCCCAGTCGAGACGAGCCGCTTGGAATCGGCATCGAAGGCCAGGCTGGTCACGGCGCCGGCGTGTCCGGAAAGTGTCAAACGGTCAGCGCCGTCCGCGGCGTTCCAAAGGCGGATCAGGCCGGCTTCGTTGGCCGCGGCGATCACGTTGTCGTCGGGGCTGACGGCCAAGGCCGTCACCGGACCCGTCTGCCCAGTGAGGTTGCGGATCGCCTGGCCGTTGGCGGCGTTCGAGATTTTCACGATCTGATCGACGCCGCTGGAGACGATCAATTGACCTGTGCTGGAGAGGGCCACGCCGGTCACCTGGTTCGTGTGGGCGGCGAACGTCAACGGAGCGACCGGAGGCCAGGCATGCCGGCGCAGCACGCCGTCGGCGCCGGCGGAGAAGACCTTTTTGCCGTCGGGACCGATCGCCAGTCCGTTGACCGGGGCGGTGGTGATCGCGCCGGAGAGCGCGCCACCCGCCACATCCCAACCGCGCAGGCTGCCGTCGGCGCCGCCGGCCAGCACCTGCTTGCCGTCGGGCGAAAGCGCCAGTGCGACGACGGACGCGGTCGAACCGGCGAAATCGCGCAGCGGCTGGCCGGTGTCGGGGTTCCAGAGCCGCACAAGGTTGGCCTTGTCACCGCTGACCACCAGTTTGCCATCCGCCGAAACCGCCAGCACGGCCGGCTCGCCGGTCAACGCGGCGAAGTTCAGCAGCGGATCGCGATTGGGCAGGTCGTAGATACGAACGGTGTGGTCCATCCCGCCACTGGCGAACTTCATTCCGTCGCGCGTCACCGCCAGGCTGAGCAGCGCGCCTTCATGGTCGGCGATTTTCGCGACCATCCGGCCGGTCGGCCGGTCCCAGACACACAGCGTGCCGTCGGCTCCGCCACTGACGATCAGCTTGCCATTGGGTGTATAGGCCGTGCTCACGACCGATCCGGCGTGGCCTTCCAGGAACTTGATCTGTTGAGCCTGGATGGCGGTTGAACCGAGCGAAAGGGCGACCGACAGGCACGCCACGATCGAACGAGCGAAAAAAATCGACACGAGTCAACGCCTTTCTCTAAGCAGCTGCCCGCTCCAAGGCTAGCCCGGATTATTCATGGTTCAGGGAGGAACTCGCGCACTGTGCTGTAGCAGAATTCGCAAGAATTCTGGCGTAACTCGCGTCCACGGCCTGACTTCTTGCGAAGCCAGCTACGGGACCATGAATAATCCGGGCTAGGATCGTCGCTTTGGGTTCTGTAGGGAACGCCCTGCGTGGCGTTCCGTGAAGCTGGTGTGACGTCTTCTCGCGGGACACGGAACGCCACGCAGGGCGTTCCCTACAGAACACATTACCGCGGCAATTCGCGCAGGTAGATGTTCTTGAAATAGAGCGAATTGCCGTGGTTCTGCAGTTCGATCTGCCCGGTCGAGTAGACCGGCTTATCGCGCTCCCAGTAGTTTTCGAGCACGACGTTGTCGACGACCAGTTCGCCGTTGAGGTGTACGGTCACGCGTTCGCCGATCATCTTGATCTTGAACGTATTCCACTGGCCGATCGGCTTGTCGGCGACTTGGCTCGGCTTCGAGGGGTTTTCAGGCTTTTGATTGTTGAACAGTCCGCCGGACCCGACACTGTTTTTCGCGGGATCGGTCAAGGGATCCCAAATCTGCACCTGGGGAGTGCCGCGGAGGTAGAGACCGCTGTCGCCCAAAGGCTCGATCTTCCAGTCGACGAACAACTCGAAATCGCCGTAGTCCTTGGCCGTGCAAAGGCTTCTTCCCTTGCCATCGAACACGATCACGCCGTCAAGGGCTTTCCAATGGGCGCGCATATCGCCGTCGGCCTCCTTCTGGGCCTTGGCCAGGTCGTCGGGCGACGCCTTGGCGCGGTTGGCCGGGCTATCCAAGGGCGCGGCCAGCAGGCCCTTCCAGCCGGTCAGATCTTTACCGTTGAACAGGGCCACAAAGCCTTCCGGCGGCGTGTTGTCGGCGGGCGAGGCCGTGGAGGTCAGCGCGAATACGATCGCCAACGAATGGGTGAGTGTGCGGACGACGCTTTGCATCGGGGGTTACTCCTCTGGGCAGGACGGGGGGGCGGGCGAGTTGAAGTATTGGCTGACCACGCAGGTCTTCCATCCTAAGCGGCCGGGCGCGGGGAAGCAAGAAGGACTAGCCTACGAAAGCCTACGAACAGTGCCCAGCGCGTGAGTTGCACAGTTCCGAGTAGCCGTCGCAGGGGCATTCGGTTTTTCATGAACTTGCCAACGTCGTCGGTCATCTTGTCTCGCTGCTTTTCGTACCGCCATTCCTCTCCAGAAAGTCGTGGGACATGTGCGGTCATTTGCCGGTCGTCTTCACAAGACACGATGAAGTAGGGTAGACGCTAGCAGAACCTCGAAATGCCGGACGATCTGGTCGGCCAGCACGGCAGAACGCACGAGCAACCCGACCTCGATGTTCCGCTCCTGGGCGGCCTCAGTGAAGTTGGCTGACGAGACGAACACGGCCTCGCGGTCGACGACGATGCACTTGGCGTGTAGGCAAGCGCGCTGGTCCGCGGACAAATCCAGGGCACGCGGGTCGTAGAAGACCTCCGGCAAGGGCCGGTCTTTGGGCCATTGCCGGGTTTTGAAGCGATCGGCGAAGCGACGGACCAGGTCGCCGGCGACCGTGGTGTCGGCCGGCCCTCGGCTGATATCGAGAAACAACCGCACCTGAAGCTCAGGATGCTCCTGCATTCGGTCGGCCAATGCCCGAAATACCTGCTGCCCCTGGTACACGGCGTAGCCGGCCAGAAGAACGGAATGCTGTGCCTGTGAGAACAGTTCCCGCACCACGACGCTCGTGTCGCGGTTGACGACGCCCGGCGCGTCGGGGCCGGTGGTGACCAGGTCGATTGTGTGGTCGAACGGGGGTCGGCGCGCCCTGTCTGCCAGCAAAAGATCCAGGACCAGGGACAGTTGGCCGCCGCCGAGGCCGGCATCGGCCAGCCGCTGCAATTCGCTTGCCAGATCTTGTGCAATGGAAGCCGGCACGATCCGCCCGAGGCCCAATGCGGTGAACGGTGCTCGCAGCCTGCCGGCGGCGATGGCCACCGCCAATTCGCGCAGGTCGTCGTCGCCAAGCTGGAGGATTGGATGGCTCACGGCGCCTCCGCCTTGAAGAACTCGACTCCCAGGTTGTCAACGGTTGGCACCACCAGCGCGCGGTCGAGAAAATCGTTGTGCTGCTCGCAGGAAGTCTCGGCGATGAGTAGGCAGCCGTGGCAGGCGGCGCCGTGTAAGAAGCGCCGTTCGTGTTGGTTCGCGGGGTCGTGCTGGGCGCAAACGGGATCGTTCGAACAGAGATCGCCCTCGGCCAGGGCCGCTTGAACATGTTCGTGAATCCGCCGGCCGACCTCGACCAGACCGCCCAGCGTGCCCTCGGCGTCGGTGCTCGACGTGTAGAGCAAGATGCCGTAGCCCGTGCTGGGTAAAGCGTAGATTCGTTCGCGAATCGAGCTGGCCGGGTAGCCGCACTCCAACGAAACCGCGGTGATCAACAGGTGCGAAAGCGAGTGGAGCAGAATGTAAGGCAGCCCTGGAAATTTGCGGTGCGAACCTTGGTGGTCGTCAAGCCAGCAGTTGAAACCGCCTTCAAGCTGGAGGCCACGAGATCGCACGTTGGAGCGCGTTAGCCAGGCTTCGATCTGGTCTCGTCGAAACTGCAAGAAAATGCCCTCGCCGCGGTTCTCGATGGCCGGCAGCCAGGTGACTTCGCGCGCCAGCGATGCCCGCCGTACTCCCACGTCGAGTTCGCCCTCGATGTCTGGGGCGAACGCCTCAAATCTCGTAAAACCCGCCAGTGCGACCACTTCGCGCAGCCTATGCACTAGGACGATGCGCTCGAACGGCTTCATCCACGGCTGATCCCAACGGTCGCGAGGCAAGGTCCGGGCGAAAAAATTGCCGTCGGGCCGGTCGTCACCCAGCTCGTCCTTGCTGGCGACGAGCGTTTCGAGTTCCGCCTGTTTCACGCTTTTGTCGGCCCGCAAAAAACCACCGCGGCGCGATTGGATCTCGGCGAATACCTCCTCGTCGGAAAAGCCTTCGAGCGCCGCTTTGACGCGGGCTTTCTTCCGCTCGTACTTGAGCTGGTCAACGTCTTCGACTTCTTCAAGAAATTCCCAAGCGGCGTCGACGGCCTGCTTGACGACTTCATCGCGATCGGGCAGCGAAATCACGGTGAGCGACTGGCCGAAGTAGGCGTTGCTCGCCGCGCGAATCAACAGCCGGTTCGGTTCGCCGCACTGCTCGTGGGTGTAAGGGCCCAGCCAGGGGCGCGCCCCGTCGCACGGACCCAAGGCGCCGGTCTGCATCGCCGCCGCGTCGCGCATCGGCCGTTCAAGCTTGCACTCGCAGCGAATCGAGACGTCGCCCAGGTCGCCGCTCGTGCCCCGCTCGTCGATCCAAAGCCGGCGACGGCACTGCGTGGGGCCGCGGTGGACGAAGCCATGCCAGTCGATGTCGCCGATATGTCCCCCGCGGCATGCCCGCACGAAACGGACAGGGACGACGTACCGCTTCTTCTTGTCTTCATCGATGAACCATCCGCGCGTCAGCTCCTTGCGATGGACGAGCATCCGCGATCGAACCATCGCGCCAGAGTCGCCGACGACGACGTCGTGTACGATGAACCACTCTGGGAACTGCCAAGCCGTCACGCCGGTCGGCGGGGCCGCGAGGTCTTCTTGGTCGGGCGGCGGAGCGTACAGTTTCAAAGCCGGCACTTGCAGCAGGGCCAACAGCTTTTCGATCAGGCGCGGCTCGACGATCTCGTCGCCCGTCAGCGTCCAATAGTCGAGGCCGGCCATGAGCACCGAGTAGTTGGGCAGGTCGAACATCGCGCCAGGGCCGAACGTGGTGATGATCTGGCTTTGGCGGATTTGGCCGTGTGGTCGGGCACCCGGTTTACGGCTCATACTTCGTCCTCCTCAATGTCAACCTGGTCGAGCGTCTTCAGCCAAAGGTTGACACTGGGCTCGACGTCGCGCATCGAGCGATTAGCCCGGAATTTCTTGTGACGCGGCGGCAACTGCTTCAGCTCGGGGTCGAGAAACTCGTGGAGCAGCCGCCGTGCCGCTCCGGTCTCTCGCTGGTACTGCAGACTCCCTCCGACGTCCGCCAGCTCCTTGGCAAGCTTGCTCCATTCGTCCAACAGGTCGAGCGCCCGCTCGCGGACCCGTTGCCCAAGTTGTTCGGCCTCGGCGGGCGGCAAGGTGGAATGGGAGCGCGCCCGGTCGGCCAGCGCGTCGATGACGAATTGCAGACGCCCTTGCTCGGCCAGGATCGCACCGGCGCCGAGTGGCGGCGTCATGGGGGCATGACCGTGCCGGGCGAGGGCAACCAGGGTGCCGGCGAGTGCGCGGTCGAGCGCGCGCGAGGAAAAGGGGGTCACGCTCGTGGCTTCGACGCTGCGGTAGAACGATTGATGATAGGCGGCGAATCGCTCGTAATGCGACCGGTCACGCGGCTTGTGAATGTTCAAGAGCGTCACGACAAGGCCCGGCCGGTTCGTGTCACGTCCCACGCGGCTGGTGGCCTGAATGTATTCGGCGCTGGTTTTGGGCTGGCCTAAAACTACCATCAAGCCAAGGCGGGTAATATCGAGTCCCACCGAGATCATGTTGGTGGCGATCGCCACGTCGACCCCTTCTTTTTCGCAAAACGGCAGCGCCAAGCGCCGTTTGGCTTCGGCCACCTTTCCGGTCGGCTCGCGCGAGGTGAGTTCGACGACCTCGTAGGCGATCTGCCGGCTTGCGAAAGGACCATCGATTTCGCCGATCCGGCGGCGGCCGCCAAAACCCCGCAACCGGCTGCCCACCTCGTCTTCGACAATCCGCCGCGCGCCACCCAACTCGCGCAAGCTATTGAAATAGCCCAAGAGCGTCATGTAGGGGTCGGCCGGGTTGTCCGCCGCGAGCTTGGCGCCTGAGGCGACGTAAGCCTTTTGGCTCGCGGCCATGAGCGCCAAGTAGGTGCGCAACATCACGACTTTGTGGCTGCGTCCCTGGGCGGCCACGCCTATGTACAACCGCGCATTGCTCTGATCGGGCGAGTGCGTCTCGGCGAAAAACGAATCGCGGCGGTCGGATCCCGCTGGCGGAAAGATCTCGACCCAGCGGCGGTCGAACAAGGCGCGAATCTGGTTTTCGGCTCTGCGAACCGTGGCGGTTGAGGCGACGATCTTGGGACGGATGCGGCGACCATCGACCTCGCGGCGGCACAGTTCGTCAAGGGCCGATTCGTAAAGCCCGGCAATGGTCCCCAATGGGCCCGAGATCAGGTGCAGTTCGTCCTGGATCACCAGGTCGGGCGGCAAGAGCCGCTCGATGGGCAACGGGCGGCCGGCCGCCGGGTCGCAAGGACCGTAAAAGCCCTGCTTGTCGTACCGATTGACGCGCCCGAAGAAAGCACCCACTTCGCCCGTCCAGGGCATGGCCGCGAACTTGTCGACCGTCGCGATCATGAAGCAGGGGAGCCGCCGGTAGATCGGTTCGTCAACGGCGAGAATCGGCAGTGCTTCCCCCCGGCTGAACTTGCACGCGCGATTGACGCAGATCAGGCGCAAGTCTGTGGGATAATCCTGATTGGGCAGCAACTGAAATGAGTTGCGGCTGAATTTCTTTCCGCACCAGGGGCATTCTTCGATCGGGATCGGCAGTGGTTTGCGATCGTCGTTCTTGTGGGCGATGGTCTTCGCACGCGCCGATTCGTTGTTGCCGTCCCCCTTGGCGCCCATCATATTGGGTGTGGCCGCCTTGCCCACCCACAAGCCGATCTCGAACGGCCACTCGCCGAGCTTCTCGACGTCGCCTTGTCGCTCGAGCTCCAACGCACAAACGAGCGTCGCGGCGCGGCTGAGTTGGTCAAGCGTCAACAACCGGAGCGTGTAACGCATCAGCACGCTCAGGCCGGCCGAGCGGATGCCGGGGTTTCGCAGGCGGCGCAGCACCAGCGTGAACGCGGCCAGCCCAAAGTAGGCTTCGGTCTTGCCTCCGCCGGTGGGGAAAAACAGCAGATCGACCACTTCGCGGTCGTGGTGGGTGGGGTCGGCGACACCTGGCAGGTTCATGAGCAAGAACGCAAGCTGGAACGGCCTCCACCCAGGCACCACCGTGTTCGGATCGTTGCCCTGCATCACGCCGAAGCGCTGCCGCGCCGCCGCGGCCATCGCGCGGTTGGCAATCTTGAACGCCTCCAGGCAGTGTGGATCGCTCAAGAGCGCGATCCCTTTTTCGATGCGGTCGGCGGCGTCGTGAGCCCGCTTGAGCAGTTCTTCGGCGGTTTCGAGCCGCCGAGCCTGCGAAGAGGGCAGCTTTTGGCGTTGGGCCTCGATCCACTCGCGGTACTGCGACACGAAGCTCCCTAATTGCGATTGGGCCTCGTCGCCGTTGTCCAGTTGCGCCAAGGCGTCCATCGAGAGCGTCACACCGCCGATGTCGGCGGGGGCGACCCGTTCGACCTCGGCGGCCGGGATCCAACACGTCCGCACCCTGCGGCAAGAACCATCGCTCTCAAGCAGCGCCGTGCTGGCGACGCTGTGCCCGACGGCGAACTCTCCCGCGTCGCGGTATTGCAAGTCGGCCACGCGCTCGTCCCAATCGTTGCTTTCTAAGCTCCGCACGTTGGGCCGCGGCACGAACGGCTCACGGCTCGCGACTTCGAGCTCGGCCTGGAAGGCGAACGCCTCGTCGCGAACGTCATCCGCGGCCGGCCGGCGGCGGTTGACCAGGAACACCGACACGGAGCGCGTTCCCGCGGGTAGCTCCAGGTCGTCGCCGCTGCCGCGAACGCCGCGCACCGACAAGGCCAGCCGCAGTCCGAGGCTCGCGGGCACAACCGTCTCGCTAGGCTGTTGCGTATCGTCGGGCAAATCGAGCGTCACTTCCTGCTGCCGGTCGATGCGCCGCCAGGTGGCAGGACCGGTCTTACCCTCCGCTCGCGGCTGTGCTCGATAATCGCCCCAGCGCACGGTCACAATCAGTTGCCTGGCCGACCGCGGCACCAGCAGGCTCAGGCCGATCGAGGAGGGCAGGAACTTCTGGCGAGCGGCCGCTGGCTCCGGCGGCACGCCATCGTCGGTTCCGCGGGCATCGCTGATCTCGTCGATTTCATCGTCGTTCGTTTCCTCGGCCCGCTGAGTGGCGTCGGCGTCGATCGGCACGAGAAAGCCCGTCAGATACCAACTCGATGGCGCTTGCGGGAGCTCCTCGTCGGGCGCGCCGAGTTGCCGGCCGTCCGCTGTTTCGACCGGACCGATCAAATCGAGGACGAGCGCATCGACCAGTTCTTGGCGGACTTCGAGGGGAGACATGGGGGGAGTTGCTAGTTGTCGGTTGCTAGTTGCTGGTTACCGGTCGTCAGTTGCCGGTTATTGGCGATTGCGATTGTTGCTCGTTTCTGGTTGGGTGGCTGGCCGCCGCCAGGAACTATCAATTTGCAATTGGTATCTACCTCAGCAGCTTGGCATGACGACTGGGGGATTTCAATGCCCTGCCGTGGAAAAGCGAGATCACGGCCGGCGGCACGCGCGTGCCAGACCCCTTCGAGCTTCTCTCGATGGTGAATCGGATCACCAGCGGCGCCGAGCATGAAGCAAAGAAATCTGCTTCACCGACCCCGGCGAGCGGGGTGGGGTCGTGGTTGGGGCGCGATCCGCCGCTGTAGCACGCCATCTGCTTCACCAACCCCGGCGAGCGGGGTGGGGTCGTTGTGCCGCGATGACGCGGCGATCTTAAAACATGCATCGTCCGTCGCATCGGCGGGCTTCCCCTTTCCCTTCGCCGACCTCTTCTTGCTCCCGCGCCGTTTCGGCTTCGACTCCGCCTCGGCGGCGATGCCCGCCAGCCGCTCCTCCTCGGCACGCTGGGCGTTGAGGGCCAGCAGGCGCGCGAGCACCTCGTCGCGGAATTCGTCGGGCCAGCGCTAACGCCAGGGCTTGCGGCGGCCTCTTGGCGAGCGGGGGGCGTTAGCCCCCTGTTGTTCCTCGTCGTCCTCGTCTTCGTAGTCGAGCAAGAACTCGCAGGTGGCGGTTTTGGCGAGATCGTGCCAACCGTAGGCGTCGAGCACCGCCCGGTCCATCGCCGCGTGCAGCTCGCGCTCACGAGCGCGCGGTGAGCGGCCGAAACCACTCGCTGTGTGGGATCGAGCCAATGTAGATCGACCCGTTCGACGTGAACGCACGGCCAAACTCGTTGACGCGAAATCGACCGCCATTCGGCAATTGCCTGCGCAGCGCGCCGAGAAACGGCGCAAGCAACCCGCCGGTCGGAGGATATGGGTCGATGCCGGCATGCGTCGAGATCTGCAGGACAACGCCTTCTTCTTCAACGAAGATCTCATCGAATCGGCGCGATGGCGGCTTGGGATTTCCCGGCGCGGCGAATTTGTAGCTCATGCCGCTCAGCGGGCCCGGCCATGCATCGCCCTCTTTCGGCGTCACCCGCGGATCCAGTTTACCGCTCCCAAAGAGAATGGGCGCCTGGTAATTACTTACCGTCCCCTTGCTCGTGACGTTGATGATATGAATCGTATTGCCCGGGCCGGCCGGCGCCTTGGCGCGTGCGATCACTTGGCCATGCTCGTTGATGCTGAACGGGCCTCCTTGTGAGCCGGCCACCTCCTCTTTTAATGCATTTATCAATTGCACCAACTCGGTATGCGGATCATCGGCCGCGATGGCTTTCGGGCTCCCTGGCGCATCATAGAAGACCCACCACGGTGTCCCAGCGCGTTCCACATTGTGCTTGATCGTAAAACGCGAATCCTTGCCTGGACAACAGGGAAGTCGGGTTCCAATAATGCGACCGGGCATCGTTTCGCCTCCAATCAGTGGGGCTTGCTCTTTTCTTCGAACACGAACCCGTCGGCGCCTTCGGGCGCGTGGCCCACGAAATACGCCTGGCCGTCGAAAACATAAACGACGTGCCCCGCGTCGGTCACCATAATCTTGCTGATGTGATGGCCGCGGGCGTACACGTCGGCCAGGGTCTGCTGAACCTGACGTAGGGCGGCCTGTTTTTGCTTGTCGACCAACTTCTCGGGACCAACCACAAACTCTACCTGCCCCTTAAGTTTTCTCGCGATCAATCGCTTATCACGCTGCAAAACGGAAAACACCTTTCCCTTGACCAAAGCCAGAGGATACGGGCCGCGCGGCACAAAATGATCGGTTGCAACGCAGTTGCCGTTTTGGTCTTCGACGATCCGAAGCGGCTCGGCAAGGCGGCCAAGGTAGATGGCCTGCCACGCTTCGGGCGTCTTCTCCAACCGGATGACAAAGTGATTTCGCGGTGTGACCCGAAAGCGGCCACCGGTTCGATGGAACGGCGCTATGATGGTTTGCAACTGCTGGTTGGGTTTCACCAGGTTGCCGTGCTCGTCTCGGACGGTGCCTTGCGTATCGAGCGAATACACCTGGCCCTGATCGGAATCACCGGGGTATGCCCCGCCGGGTATCAATGTTTGTATGTCAACCTTGGATTCATCGACAGGCGGACGCCGCGGCGGCCCCTCGCAGGGTTCTGGCTCCGAATCACCGCCTGGTTGCCAGACATAGTACTCGTTGCGGTCGGCACCGACGAATTGCTCCCAATCCGCCTTCGCGTAAATCAAATCGTCGACGGTCCCAGCAGCGTAAAGCACGAACAATGTTGCCTGTTTCTCCCTCCCGTCGTGCGCGCGGTTTCGGCGGAGCAGACGTCCTAGCGTTTGCACGCGCTGCCGAACCGATGCGGACGCCGCCACGACAATCCCCAGGTCGGCGGTCGGGACGTTGAAGCCTTCAATCAGCGAACGGGCGGAGACGATAACGCGCGCCGTTCCACGCCGGAAAAGTCGTAGCGACTCGACCCTCATCGCGTCAGGGAACTCGCTGTGTTCTGCCACGACGGCGTACCCTTTCTCCCGGAGCAAACCGAAGAGCGCCATCACCTGCTCGATGCTCTCGTGAAACAAAATGGCGTTGCTATTCGGGTTCTGGGCAAATGCGCGCTCGATAATCGCAAGTACGGCGTCGAATCGGGCGCCGATTTGGTACAGCAGGCGCTTACGCTCCGCCGTCATCGACAGGAATTGGACGGCCTTCGGGTTCTGCGACCCAGCGCGGGAGCGGCACCAGCGAATGAGCGTCAACCCCCGGCGGGTTCCTCGCTCCAGTTCGTTGCGCAACTCCTTGATTTGTCTCGTCAGCCGATCGTACTTTTCCCGCTCCTTGGGTCCAAGGGGCAAGCCGTAATGGACGATCCGAAAGGCAGGCAAGACTCCGCCGCGAATCGCGTCGGCGTAGTTCATTTCGAACACGACTGGCCCGAGTTCTTGCCCCAAGACGCTTTCAGCGAAAGGCTTCACCTCATCTGAATCGCGGGCAGTCTCCTCGTCTTCCTCGTCCGACGTCGGATCATCCGTTCGTTCCGGTGTCGCCGATAGGCCCAGAGAAAAGGCGCGCTTCGTGGCAAACACCTGCTTCATCTCGGTCGCGCCGGCGCGGTGGCACTCATCCACGATGAGCAAGAGGTCGTTCCCGATCCTGGCCTTTTCCACCTCCGCCGGCAACTTCTTCGCGGCGGAGTTGAGCACGCAAATCATGATCCGGGTGTTCTCACTGAAGCCATCACTGTGACCACCGCCCATGCGTCCGACGGCCGACGGCGGAAGGTTGCCGTGCGCGGCCAGTTCCTCCAACCATTGATCGAGAAGGACGATGGTCGGGACGACGATCGCCACTCGCAAGGAAGCCCGCTCCGTGCGCTGCAACCTCTCGGCAATCGCCAGCGCGAGAATGGTCTTTCCCGCCCCCGTCACCACTTTAAGGACCCCGCGCTTTCGACCTTGGAACCAGGCATCGACACATTCCTCTTGCCACTGGTGCAAGCTCAGTCCTCGCGTTAGCTCCCAGCGGGCCGGAATGGCATCGGGCACTTGACGCGGTGAATCCGTCACGCACTCAGTGGCACGGTCGTCTTGACGATGCGACCAGAACCGTGTTTGCTGGAGCTGCTGGAGGCGAAGTTCTTCCTCCGGTGTCAGGCTAGGGGCGAGTAACATCGGCAGACTTCGGCACACTGCGGGTAGGGCGGGGCGAGCACGTGCTGCCGAAACTGGGCGGGCAGGGATTTCCCCTAATCCGTTTGATTCCGCGAGTCCGTGCTGTCAGGGAACCATCCTTGATCACCAAATATAAAAATAGCGGACGACACCGCCAAGTCAAGTCGAGATCAAGGTACGGCGCGCCTGTCGCACGCTGACTCCTTCACCGATGCTGACACGCAGGGTGGGGCAGAACTCAACTCCCCACCGGCAACTAACAACTAACAACCTACAACAATCGAGCCGCCGCCGCCGATCCTAAAACAACTCGCCCTTGCCCTTCGCCGGCTTCTTCTTGTTCCCGCGCCGTTTCGGCTTTGAGTCAGCCTCGGCCGCAATGCCCGCCAGCCGCTCCTCCTCGGCACGCTGGGCGTTGAGGGAAAGAAGCCGGGCAAGCACCTCGTCGCGGAATTCGTCGGGCCAGCGGTAGCGCCACGGCTTCTTGCGGCTTCTTGGCGAGCCGACCCGCTGCGCGGGTGCCCCGGCGTTAGCCCCCTGTTGTTCCTCCTCGTCGTCCTCGTCTTCGTAGTCGAACAGGAATTCGCACTTTGGCTGCAAGTCGGTCCAGCCGCAGGCGTCGAGCACCGCCCGGTCCATCGCCGCGTGCAGCTCGCGCAAACGGATGACGTCGGCCGACGTCTCGGCCGGGTCGTGAAAGCGATTGTACGTCTTCGTCAGCCCCTCGTCTTGGCATATCGGGGCCGTTCGCCCTCAGCGGACTATTTCCGTCGAAGGGCCGCACTGGCACGGATTCGGACGGTCAGGTATTCTAACGTCCGCCGGCAAGTTGGCCAATTCCCCAAGTTACCAGTTTTGCCTGCCACTCCTCGAATATGCAGTGCCCAGCAGGGGCGAACATCGAAGCGAATCGGATCAATGGCCTCGAAGAAGAAACCAATTCCGACCTTCGTCGTCAGATTGGCCGCCCCCGGCTTGGCCCCGGAGCAAATTCCACTTCGCGCCGTGAGCGACTCGCTATCCGCCGTTCAGGATCTGGCCAGCGGTCGAGATTCGTTCGAAACATCCCATGTGCCTCCGGAAAAGGGGATCGGCTTGACGGAAGTCCGGTCGGGATCGGCCGTTTACTACTGCGTCTCGCGCGCGCCCGATGAAGCGAAGGTCAACCTCACTAGAATTGGAGCGCTACTTTCCGCTTCGGACGACCATGAGCTCGCCGAGGACGGCTTGGTAGCCGCCTTGAGACCGATCCAATTGTTGAGCGACGTGGCGAGGGGTGTGAAATGCCGTGTCGAGGTCGCCCTGTTTGACGAGCAGCGTTCCCCTTTATTCGCAATCGGCGAAGATGCGTTTGACAAAATATCGAGCCGGCTCTTGTTGAAAGGCGATACGTCGGTCGTCGGCACCGTGGAGCGCGTCGGCGGTGCCACGCGGATGCGGTGCCTGTTGAGGGTTCCGGGGCGGCGCAAACTGCTTTACTGCGACCTGGAGACCAAAGAACTGGTGAGGCGCCTCGGCCAACACCTTTACGAGCAAATCGCGGCGAGCGGCACGGCAGTCTGGATCCACCGTTCCTGGCGCATCTACCAGTTTACGATCCGCGATTTCAACCAGCCAAAGCTAGGCAACCCCGACGACTCGCTCAGGGAACTGCGAAATGCCGGGCTCAACGCTTGGGACCAGGTTTCGGATCCCGAAGGATTCATGCGGGAGATTCGATCGTGATCGCTGGCATCGATTCCATGGTGCTGGTGTACGCCGGGATCGTTCCATCGAACCCGGCCACACGTGCCGATGACTTTCAGGAGTTGCAAGTCCGAGCGAAAATACTGCTGCACAAGCTTGCTCGCGAGAGCGAGACGACCATCTTGCCAACGATCGCCATTTCCGAGATCCTCGTTCCCGTTCCCAGGGGCCAAAAGGGAGCTTTGGTGGCCGCGCTAACCAAGATGTTCGTTTGTGCTCCATTCGATTTACGGGCCAGCACCATCGCCGCGGACCTCTGGTCGGAGCACAAGAAGCTCCCGCAGGACCTCCAATATGCCAAGCGGCACGTCCTAAGGGCCGACACCATGATCGTCGCGTCAGCTCATGCCGCGGGCGCCACTGTGTTTTACAGCCACGACAAGAAATGCAGGGCGCTGGCCGGCCTGCTCATGAAGGCGCACGCTTTACCAAAGAATGACCCGGACGACATGTTCATCGAGGGCGACATCCGGCGCGGTGACGTTTGATATGGCCCATGTTGATGGTGAACGAGATGGCGTGCTACGCCCGCCGGCTTCGCGTGCCTTGATGTTTAATCAGATCGTCGGCGCCGAGCGTGTAAGACGCCATCTGCCTCCCACGCCACGCCCGAAGCAAATCGGGCTTGACTTGCTCAACTGATCGCGGCGCGTCGCCTTCGGTAGCCGCCGAACCCTCCGCCCAAATTACCCCCCGGTGGGATTTGAACCCACAAGACCCGAAGATCAACCGGATTGACTGGGGCACTCGAATCGATCAAGTGCCCTGGTCGAGTCCGGCGCGTCTGCCAATTTCGCCACGGGGGCCTGTCATTTTGGCAATTGTGCGCGGCTTCTTCCTCATCGAGCAAATCGCGTGCCGACTTACAACCGGCGCGCGCACCAACGCCAAGGCGCGCTACTCAAACCTGTCTGGAGGCTCTCTCGCCATCGCGCCGCCGGTCCACTCGGGACCTAACCACACGGCAACGCCGTCGGGGCCGAAATGGAATCGCTCGGGATCGTCAAGGTCAGCCCGACCCACTTCATCCTTTTCCGCCGAAAATGGCGTCTGACCCCGGTCCCGCAAGTTTTGGTCGAGTGGCTGCGCAATCGGCGGAAGCAGCGACGCGATCGTCGCATGGACCTTCGTTTTAGCCGAGAGGGAGGCAATGACTGCGTCGTCGAGACCGATGCGGACGCCCAGCGCAGGCAGTTGGACGGTTCGCAGCTTACGGTTACGCCAGACGACCGGCTCAAATGGCCCAGCGCCGTCAATAACCCGCTCGATTGGCCGGTAATACCGCCTTAGCAGATCATCTTCGTCGATATCGAGCGAAAAATGCCGTTTGCCGCTGCCGGAGGGATCCTCCAACTCGACTTCGACGTCCCTGCCCGGGAAGTGCGTAATCGCTCCCGTGCGCATCGACGGTACGACGCCCTTGATCGCCTCCAAGCTCTGGGTCTGCCTTTTCGCCGAGGCCATGAGCGTCGAGGGCGCCTTTCGACTCCGCCCCTTGGCTTCCATCACGAGCCAGCGAGTGCCAAAATCGACTCCGACAAGATCGGGCCGCAGATTTGAATTGAAATTCACTGGACAGAGGGAATCGTGGTACACCCCCAAGTGCATGAGCCAAGGGACCCCGAACCGGCGCGCAGCAAAGAGCTTTGCCATCGCCAGTCCGAAAAAGTACGACACCGCCCCCTTCTCCGACGGGTCGAGGCGCTGGTAAGCGCTCGTCTTCTGAATCCGGCGGTTCGTGGACTCTTTGAAGTTCGCGAACACCATCAGCGCGCGGTAGATGGCTTCATATTCTGAATATTCTCCGTGCCTGATGACGCCGGCCCAGGACGAACGGCCGACCGTGATGGCGGACCAGATGATCTCCGGCCACCTCGTGGACATGACCTGGGGACCATCAAGCGTCGTTGCAAGCGAGGGCGGAAAACCTGTCGCGCGGTAGTGGATTTGAGGCACTTGGGGACCTTTCATCAGGACGACTGCTGGATTCCCGGAAGGCGCGGCTGGCCAGTCTCCTCGGCATTTCCCCCTCCCGTCGCTGGCCTCTTCTTGCTCCCTCGCCGTTTCGGCTTCGGCTCCGCCTCGGCGGCGATGCCCGCCAGGCGCTCCTCCTCGGCACGCTGGGCGTTGAGGGCCAGGAGCCGCGCGAGCACCTCGTCGCGGAACTCGTCGGGCCAGCGGTGGCGCCAAGGCTTCTTACGGACTCTTGGCGAGCCAACCCGCTGCGCGGGTGCCCCGGTGTTAACCCCCCTGTTGTTCCTCGTCGTCCTCGTCTTCGTAGTCGAGCAGGAATTCGCACGTCGGCCGCAAGTCGATCCAGCCGTAGGCGTCGAGCACCGCGACCCGAGCGCCGAGCCAGCGGCCAAGACCGACGGCCGGACGGCCGGACGGCATCCCGCCGCCCCTCCATCTTTTCCCACAGCCTATTCCGGATTGGCACCAAAGCGATATATCAAAGGGGGCCTGGGGGGCGTGGGGGAGGGGGCCGCCAGCTCTTGATTTCAGACGCTTGCCGCGTACCGCAGTATTTAGGTAGGATGGCGCTAGCGTTAGGGAGTATTGTACCGGTTTCTCGCAAAGGAGTGTTGGTCTATGAAGATTGCCTTGCTTACTGGCGTGTGCCTGCTGGGTTTGGTTGGGTTGGCTGGAGCGAAGTTTAACGCCACCGAAGTGCAGGCTGCTGTGACTGGTGCGCTCGGGGAATTGAAGTTCAAGAACGACGGTGCCGAGAAACCTGGCGCACCGGTAAAAATGAAGGTGACGAAGGACACGATCAAGCACCTCCAGAAGCTATTGGATGGTGGCAAGACGATTGTAGTGGACGGCAACGGCGAAATTGAAATTAAGTAGCCAACACGACGTCCGGCGGCACGCGTGTGCCAGCCCCCTTCGAGCTTGCCTTGATGGTGAATCAGATGGCGGGCTAAAGCGACCGGCGGCACGCGCGCGTCAGCCCCCTTCGAGCTTGCCTCGATGGTGAATCAGATGGCGGGCTAAAGCGGCCGGCGGCACGCGCGCGTCAGACGCCTTCGAGCTTGTCTCGATGGTGAATCAGATCACAAGCGGCGCCGAGAATGAAGCAAAGAAATCTGCTTCACCAACCCCGACGAGCGGGGTGGGGTCGAGGTTGGGGTGCAGCGCGCCCCTGTAGCACGCCATCTGCTTCACCGACCCCGGCGAGCGGGGTGGGGTCGTTGAAGTGCGTGAAGCCGCGACGATCCTAAAACAGCTCATCGTCCGACGCATTGGCGGGCGTTCGCGTCGCCGGTTTCTTCTTGCTCCCACGCCGTTTTGGCTTCACCTCCGCCTCGGCGGCAATGCCCGCCAGCCGCTCCTCCTCGGCACGCTCGGCGTTGAGGGCCAAAAGGCGGGCGAGCACCTCGTCGCGGAATTCGTCGGGCCAGCGGTAGCGCCACGGCTTCTTGCGGCCGCGCGACGAACGGCGGCCGTCGGGTTCCTCCTCGTCGTCCTCGTCTTCGTAGTCGAGCAGGAATTCGCAGGCGGAGGTTTGGGCGAGGTCGTGCCAGCCGTACGCGTCGAGCACCGCCCGGTCGATCGCCGCGTGCAACTCGCGCAGCCGCGCGATCTCGGCCGACGTCTCGGCCGGGTCGTGAAAGCGGTTGTACGTCTTCGTCAGCCCCTCGTCGTTGCGGACCATCAAAGCGGCGCGGAACTCGTAGTAAGCGCGGCCCGCCGCTTCAAGAGTTGCTAATTGCCGGTTGTCAGTTGCTGGTGAATCGCTCGCCGCACACTCCAGCGTACCCGTTGGGAACGGAAATGTCTCGAAGCAGTCGGAGGGGCGGTAGCCTTGGTCGTCCTTAAAAGTGGATGAGGTAAAGTTGACCCACGCGCCGTGTGCTCTTGATTGTAACACGGCGAACGCGCCAATGGATCGAATAGGGAACACGACCAGGTTCTCGCTCGGGACGACCCTGGCGTCAATGAAGGCGAATCCAAGGTGTTTGCTTGTCCGAGCAGTCACGAGCACACGATCGAGCGCGCGAATGCTGTCGTACAGGTCTTTTGCAGTTCGTGAGAATCTCCACCAGAATTGCCCACGCTTTCTGCGATCGGCACCAGCGCCAATCCCACTTGCTATGCGCTCAGGCTTAACCTTTTCCACTACGATTCGCATCAGGTCCGGCCAGTTGCGGCGACACTCATCCTCATCCATCTCGCCAAAGTTGATCACGTAACGGTGGTGCTTGTGTTCCGCACTGTCATTGAATTCTTCACCCCCGATATATGGGAAAACGCGTTCCGCGTTTCGCGGATTGCGTTCAACGAGATGCTTCATCAGGGCGATCGGGTTGGCCACGCCGTTCCTCTCGGAATCATCGAAAGTGAATCCCATGCCAACAACAACGCAGCCTTGAAAACTCTTCTGTTGGTTGGCAATAAGTGCTTGTGGGTCATCGTGCCCGCCTTTGTGGAACAGGTACGCGGTGACGATTGGCACTTGGCGAACGTCGAGAACATACGGGCCGGAATGATCGCCTTTGCAAATATGGACCACGCTGACCATCACAGCCGCCAGGCCGGGCCATTTATACCGCTTACGGGCTGCGTAGATCGTGCCACCGTGCGTGCATATCCAGCGCAGGCCGGTGGAGCGCGTGTCCCCCTGGGCGATGGTGTTCGTGGCGATCAAGCCAAAGGCGCCGCTCTGTCGTAGCAGCTCGAACGACCGACGAAAGAAATGAGCCACTCCGTCCGAATTGCCGTGCGACCCCTCGTGTAGGATCTTAAGCCACTCGACGTACCCAACTGGACTACTCGCAGAGAATGTCGTCCTCCCCGCGAACGGTGGGTTGCCGACGATGGCGTCGAAGCCCGCGGCTGTGGCTGGTTGCGAGTTGCTGGTTGCTGGCGGGGAGCGGTTGAAGACTTCGGGGAACTCGATCTCCCAGTGGAAGGGCACAATCGGTTTCGCGGCCGTGCGAAGGCCGCGAACGATTTCGAGCCAGCGCCTGAGCTCGTGGGCGTCTTTGCCCGGGCCGCGGGCATGTTCGACATGCGTCAGATATTCCTTGCGAAGCTTCTCGCGCTCTTTGTCTTTTTCCGCGCCGAACCAGGCCGCTATCACCAGGTCGCCGACCAGCCGCAGGCGATCGAGCGCCTCGTCGGCCACCGACAAGGCGCGCTCGTGCTCCTCGTAGGCGGCGTCGTCGCGGCCTTCGAGGATTCTGCGGCGGGCCGTGGTCGCGGTCTCGATCTGCCGCTTCAGGTCGGTTTCGAGCAGGTGCATCTGCGCGGTCGGCTTCCAGTGAAAGCCCGCGATCTGCTCACGCGTGAGGCCCACGAGCGAATCGCCCGCGCGCAGGCTATGGTCGAGAAACGTGAAGGGGTGGTCCTTGGCCAACGTCGCCAGCCAGAGCGAAAGCTTGGCGAGGTCGACGGCCATCGGGTTGCGGTCGACGCCGTACAAGCAACGCTGGGCCACCAGCCGCCGGGCGTGGAGCACCTCGTCTTCGTCCGGCGGCAGCTTGGGCACCTGATTGTGGACGTGCCAGGCCTTCACCAATTCGTCGCCCAGTTGGCGGCAGGTTTCGACCAGGAAGGCGCCGGAACCCATGGCGGGGTCGCAGATCTTGAGGTTGAGGATCTGGTCGGGAGTGGGGGAGACTGGTGAGTGGTGAGAAGTGAGTGGTGAGTGGTCGGCGGATGCGGCGGCGGTGGAACCTGCCGCCACACTAACCCGCAGCGCAAGCAAGGCTGCCGAATCGGCGGCGGCTTCGGCCGCCGGTTCCTTGCTTGCGCTGCGGGTTGGTGTGGCGGCCTTGCTTGCGCTGCGGGTTAGTGTGAGTTGCTCCAGCACCGGCCGCAGAGTCGTGCGCACGATCGGCTCGGTCAGTGACCTCGGCGTGTAGTGCGAGCCGCTACGGCGGCGCTCGCCGGAAGGCTGCAACACCATCGCGCCCTTGGGCACCGCGTGGGGCGTCGCATGCCAGGCGATCTTCTTTTCCAACGCGGCCAGCAAGTCGTCGATCGACTCGGCCCCTTTGACGGCCTCGGCGGCCTGGCCGGTGAGCTTCTGGTCGCTCTGGTCGGCCAGCCATTTGGCCCGCTCGGCGGGCTTGGCGGCCAACAGCGCTTCAAGATTGATCGTGGCCGGGGCGCCGTGCGGCTTGGCGGGCTTGATGGCGATCGAACGCCCGTGGGCCACCTCGAGGTTGAAGCCCATGATCGTCTCGTAGACGCTGCCGATCTGCTCGACGTCGAGCGTGCGGTAGCTGAGCCGCTCGCCGTCGAGCACCAGCAGGTTGGCGAGCACGCGATAGATGACGCCGTCGGACACGCGTGGCACGTCGAGCCGCTCGACCTGGTCGCGGCGGCAGCTTTTCCAAGGCCGCCCTTCAAGGAACGGGTAACGGTCGGGGTCGAACAGGTAGCCCTTGCGGCCGGGAATCCGCAAATCGCCGTGCCCGCCGCCGTCGTAGACCAGGCGGAAGAGTGTGAGGAGCTGCGCCCAGGCGCCGTATCGCTGGTCCATCGTGTCAGGGAAACGGCCGGCGTCGGCCCGCAAGCGGTCGAACAAGCCCGTCAGCGAGTAGAAGTTGGTGAACACCGAGTCGGCCGAAAGCAACCCGCGATCTTCAGCGTAAAGCACGAACACCAGCCGCATCAGCACGGTCAGCAGGCCCGCGTAAACGTGGTTGGGGTCGGAAGCGGGAGCAGTTGCTAGTTGCTGGTTGTTAGTTGCCAGTAATTCCTTAAGTAACTCTCCGCAGCTCGCGTCGTTAGCGGCCTGGAAGCCGCGCAGCAACTCATAGAGGGCGGCGAGCACCTGCGCGGCGAGCTTGGTCGAGACGACGTTCTGGTACTTGCGACTATCGGCCAAGATGGCGGGGAGACGTTGCTTCGGGGCGACGCTATAGAGCCGTTCGGCCGACAGCAGCATGACCAGCGCCGCGAAGATCGGCCGGCCGGCGACCTGGCACGTCGCCGCCACGGGAAATGTAATGTGGCCGCTCGTTTCCCCCCGCGGGGCGTAGACCAATCGCAGTTGCGTACCATTCAGCGACAGGCCGATCGGGACTTCTGTCTCTCGCAATAGCCGCTCGAACTTGGCCTGTGGGCTGGTCTGCCAATGGCGCTGGTCCATGTCGCCGACCTCGTCGAAGTCCGTGCCGGTCGGCAGCACCTGGACCAGCATCAGCCAGGGGGAAGTTGCGGGAGCCTTGCTTGCGCCGCGGGTTGGTGTTACGGGTTCCTTGCTTGCGCTGCGGGTTGGTGTGGGTTCCTTGCTTGCGCCGCGGGTTGGTGTGGGAGCCTTGCTTGCGCCGCGGGTTGGTGTTACGGGAACCGGCGACTCGCGAACCGCGTAGGTTGGGCGAAGTGTTTCGCTGTATTCGGGGACGGCGACTTCCAACGACGCACGGGCAGCTTCGTCACGCGACAGGTCGACCAGGTCGCTCGGCTCCCAGCCGAGCACGGCTTGCGCGAAGGCGGGGAAGTCGCGAATTTCGGGAACCGGCTCATCGCGTTTGTCACGCGGCAACGTGGCAAGGAACCGCTGCTGATCGGGGGCGATGTTGCGATTGACGTAGGCTTGCGCCTGCAAAAGCGCCGGGATCGAAACGACCAGGCCCACCGGCTGCACGTAGCCGAGCCATTCCAGGTGGGCGTATTGTTCGGGATCGCGCATGGCTAGTTGTCAGTCATTGATCAGCGGTTGTCGGTTGCATGTCGTCGCCTGGCTCCTCGTGCCGGATCGTCATTTCGCGCGGGCAGACTGCCCAGCGGCGCAGGTCGGGCTTCGGTCGCACGGTCAGTGGATACGATGATACCCTCATTGGACTCTGGCGAAACCACTCACGTCCGTGAAGCGGTGTGTCCGGCGGCCCAAGTGCAGGACGGCCTTGAATCTCACGGCTCCCGCGACGCTGTGGGCATGAATCGCCGTTTGGTAATCGTCGGCGTTCAATTCCGCACGCGCCTTGCGCATGTCGTCTTCGTACATCACGGCCAGCGTCGTGTCTCCCCGCATTCGGCCGTCCTCGCCCGGCTGACCGTTCAGTGTGTCCACGTACCCGACGAACAGCGACGCCTCGGGAGCCTTGGACGGCCGCAAGTTCTTGTGGATGTCCTCGATGATCGGGAAGTACTCGCGCCTGATACGGACGGTATTCGGGATTGGCTGGGACGGTGGCAACGTCGTCGCCCAGGAGACGGAGACCGCCAGCAGAGAGTCGTCGTCCGGCGGCTGCATTTGCAACAAGGCGTCACAGAGATTGGCGCTGATCGTCGGCTCCGTGTCTTCCGCCTCGAACACCCGCCGTACATCGTCCGCCTCGACGGCATGAACGATCCGTGTGAGCGAACGCATTAGGAGCGAAACGGCTTGCCTGGCGAATGGAGCGTTGCCGGAAAGCGGCGGTTGGTCCTGTGGCACGGCACGTAGCGGGCAGGAGATGGAGGCCGTGAAACTGCCCCGTTCGGTTTGCCCCAAGTGGCAGGCGTTGAGGAGTTGTTGGGCTTCGACCCAGCTCATGCGCGGGTGGTGTACGACGGGGTTGACTACACTGCACGCCGCCGCGAGGATGCTTTTGTAAGCGCCTTCCAACAAGCGGATGCCATCCAGCAACGGGACTGAACCGCGCCCGGTGGCTGACGACGCGACGCGATAGCGCAGGATGTCCGCATCGGGGGTGATCAAGTCGTTGAGCACTTCGATCACCCCGCGCGACTCGAAATTCGCCAGGTTTTCGACGACTTCACGCAGGCGTTTCGAATAGTCGTCGAACGACTCGTCCATCGGGACGATGAGTTGGTCCCATTGCCCCTGCGGATGGTCAAACAGGGCGATGTCGCCGTTCACCCCTGGGACGCGGCGCCAGCCCTTGGCCAGGGCGTAGCTGCGAACCTGTTGCGGCTTGATGAGCTTCAGAATGTCGTTGGGCAACGATTCACGCGACATATTCGATCACCTCGCGCTTGGAGAAGCGGACCATGAGGTCACGCAACAGTTCAACGGAGAGCACGTTGGCCCTTGGAATGTAGACCGTCTGGGATGTCTCGTTTTCGCTTTCCGGCGCCCCCCGCAGGCTCGCCCAATAGCCGCACCGGCGCGCGACCAATGCGTCCTCGCTCTGCGTCAGCCACGCGGCGGCGTCCTGGGGAAGAAACAGCACGATCAGCACCTGCGGGACACTGGTCTTCGTCGACCGCAACTCGTCGTAATTCTTGAGCCTTAGCGGAAAAGAATACTTGCCGTTCCGCTCGTGCGATACCGCGATGGTCGCCTTGAGCTGAATGTCGACGGTGAACTGCGTCAGTAGCGAATCGGGAGCGAGTTCCCCATAGACCCGGAGCACCGCGTCGACGCCCGCCTCATCGCTATGCCGGCCCCCATTCTCGCAAATGATCCCTGCCCGCGACGCGACCGCGTGCAGGTAGGCGTAACTCAGCTCGGCCTCGATGTTCTGCGCCGTAAGCATGGAATTCAGCATAACCTAGCCCGTCACGGGCCACAAATAGACCAGTCCAATCGGCTCGATCCGCCGGGCCTTAACCTGGTACACGCCGCGGATGCGCTCCGGCTCGCTCTCCAGATCGTGGTCGATCATCGCCAGGCGCTTGGTCCAGTGCCGGCGGTTGGCTTCGAGCTGCCGTAGCTCGTCCTCCGCAAAACCCAGTTGCAGTTGTCGTCCATCCGACCCATCGTGCTCCGCGGACACGTCGGCAATGTGCCTTTTTTGGGTCTCCAGAATCGCGCGCATCGCCGTGGCTTCGTCGTCGCCGCGCTTTCGCAGCAATCGCTCGGCATCCTGGCCATGCTGTTCGGCACGGGCTTGCAAGTGCGGCAGCAACTCCTCGACGTCGCGCGGTGCGCAAGCCTGAAGTTGCGACTCGACCGCCCGCGCCACGCGCCGGCCATGCCGGGGCAGAAGCGATTCATCCAACAAGTCCAAGGTCTTGGTTTCCGATTCGCGGCCGTAGGGCGCCAGCGGGGCCTTGCGAACCGTCGGATCAATCCAGCGCGCGGCGACCGGCACCAGTTCCTCGTGCAACCGCGCGGCGCCGGGTCCATAGAGACACAGCCTACCCAATAGGATCACGCGGGGCACGGCATCGGACGATTGGGCCAGGCATGCCCGTGACAAATCGTGGTGTACCAGTCCCTGGGCGGTGAATCGGGCCAAAAGCCGCCGGACGATGCGATGCGCGAGGTGCAGGTGGACGACTTCGTCGGTCATCGTGCCTGGGTCTTCGAATACCACCGGCCGAATCGGCGACTCGCGGCGCCACTCCCACGGCTTCTGGCCGCGCTCGCTCGGAGCGCGAAGCGTGTCCATCGTGTCGGCCCAAGTGGGGTCGGCGCCGTCGCGCTGGTCAAGGGCGGGAAAAAGATAGGTTGCTTGTTGTTGGGTGTCCGAAGAGAGTTGCTGGTTGTCAGTTGCTAGTTCCTTGCTTGCGCTGCGGGTTGGTGTTTCGGGCTTCGCGCCTTTCTCTAGCAACTTGGAACTAGGAACTACCAACTGCCCCAATTGCTCCAACTTTTCGGCGCCCATGAGTTCCAGCGCGCTGGAAATGGCGGAGCGAAAATGCTCCTGATTGAAGGCGATCGAATCCTGCGAGCGGGCTAACTGCGTCCGCAGATGCTCGACCTGGCTGCGTAACTGGTCCTGTCGTTGCCTGCCCGTCTCCAGTTCTTCCTCGACGGTTCGCCGACGCTCGGCGTCGATGTCAGCGGCTTCGATCTCGCCTTCCAGCACCGCCAGTTCGCCACGGCGGATGCCCGCGCCGAGCATGTCAGCCAGACGAGCGTCGATCACCTGGGCGAGGCTCCCCAGCTCGCGCCCGATGCGATCGGTCTTACGAACCAGCGCCGCCAAAATGCGATCCTCGGGCCGTTGCTTGTGGAAGAAGTAGTGACAGTAGACCTTGTCGTTGGGCTGGAGCTTGCGGTCGATGCGGCCGTTCCGCTGCTCCATTCGGCTCGGGTTCCACGGCACGTCGAAGTGAAACAGGTTCCAGCAGTGGGCCTGAAAGTTGAGGCCCTCGCGGGCCGCGTCGGTGGCAATCAGGATGCGCAGGGGGTGCTTGGCTGGGTCGGTGTTGAATGCCTGCTTGATGGCTTCACGCTCGTCAGGTGGCGTGGGGCCGTGGAAGATGGCGATCCTCTGCTCGGCGCGGTCGGTGCCCTGGATCGCCGCGGAGAGTTGCTCGCGAAGGTAGCGCTTCGTGTCGTCGTATTCGGTGAAGATAATTACCCGCGTGTCGTTCCATTTTGGTGAGTGGTGAGTGGCGAGTGGTGAGTGGTGAGTTGCCCGCGATGGGCGGTCGGCGGGCAAGACGAGTTCGGGCGCCCCGCCGGCCGGGCTACTGAGCATGTGCTCGCGGATCCATGCGATCAAGTTGCGGACCCTGGCATCGGGCCGGCCACGCGCCGATGCGGCGATTTCAGTCATCTGGTCGAGCAATGCTTGTTCGCGAGCAAACAATTCCTTGGCTCGGCCACTATCCGCTGCATCGCCGTCGGCCGGGCCCAGGGTGGCGGCCGTGGCGGCCTCAACCTGGGCTTCTTCTTCCGCCCGCAATTCATCTTCGGCGAAGGTGGCCCGTTCGTCATCGCTGCCGACCGGCCGGGTGAGCAGGTCGAGTTGGCCGGGCGAAATCGGCTGCGGCGATGCGTCGGCTTGCAACTGCCGGCCGTGGCTCTGCTGCCAGTGACGCTGGACCGTGCGGCGGTGGACTCGCAGTGTGCGGGCAAAGGCTTCGATCGACGATAAGAGCCGCTGTTGCAATCCGGTGATCAGCAAGCCGGCGGCGGCCTGTTTCCGCTTCGTTTCGCCGGCCAGGCGTTCTTCGCGAAGCTGCCGGTACTCGTCGAGCAGGCTCGGCAGGCGGAGTTCGGGGGCGTCGGCCGGGAGACCGTCGATATCGATCTGAACCACCTTGCGCTCGGGGAATCCCCCGGCGATGTTGCGAATGTCATCCTTGAGGCGTCGCACCATGACCTCGTCGAGCAGCTTCCGTTGCACCGGGACGCCCCGGCAGAACCGCTGGGGGTCGAGGATTTCGAGCAACGCCGAGAAGCTGTTCGAGTGGCCGTTGTGCGGGGTGGCCGAGAGGAACAACCGGTGCTCGAAACGCGGGGCCAGGTCGCGAACGGCCCGCGTGATCTGCGAGTCGATGGCATAGCGCTGGCCGCTGGCCGGGGCGGCGTGGTGGGCCTCGTCGAGGATCAGAAGCGTCCCCTCGCGAAAATCGCCCAGCCAGGCGCGGAGTTGCCCGGCGTAGGCTTCGTCGATGAGCAGCCTGTGCGAGACCAAGAACCGGGTATGGGTGCTCCAAGGGTTCACGCCATACCCCCGCTGGCGCCGCACGCTGTTGACGTATTCTTTGTCGAGGATCTCGAACGTCAGCCCAAACCGCGTCTCGAGTTCTTCCTGCCACTGCACCAGCATCGACGGCGGGCAGCAGACGACGATCTCCTTGACCTTCTTCCGCAATTGCAATTCGCAGGCGATCAGGGCCGCCTCGATGGTCTTGCCCAGCCCGACATCGTCGCCGATCATCAGAGTGACGCGGGGCATGAGCAGCGCCTTACGCAGCGGCTCGAGTTGGTACGCGTCGAGCCGGATGCCGGCGCGGAACGGCGACTGGAACAGCTTGGGATCGGTGGCCGTGACACAGTTCCAGCGGAGCGTGTTCAAGTAGGCCGCGAACAGCCGCGGTTCGTCGAAGCCTCGTTTGGCGATCGCCTCCCAAGCTTCGCCGCTGAGGATTTCGGGGTCGATCTCCTTTTCCCAGAGCACCTCCAGCCGTTGGCCTTGGGCATCGTCATCGACGCACGACAGCTTCACCAGCGTACTGTCGCGGGCCTTGGGCGGCGCGACCGTCTCTTCGACTAAGTAGAGCCGCTGCCGCACGCGAGCAATCTGCCCTGGCGAAGGAATCGTCATTGAATCCGACATCGCTGCAGCCTCGGTTCAACTGGATCGGTCGGTCACGGGAACTATCGGTAAAGAGCGTGGAAATTGGAGGGTCAGTATCGGCCACCGGTTGACACCTCGAAAGCACGCCGTGATGGTAAATGTTGGGGCCGCCAAGTTCAACTGGCGGAACAGGCGGCGACCTTCCGGCCGCAAGCTATGCGGCGACGATCGCATGGGGAGACACGACCCTCTCGGCCGGCGCCGTCACCGGACCCGACGCTGGCGGCTATCCAAGGGCGCGGCCAGCAGGCCCTTCCAGCCGGTCAGATCCTTACCGTTGAACAGGGCCACAAAGCCTTCCGGCGGCGTGTTGTCGGCGGGCGAGGCCGTGGAGGTGTGGAGGTCAGCGCGAATACGATCGCCAACGAATGGGTGAGTGTGCGGGCGCGGGGAAGCAAGAAGGACTACTAGTACGACGAGTACGACGCTAGTACGACGTTCGATCCCGGCTGCGCGGGTCATCGACCAGTTCGCCGCTGTGGAGCGTCCCCTGCATGGCGCGCCGGCGCCAGGGGGCGGAGGCGTCCCAGATCTCAAGGTCGGGATCGATTTCTCCGATCAGCACGCCCGGCTCGTGAAGTTCGAGGCGGCCGGCGATTCGGCCGTCGGGGCGGACGAAGAAGTTGGCCCACATCGAGTACTTGGCGGAGCTGTTGACCGCGAGCATCCAGAAATGGTTGGTCGCCGCATGGCACATCATCGTGGCCGGCACGATTTGCTTCCAGATGTTGCGGTGCCGGAACGTCTGATGGTCGCGACGGGCATTGTGGAATGATTGGAACACGACCTCGACGCCGCGCCGCTTCAGGTCGCGGTACAGCTCCGGAAAGCGATAGTCGTAGCAAATCAACAGGCCGCAGCGGTGTCCTTCCACCTCGAATGTGGTCGCATGGTCGCCGGGCGAGTAGTGTTGAAGGTCCATTTCCGCCTGGGGGCCGTCCGTGCCGGTACAGAACCGCTTGTCGTAGCGGTCGGCGACGCGCCCCTCGTCGGAAATCACGTAGACCGAGTTGTGCGGCCGGTGGCCGTCGGAAAGTTGGTGAGTCGAACCCAACAGCACCCAGACTTTGCGCTTCGCGGCCGCCTGGCGAATCTCGTCGGTCGCTCGGCGCACGCCGTCCCAGTCGAGGCGGCTGAAATCGGGCACATCGGCGCCGGCATAGCCCGACAGGGCCGCTTCGGGGAATTGCACCACCCGCGCGCCCGCCGACGCCGCTTCGTCAATGTGGGCCAGGATTTGCCGGCGGTTGAATTCAACGTCGCCGGAAACGGCGAATTGGCAGCCGGCGACTCGCAGCTTGGACTTCATTCAATCAAGCATACCGCCGACCACCATCTCTCGGCAACGGTTCGCCAGCACGAGGGACGACACGAATCAGGGGTACGGTATAACATGACGATTCCCTCGCCGCGAGGAAACCGTTTGAAACCAGGAGAACCGACCGTGTCCGACAATCCGTCCGACCCATCCGCTGAAAAACCGAAGATCATCATCGACGAAGACTGGAAGGGCCGGGTCCAGGCCGAGAAGGAAGCTCTCGATCGGAAGAAAGCGGCTCACGAGCCGCCGCCGGCACCGTCGCCCCCGCCCGGCGGCCAACCGCGCGGCGAAGTGCCGCCCGCCACGCTGCCGCTGCTCATGACGACGCTCGCCACGCAAGCACTGGTCGTGTTGGGCCAGGTCGCCCAGCCGGGCACCGGCACGGTGAACGCGCGGCTCGACGAGGCCAAGCACTTCATCGACATGCTGGAGATGATCGAGCAAAAAACAACCGGCAACCGGACTCCCGACGAGACGAGGCTTCTCGACAACCTGTTGCACGAACTGCGGTTGACTTTCGTTTCGGTGGGCGAAAAAGGCGTTAGGCAATAGGCGTTGGGCGTTAGGCGTTAGGCGTTAGGCATGAGGCGTTAGGCATGAGGCGATTACGTCTTCTCGTTCCCACGCTCTGCCTGGGAACTCCCCGCCGGACGCTCCGCGTCCACATGGCCGTCCAGAGTCCGATTACTGTTCGCGCTTTGCCGCGGGGAGCTTCACGCTCGCTTGTACACGCCTGCCCCCAAATTACCTGCCTTTCCCCGTGTCGCCTAACGCCTAACGCCTGACAGGGGGCTAACGCTAGGGTGTTGAAAATTCGGTCTTGACACAGGTTTTTCTTCCTGCCAGTTTCATGCCTGGATATCCGCGCGGGAGGGAACCGCGCGATCGGGTGCTAGCAGGGAGGTTGAACATGTTGGCCGGTC
>Ga0307373_10001232_pt1 | contig 48019 bp, 49 predicted proteins | sample OX2MG_FD_202534 | JGI IMG/M metagenome (GOLD analysis project Ga0307373, IMG submission 202534) | Soil microbial communities from Risofladan, Vaasa, Finland - OX-2 | ecosystem: Environmental > Terrestrial > Soil > Coastal area > Acid sulfate soil | place: Finland: Risofladan, Vaasa | collected...
CGCATCTTCGACGCCCGGATCCCGCTGGCCCGGCACGCCTGCGCCGACGAGATCGCCCACGCGGTCCTCTACCTGGCCTGCTCGGACAGTTCCTTCGTGACCGGGGCGACGCTGCCGGTGGACGGCGGGATGCACATCTAGCAGGGGACGGGCCGCGGCGCCGAACCAGTGTTCCGCTGCCCGCTGCCGCGCTAGGTTGTGCCCGATCAGCCCCGCAATACCCCGATGTGAGCGAGGAGTCCGCCAGCATGACGACTACGTACCAGCACACCCCCCATGAGCACACCGTCAGGCGGCTTTCCGGCAAGGCACCGGGCCCGGCCAAGGTGAACCAGGGGCGGGTCGGATTCAACGGCCGGGTAGGCCTGGCGATCACCACCGCGGTCGGGACGATGGTCTGTGCCTACGTGTTCGCCGTGATCGCCTTCATCAGCCTGCCATCGGCGCTGAGCAGCGGCAACCTGACCATCATCATCGCCTGGGTGTCGTCCAACTTCCTCCAGCTGATCCTGCTGCCGGTGATCATTGTCGGCCAGAACCTGCAGGCGGGGGCCGCGGACAAGCGCTCCGAGCAGACCTACCGGGACGCGGAGGCCGTGCTGCACGAGGCCATGGAGATCCAGAAGCACCTGCTCGCCCAGGACCAGGTGCTGGCCGGGCTCATCGCGGCCAAGGCGTGACCGGACGGCCACCGGGCAGGCAGCGGCCATGACGCTGCTGGTGCTCAGCGCCGGGGACCTGCCCGGCCTGCTGCCCTATCCCGAGGTGGTGGAGGTGATGGGGCAGGCGCTGGCCGCGCTCGCGGCCGGGCAGGCCTGCCAGCCGGTGCGGACGGTCCTGCAGCCGCCGGGCGCGGCGGGCCTGATGGTGCTGATGCCCTGCCATCTGCCGCCCGCTGGCGGGGCAGCGGACGAACCGGGCTACGGGCTCAAGGCGATCTGCGTCAGTCCTGGCAACCCGGCGCTGGGCAAGGACGCCCACCAGGGCGGGGTGCTGATCTCCAGCGCCCGGACCGGGGAGCCGCTTGCCCTGCTGAACGCCTCGGCGCTGACCGAGATCCGCACCGCGGCCGTGTCGGCGCTCGCCACGTCGCTGCTGGCCCGGCCCGGCGCGGCGCAGGTCGCCATCATCGGCACCGGCGTGCAGGCCCGGGCCCACATCCAGGCGCTCGCGGCCTGCCGTGACCTGGCCGGGATCCGGGTCGCCGGGCGGGACGCCGGCCGCGCCCGCCGGTTCGCCGACGCGACCGCCGGGCTGGTGCCGGTGCCGGTCATCGCCTGCGACAGCGTCGAGCAGGCCCTGGCCGGGGCGGAGATCGTGGTCACCGCGACCAGTTCCGCGGTGCCGGTGCTCCAGCACGGCTGGCTGGCACCTGGAGCCCACGTCAACGCGGTCGGGGCGTGCCTGCCCGCCGCGCGTGAGATCGACGCGGCCACCATGGCCGCCGCCGCGCTGTACGTCGACAGCCGGGAGTCGGCGGCCAGCGAGTCCGGGGACTTCCTGCTGGCGGTGGCCGACGGTGCGATCGGGACCGGTCATATCCGGGCCGAGCTCGGTGAGGTGCTCGCCGGGCGGGCCCCGGGGCGCGCCGATGACCAGGAGATCACCGTGTTCGAGTCGCTCGGCCTGGCGGTGGAGGACTTCGCGGCGGCGGTGCTCGCCTACCGCAAGGCGCTGGCGTCCGGGGCCGGCACCCGGGTCGACTTCTGACGCGGCCTGGCGCCTTGGGCCCGTGCGTCAGGACTGGTGGGCCGGACGAAAGCCCGGCCGGGGAGTCCCGGTGGTCCCCGCCCCGGCATGGGGGCCGATGATGGGGTGAGGGATGCCCCCCGGGGAAGGTCTGCCTCTCGTGGCAACGACGATCGCCGTGGTTGGCGCTCTCGCTGCCGCGCTCTGCTTCGCTGTCGGCTCGATCGTGCAGCAGGGGGTCGCCCGGGAGTCCGGCGAGGAGGCGCTGCGGTTCGGGCTGCTGTGGCACCTGGTCCGGCAGCCGCGCTGGGTGGCTGGCATGGGCCTGGACGCCTTCTCGTTCGTCATCCAGGGGGTGGCCCTGGCGTTCGGCCCGCTCACGCTGGTGCAGCCGCTCGCCGCCACCGATGTGCTGTTCGCGCTGCCGCTGATCGCGCGCAAGCACCAGCGGCGGCTCACCCGCCACGACATGGCCGGGGCGCTCACCGTCACCGGCGGGATCGTGGTCTTCCTGGCCGTCTCGCCACCCACCAGCGGGGTGAGCACACTGCCGATCACCACCTGGATCCCGGTGTTCGGGGTGGTGGGGGCGGTGGTGGCGGTCGCCGCGGTGGCCGCGCTGCGGGTCCGCGGCCGGCCCCGGGTGATCTGGCTGGCCGCCGCCGCCGGTTCCCTCTACGGGCTGCTGGACGCGCTCACCAAGTCCACCGTGGACCTGCTCACCACCCACGGGGCTGGCACGCTGGCGCACTGGGAGCCCTACGCCCTGATGGCGACCGGCGTGCTGGGCGCGCTGTTCGGCCAGAGCGCGTTCGGCGCAGGCGCACTGTCCCTGAGCCTGCCGGTCATCGACACCCTGGAACCCGTCGGAGCGGTGATCATCGGCGCCACCGTGTTCGGGGAGCAGCTGGCGTCCAGCCCGGCGCACCTCGCCCTGCAGATAACCGGCGGGGTGGCGGCGGCTGCCGGGATCGCGCTGCTGTCCCGGTCCACGATCGTGGAGGCCGAGACCCGTGCCGCGCCCGAGCCCGCCCAGCACCGCTGAACCCGGCCGTGACGGGGCGGAACCACGGCCGCTGACGGCGCGTCGAAACGGTGGTCATTCCCGCCGATCAGGAGGCATACCATGCCTGTCTCGCTTACTCCCACCCAGCGGGGCCTCGCCGCCGGCGCCGCGGCCGCCGCCCTGCTGATCGGTGCCTTCGCCGTGGGCACCGGGCAGGGTGGCGGCACCCCCGCCGCGGCCGCCGCCGGCGCCAGCGCCCAGCTGCCCGCCGGCATCACCGGGTCCCGGATCACGGTGACCGGCACCGGGGCCGTGTCAGGCACGCCCAGCCAGCTCACGCTGTCAATGGGGGTGCAGACCAGCGCTTCCTCGGTCAGCACCGCACTGCAGCACGCCAATCAGGCGGTCCGGGCGGTCACCCGGGCATTGACCAGGACCGGCGTGCGCGCCGGCGACATCCAGACCTCGGGCCTGTCCATCCAGCCCACCTACAGCGGCAGCTCCGCGGTCCCGGCGGGTTACGGGGTCAGCGAGTCGATCCAGGTCACCTTGCGCACGCTGGGCACCGCGGGCACCCAGATCAGTGACGCGGTGCGGGCAGGCGGCAACGCGACCGTGGTGGACGGGGTGTCGCTCGACCTGAGCGACAGCAGCCACCTGCTGGCCGCTGCCCGGGCCAGGGCGGTGGTGGACGCCCGGACCAGGGCGGCTCAGTACGCCAAGGCGCTCGGCCGCTCCCTCGGGGCGCTGGTGAGCATGTCCGAGCAGAGCCCGGTGGAGCCGGTGCCGGTGTTCGGTGCGGCGGCGCGGTCCTCGGCGGGCAGCGCGGTGCCGGTGTCTCCCGGCAGCCAGCAGGTGAGCGTCACGGTCACCGCTGTTTTCGCGCTCGCCTGACCGCCGTGGTGGCGCCCAGGCCGGCGCACCGGTAGGCTCGCGCCATGCGAGTCACCGGTAACCCCCAGTGGTGGCGCCGCCGGTGAGGCGGTGACTGGTTCGCGCGCAGCGTACATCCAGAAGCGACCGCCCGGCCCGGGCGGTCGCTTCTGCCGTTCGCCGGCCCGGGCCCAGCCCCAGGGGAGCATAGGTGGACCCGGCAGCACAGCCTGACCAGCCAGAACAGTCGGTGACCACCGGCGGGGTGCGCGTCACCCGGATCGCTGAGCCGTTCGGCGAGCAAATACTGGACAGCATCTGCGAGCAGGTGGAGCACGTGCGCGGCGGGGTGCTCAGTTCCGGCATGGAGTACCCCGGGCGGTACAGCCGCTGGCACCTCGCCTACGTGAACCCGTGCGCCGAACTGGTCACGCACGGCCGCACGGTCACGATCCGGGCGCTCAACGCCCGCGGCGAGGTCCTGCTCCCGGTCCTGGGCGCGGCTCTGCTCCGGGTCGGCGAGCCGGCCGACGCGCCCGTCCCCGGGCCTGAGGGGACGGTCTTCCCGCAGGTCGCCGTGGTGATCCCGGAGCCCACCGGGCTGCTGGCCGAGGAGGACCGCAGCCGCCGTCCCACCGTCTTCTCCGCCGTGCGTGAGGTCGTCGCCGCCATGGCCGGCGGCGACCCGCACCTGGGCCTGTACGGGGCGTTCGGCTACGACCTGGCATTCCAGTTCGAGCCGGTCGCGCTGAGCTACGAGCGCCCCGCCGGCCAGCGCGACCTGGTCCTGCACCTGCCGGACGAGCTGTACGTGCTTGACCGCAAGCGCGAGCAGGCCACCCGGTACCGGTATGAGTTCGCGGTCGATGGGGTGTCAACGCGGGGCCTGCCCCGGCAGACCCCGCCCGCGCCCGCCACTGGCCCACGGCCGCCGGCCACCGTGCCGCCCGGGCCAGAACCGGGCTCGTATGCGCGGATCGTGGAGCGGGCCAGGGAGCGTTTCGCCCGCGGCGACCTGTTCGAGGTGGTGCCCAGCCACGCCTTCCACGCTCACTGCGCCTCCCCGGCCGCTTTCTACCAGCGGCTGCGCCGGCGCAACCCGGCCCCCTACGAGTTCTTCCTCAACCTGGGCGAGGGGGAGTGCCTGGTCGGCGCGTCACCCGAGATGTACGTGCGGATCACCGGGGACCGGGTGGAGACCTGCCCGATCTCGGGCACCATCGCGCGCGGCGCCGACCCGCTGGAGGACGCCGCCAACATCCGGGCGCTGCTCAACTCGGCCAAGGAGGAGTCCGAGCTGACCATGTGCACCGATGTTGACCGCAACGACAAGTCGCGGGTCTGCGTGCCGGGCAGCGTGCGGGTGATCGGGCGGCGGCAGATCGAGATGTACAGCCGCCTGATCCACACCGTGGACCACATCGAGGGCCGGCTGCGGCCCGGGCTCGACGCACTGGACGCGTTCCTCACCCACATGTGGGCGGTGACCGTCACCGGCGCGCCCAAGGCCTGGGCCATGCAGTTCATCGAGGACCACGAGCGGACGCCCCGGCGCTGGTACGGCGGCGCGGTCGGCATGATCGGCTTCGACGGGGCCATGAACACCGGGCTGACCCTGCGCACCGCGCACATCCAGAACGGGGTGGCCAGCGTGCGCGCGGGCGCGACACTGCTGTTCGACTCCGACCCGGCTGCCGAGGAGGCCGAGACCGGGCTGAAGGCGCGTGCCCTGCTGGAAACGCTGGCCGAGGCGGTGCCCACCGCCGCCACCCCCGCTGCAGAACGCGTGCCCGCACCCACTGCCGCCACCCACCCGCCGGCCATCCTGCCGGGTGAGGGAATGCGGGTGCTGCTCGTGGACCACCAGGATTCGTTCGTGCACACACTGGCCGGCTACTTCCGTGAGCAGGGCGCGCACGTGCTCACGCTGCGGGCGGGCCTGCCACTGGCGGCGCTCGACGAGTACGGCCCCGACCTGGTGGTGCTCTCGCCGGGCCCGGGCCGCCCGGCCGATTTTGCCTGCACGGACCTGCTGGCCCAGCTTGACCTGCGCGGGCTGCCCGCCTTCGGGGTGTGCCTGGGCCTGCAGGCCATGGTGGAGCACGCGGGCGGCCAGCTGGCCCTGCTGGGCGAGCCGGTCCACGGCAAGCCCGGCCGGGTGATCAGGGAGCCGGCCGGCGATGACGGCGCCGGCGGGCTGCTGGCCGGCCTGCCGGCCGAGTTCATCGCGGCCAGGTACCACTCCCTCTATGCGGCGCGGGACCAGGTCAAGGGTGGCTTCGGGGTGACCGCGGTCACCCCGGACGGGGTGGTGATGGCGATCGAGGATGCCGCCGCCGGCCGGTGGGCGGTCCAGTTCCACCCCGAGTCGATCCTGACCGCGGCTGACCGGGCCGGCCACATGGTGGTCGCGAACGTGCTCGGGCTGTGCCGCGCCCGGCTGGCGGCGGGCCGGCCCGGGTAGCGGACCCCACGGGGGCAAAGCACGTACCGGCACACCGGTAACGGCACCGCTTATGTTGGCGGGCGCCGGTATCGTGCCGTGTCAGGACGTGTGATGCCCGGGCATCGCGCCCGGCGACGACAGGGGGCGAGGGTGCGTTACCTGCCGTACGAGAAGCGGGAGCCGGACGCCCAGTACCGGCAGCTGCTTACGGCGATCCTCGCCGAGGGGATCCCGGTGCCCACCCGGCAGGGGCCGGCCGCGCTCACGCTGATGCAGCAGACGATGCGGTTCGATCTGGCCAACGGGTTCCCGGTCATCACCGAGCGGAGCGTGAAGTCGTTCTGGCGCAAGCCGATCGGGGAACTGTGTGCCTTCATCAACGGCGCCACCACGCTCGACGAGCTGGCTGACTTCGGCTGCACCTGGTGGGGGGCCTGGGCGACCCCGGAGAAGACATCGTCCCGTGGCCTGCTGCCCGGTCATCTGGGCCCCGGCTCCTACGGCGGGGCGTTCCGCCATTTCCCTACCGCCGACGGCGGTGAGTTCGACCAGTTCGCGCACCTGGTGGAGCAGATCAGGGAGCTGCCGGGCGACCGTACCCACTTCGTCTCGCCCTGGATCCCGCAGTACCAGGTCCGCGGCGAGGGCAAGACGCCGCGGACCACCATCGCGCCCTGCCACGGCTGGGTCCATGTCCGTGTCCTCGGCGGCGGCCTGCACCTGCACATGTTCCAGCGCTCCGGCGACGTGCCGGTCGGCGTGCCCGCCAACATGATCCAGTACGCCGCGCTGCTGCTGATGCTGGAGCAGCTGACCGGGATCGCGGCGGTGGCCTACTACCACACGATCTCCGACGCCCACATCTATGAGAACCAGGTGGACAGCGTCACGATCATGACCGGTCGCGAGGCGCGCCGGCTGCCCACCGTCCGGCTGACCGAGGCGGGCGGGAAGGTGAACGACATCCATGCCTTCCGGGCCGAGCACTTCGAGCTGACCGACTACTACCCGCATCCCGCGATCCCGGCCATCCCCGTCTCGCCATGACCGTTTCGCTCGTGGTCGCGGCGGCCGCCAACGACATCATCGGCCGGGGCGGCGACCTGCCCTGGCACCTGCCGGGCGACCTGCGCCGGTTCCGGCAGCTGACCACCGGTCACGTGGTGGTGATGGGACGGCTCACCCACGAGTCGATCCTGAACCGGCTCGGCCACCCCCTCACCAACCGCACCTCGATCGTGATCAGCCGGACCCTGCGGGACGCCGGCGAGGACAGGGTGGTGCTGGTGGACTCGGTGGAGTCGGCGCTGGCTGCCGCGGCGAGCCTCGGGGCGCTGGCGGGCAGCGGGGAGTTCTTCGTCATCGGCGGCGAGTCGGTCTACCGGCAGGCGCTGCCAGCGGTGGACCGGATCTACCTGACCCGGGTCCATGTAGTGGTCACCGGCGACCGCCGGATGCCGCGGGACTGGCTGGCCGGCTTCGAGCTGGTGCGCCAGGAGGACATGGCTGACCCCGGGTCCGGGACCGGGTACTCCTTCCTGGACTACCGGCGGGCACCGTGACGCTCTACTGCTTCGGCAACGCCAGGACCGCCGACCAGCTCGCCGAGATGCGCCGGCTCGACGCGGCGGGGATCTGCCTGTTCTGCCCAGACGCGCTGGCCCGGCACGCCAGGCAGCGGATCCTGTTCCGGACCCGGCACTGGGCCGTCACCCCGAACGAATACCCCTACCAGGGCACGAGCCTGCACCTGCTGCTGGTGCCGGATCAGCACGCGGCCGGCCTGCTGGATCTGGCCGAGGACGTGCGGCAGGACTTCTGGGTGGCACTGGACACGGTCGCCCGTGAGCATCAGCTGAGCCACTACGGCCTGGGCGTCCGCAACGGGGACTGCCGCTACACCGGCGCGACCATCGCACACGTGCACGCGCACGTGCTGGTGGGTGATACCGGGGCGGCCGGCGCCCCGCCGGTCCGGATGCGCTTCAGCGCCCACCCGGACGGCCGGGGGGCTGGCTAGCGGCCCGGGTATCCACCCAGATCAGCCTGATTCCCGCCGCCCGCAGCACCTGCTCGCCATCGAGCATGGAGTACCTTCCGGCGAAGTAGCACCGCTGGAACCCGGCTTCGGCCACCAGCCGCGCACATGGCGGGCAGGGGAACGTGGTCGTGTAGAGGTCGGCTCCGGCCAGGCTCAGGCCGTCCCGTGCGGCCTGCCCGACCAGCGCCGCCTCCGCGTGGATCGCGGTGGACAGATCCGGCCGGACGCCGCGGCCGAATCCGTCCCGGGGATCCCCGTTGAGATAGGGCGCGTACTCCGTGGGGCGGTGCTGGTTCCAGGCGCAGCCAAGCACCTTGCCGTCCCGGGCGGCGACCGCGCCCACCTGCCGCCACCAGTCCGAGCTCCACCCGGAGATGACCTCTGCGATCCCGAGCAGCTCCCGGGGCAGGTCCGCGGTGGTGATCTCACCGTCGAAGGCGGCTGGTTCGCGCGCCGACGCCCAGTCCCGGTCCCAGCGCAAGAAGGTGCGGTCGAAGGCCACACCGGGACGCCCGGCCAGGCCGTGCTGCCGGGCCAGGTCGCGGATGACCTGCTCGTCGGGCAGGACCAGGCTGTCGCCGGTGATCACGCCCGGCAGGTCCGCGGGCTCGATCACGGTGACGCTGGCCCGCGGCGCCACCAGCCGCAGGTAGCCGGCGGCGCGCTCCGGAGGCAGGGCACGGATGTCCTTGGCGAGGCTGGGAAAGACCCGCTGGAAGCCACGGCCCAGGAGCAGGATCTCGTCCGCGTCGCCGTGGCGGGTGAGGAACTCCTCATACCCGGCGTGCAGCACCGGCAGGTAGAGCAGGACCTGCTTCACCCGGGTTCCCGGCCGGCCCCGGGCGGGCCGGGCGGGCCGGTGGGGTCGTCCGGCTCGGGCAGGCCGAGCTGGATCCGGCGGAGCCGGGCCGAGGTGCTCACGGTGGCCATCCGCTCCAGCACTTCCACCCGGCCGCAGTAGTGCGCCTCGAGTTCGGCGATCTCCGCGGGGGAGTAGGTCTCCTCGGTGGCAACGAGCACGTCCGGGCGGACGGCCTCGATCAGCGCCCACCGCTCGTGCTGGAGGTGCTTGAGTGTCACCAGGCCCACGCCCCGCTGATGGGTGACCATCCGCAGCCGCTCCATCTGCGGGACGGCTGGCCGGTGCGGGCCCTTGCGCGCCGCGATCTTCTCGTCGCTGTCCAGCCCGACGATCAGGAAGTCGCCGAACCGCCGGGCCGCCTCCAGGTACATGGAGTGGCCCTCGTGGATGATGTCGAAGGAGCCGCTGGTCAGGACGACTTTGAGGCCCAGTGTCCGGAGTGCGTCGACGATCGCGGTGATCCGCTGGTAGTCCGGCACGAAGCGCAGCTCGAAGTTGGAGGCATCGGCGAACAGCCCGCTGTTGACCAGCGCCAGGGTGCCGGGAGGCACACTGACCTGCGCGGTGCCTGCCTTAGCCTGGACGGTGCCCGCCCCGGCGAGGATGGTCCGCCCGTCGTTCACCGGTGAACCCCGCGACCACCTGCCCACGGTCCCGATCCTAGCGGCCGGCCCGGGCCCATCGGCCCTGGTGCGGACGTTCCACACCGGTGTCGGATGGAGGGGGAGCCTGATGGACGCCTCGATGTGGCTGCGCGGCCTGCCGGGCCGGCTGCGTGGCCACCAGCCGCCGCCACCGGCCGAGCTGCGCCTGGCTGACAGCGGCGGGCTGCCCGGATGGCTGCTGCTGGGGGAGCGGGAGGGCCGCGAGATCGCGTTCGGCGCGGTCGGCGTGTTCTGGCAGCCCTCGATCAGCTGGCATGATGTGGCACCCGCCGACTACGCCGCGTTCGCCGAGCCCGGATACGGGAAGATCGCGTGCAATTTCACGGTCCGCGGCTACGGGGCCGGGCGGTCGCTGGTCAGCTATGAGGTCCGGGTCGCCACCACCGATGTGGCGACGCGCCGCAAGTTCGCCAGGTACTGGTGGCTGATCCGCCCGGTCGTCGCCCACATCATGCGGGCCACCCTGGCCACCGTCGCCGCCCAGGCCGGCAGTCACCGGGCAGCGCTGCGGACGGCCGCTCCGGTCAGGTAGGCGGCGGGCCCGAGCCGCGGGGCTGATCGGCCAGAAGCGGCCCAGGCGGGTCGAAGTGGATCCGTGCGCCCGGGGCGCGGGCGGCGACGACCTCGGCGGTCGCCGTGACCATGGCCGGGGGCCCGCTGATGATCACGTCACCGGTGCCCGGTGGGAGGTAGCGGGGCGTCACCTCGGGCAGGGTGCCGCGGCTGCCCGGGTAGCGGGGGTCATCCGAGACCACCGGGATCACCTCCAGGAACGGCCATGCCCGGGTGAGCTGCTGCAGACCGGGCAGGTCGTAGAGGTCCTCTTCCCGGCGGGCGCCGACGAGCAGCCGGATGCTGGGCCGCGGCGGCGGCCGGCCCGGGCTGGCCAGCGCCTCCAGGATCGCCCTGACCGGTGCCAGCCCGGTGCCACCCGCGACACAGACGACGACCGGCGATGTGACCGCGTCGGCGGTCATGTCGCCGCGTGCACGCCCGATGAGCACGGTGTCGCCGATCCGGGTCTGGTGGACCAGCGCTGTGCTCACCCTGCCACCCGGGACGGCACGCACGTGCAGGCGCAGCAGCCCGTCCGGCCGCGGCGCGTTGGCGATGGAATACTCGCGCCACACCCGTGGCCAGCGCGGCACCTGGATGCTGATGTGCTGGCCGGGCCGGTACGATAGCGCCTCTGCCGCATCGGGCCGGATCCGGAGCACGGCAAGGTCGGGCCGCCGCGGATCGTGGCCGGTGACCTCGGCCAGCGACCACGCGGGCTCCTCCTGTGCCCCGTGTGCCGCGTCGGTCATGATGGTCGCGATGTAGCTGAGGGCGCCCTCCCAGGCCGTCTTCATCTCCGGCGTCCACGCGCGGCCGCTGAAGGCCTCGATCGTGGTGAGCAGCGCATCGCAGAAGGGCCGGTAGTGAGCCTCGGTCACCCCGTACTTGCGGTGGTCCCGGGCCAATTCGCTCAGCCAGCGCGCGAGCGATTCCGGGTGGTCGCAGCTCCACACGTACCGGGTCAGTGCCCCGAACAGGCGGCGCCGTGGCGTATCCATCGCCAGCGGGAAGATGGGCCGCAGCTCGGGATTCCGCAGGAAAAGGGTCGCGAAGAAATATGCCATCACGTGCTCGGACTCCGGCTCCAGCTGGGAAATAGATTTCCGCAGCAGGCGGGAATTGACCTGGGCGGCCGTCTCTGCCGCGCACCGTTCTTCGCCGCAGCAGGAGCCGCCCGGGCCGGCAGCTGCACCTTCCGCCGCTTCCTGCGCGGCTGGCGGGCAGTTCCCGCTGGACACGGCTCCAGCGGCGGGAAGCAGGCGCCCGCTGTCAGCCGTGACACCCTCGGCGGCGGAGCGCAGCGGCACCGGGCCGGCTGCCCCGCCGTCAAATGTGACCCGGTCCCCGGGTTCCCCGCCGAACCCGCTCAGCGCAATCGCCATGGGCAGAGTCTTTCACCGGCACTTGGTGCAGACAAGTGATTCCGGCACAACCCATAACACGAATACGGTTAGTAACGAAATTGGCGGTGCAACTACGATTGCCATTAGTAAGCAAATCCCCGGAAATGGACCGCGGGAGCGCATGTTACGCCGATAGTACAAAGTACACAATGGGACGGCCGGGAGCACGGCCCTACAGCGGCAGGGTGTAGCCCAGGATCCAGTGCAGCTGGATCCACTGCAGGGCAGCCGTCCACGCCCCGGTCACCTCGAGGATGCCGACGGCGACCAGCATCGCCCCGCCCACCCGGCTGATGAGCCGCGCGTGCCGCCGGGCGAACCCCAGCCCGGCCACGCCGCGCTGGAATGCCAGCGCGACGACCAGGAACGGGATCCCCAGCCCCAGGCCGTACACGAACATCAAGATGGCGCCGCGCATGGCCGTGCCGGAGGTGAAGGCGAGGCTCATGACCACGCCGAGGGTGGGGCCAACGCATGGTGTCCAGCTCAGCCCGAACATCGCCCCGAGCACCGGCGCACCGGCCAGGCCGGCGCGTGGCCGCACCGAGGGCCGCATGATCTTGCCGGTGACCGGGAACCGCTCGAACACGCCAGCGAACAGCAGCCCGAGAATGATCGTGAACACACCCAGGATCTGGGTCAGCCCGGCTGCATGGGTCCGGAGCACCGTGCCGAGCCCACCGAACGCCACCCCCTCGCTGGCGAACACCACCGAGAAGCCGAGCACGAACAGGGCCGTGCCGGCCAGGGTCCGGCGCCGTGCGGGCTGCGGCGGGGCGGGCTGGGCCGCGGCCGGCAGGAGCGCGGTCCGGGCGCCGCCGCCCGCCTGGACGGCAGCGGCGGCCTGGCTGCCGGCGGCCCCGGCCCCGGCAGCGCTGGCAGCCGAACCACCCGGGCCGTTGGCGGAGCCAGCGGGGCCGTCTCCCGCGCCCTGCGCGGCCTGGGCATCCACCCCGGACATCCCGGTGACAAAGGAGAGGTAGCCCGGCACCAGGGGCAGGACGCACGGGGACAGGAAAGTGACCGCGCCCGCGGCCGCCGCCACCGGGATGGCCAGGAGGAGCGGCCCGGCGAGCACCACATGCCCGGCACCGCTCATGGCTGCGCTCCTCGGTGACTGGTCTGTTTTCGGTGGCTGGGTACCCGGAGGGCCGGGTACCCAGCCACGCTACCCCGGCCCGGCCTGATCCGGCCGGGCAGGGCATTGTTGGCCCACCGCTCGTAGGTTACTGTTCGGATTGGTTGGATTCTGTGCGATATCTGGGCAGGACGGAACCCAGGAGGGACACCATGGCAAACCCGAGGGCCCTCGTGGCTGGGGCCGGACTGCTGCTGATCACCGCCGCCGCGCCTGCCGCCGCCGCCGTCCCCACCGCCCCGCGCCTGGCCTCGTTACCCGGTGCGGCCGGGGCGGTGCGGGCAGGCCTGACGCGGGCAGCGGGCCCCGCCGCCGGGCGCGAGGGCGGCCCCAGCATCGACTGGGCGCTGTCCGGGCAGGCCAGTGCGGACTCGTCCGAGTCAGGAAACCCGGCGGCGAGCGCCATCGACGGGGATGCCGGCACCGACTGGTGCCCGAACTCCTGGACCGGCAGCCTGGTCGTGGACCTTGGCCGGGTCCGGTCCCTGGACGGTGTCGGGATCACGCTGGACGCGGCCAGCCCTTCGGCCAGCGCCGTCGTCGAGGTGGCCAGCACGGCCGGTAACTGGACGGCCCTGCCCGCGGCCCAGCTTGTCGCGCTCGATCCGGGGAATCCGGTGTACGTGCCGGTCCCGCCTGGCACGCAGGCGCGGTACGCCCGGCTCACCCTCAAGAGCGGCACCGGGGCGCCGGTGTGCGTGGGGGAGCTGCGGCTGTTCGGCCCCGACCCGGCGGCCGCGCAGATGGCGCTCGGCGGGGACCTCTCGTTCACCCCGCAGGAGCTCGCGGCGGGCGCCCGGTTCAGCTACCGGGGCCAGCAGGCCAGCCCGGTGACCATCATGCGCGAGAACGGAGCCGACTACGTCCGGATGCGGCTGTGGGTGAACCCCCCGCCGGGCTACAGCAACCTCACCAGCGACCTCGCGCTAGCACGGGCGGTCCGGGCCGCCGGGATGAAGATCTACCTGGACGTCATGTACTCGGACTTCTGGGCCGACCCGCAGCACCAGAACATCCCGGCGGCATGGCAGGGCCAGGACCTGAGCCAGCTCACCGACACCGTCCGCACCTACACCCAGCAAGTGGTCGCCGCGTTCGCGAACCAGGGGACGCCCGCTGACCTGGTGTCGATCGGGAACGAGATCCGCAACGGCATCCTCTGGCCGGTCGGCCAGGTCGACTGGACCGCCGGCACCGGCTGGGACAACCTGGCCACCTTGCTCAAGGCCGGCGTCGCCGGGGCACAGGCGGGCAACCCGCCCGGCCACAAGCTCCAGATCATGATGCATTTCGATCAGGGCGGCAACAACCAGCAGAGCCAGGAGTTCTACTCCAACCTGGTCTCGCGGGGCGTCCCGTTCGATGTGATCGGCCTGTCGTACTACCCCTTCTTCCACGGCACGATCTCACAGCTGCGGGCGAACGTGGACGCGCTCGCCGGCCAGTTCCACAAGCCGATCATCATCGCGGAGACCCAGTACCCGTGGACGCTGGCGAACGGGGACAGCACCGGCAACTTCGTATGGCAGACGAGCCAGGTGTCGGCGGGCTACCCGGCCAGCCCGGGCGGCCAGCTCTCGTTCGTCAGCGACGAGCTGTCGATCCTCGCCCAGGTCCCCGGTGGCCTGGGCGACGGGCTGTTCTACTGGGCGCCGGAATGGATCCCCGGGGTCGGCTGGGAACCAGGCGCGGGCACGCCCAACGACAACCTCACCCTGTTCAATTTCCAGGGGACCGCCCTGCCGTCGATCGGCATCTTCGGCAACCCGGCCGCGGTGTGCGCCAGCTACGACCCCTACGACGTCCCCTGTGCCATCGGCTGAGCGCCGGCCTCGGGCTCCTCCAGCGGCAGCAGGTGGGCCGCACCCTCCACCACCGTGACCTGGCAGCCGAAGCGGGCGAAGACCTGCCCGAGCTCAGCCCCGATCGCCCCGCCGCCCAGCACCACCATCGACCCGGGCACCCGCTCGGTCTCGATCGCCTCGTGATTGGTCCAGAACGGGGTGCCTGCCAGGCCCGGGATCGGCGGCACGCTCGGCGCTGTCCCGGCGGCGACAACGATCCCGCGCCGTGCCCGCAGCACCTGCGGGCCGCCAGGCCCGCCCGGCCCGGCCGGCCTGGCGGGGACCACGGTGACCTCACCGGGCGCGCTGATCCGGCCGTGACCGCGGACCAGGATGCCGCCCTTGCCGGTGAACCGGCCGGCTGCCACCTTGTCGTCCCAGCTGTCGGTGGCCTCGTCGCGGATCCGGCCGGCCACCGGAGCCCAGTCCGGGTCGGCCTGCCCCCGGCCCGCCATCCCGTTGATCCGGTTACCCTCCGCGAGCAGATCGGCGGCCCGGATCATCATTTTGGAGGGCACACAGCCCCAATACGGGCATTCCCCGCCGACCAGCCGGGCCTCCACCCCGGCCACCACCAGCCCCGCCTCAGCGAGCCGGCCCGCGGCGTACTCACCGCCCGGCCCCATGCCGATGACCACAACATCGACCTCACGATCACGTTCTGTCATCTTTTCCTCCGGGCGCATCGCATTCGTGAGCCAGGGTATGACAGGAGGGAATGCCAGCGATGGCAAGCCGGTTGGTGCGTACGTGCCCGGCGATCTGACCGACACGGACGGGGCAATCTGATGAGGAGTAGCCGCGAGGGTGCGGCGCGCTCACCCATGGAGCCGCCGGGATCCGAGCCCTCATCGACTACGGATAGTGACGACCCGCTTATTGCCGGGCCCGGCTGCCTGGGCCCTGGGGACGGCGGGGAACCCCTGACCGAGAGCGATGCGGAAGCGCAGGCGCACGGCATCTGCTTCAAGACCGGCCCGCCCGGCCAGGTCGGGGTGGAGCTGGAGTGGCTGGTCTGCGACGGCCGCGATCACACCGCAGCCGTGGACCAGCACCGCGTGGCCGCCGCCCTCGCCCGGCTGGACACCCCCGGGGCGCTGCCCGGACGGGGTGCGCTCACCACCGAGCCCGGCGGCCAGGTGGAACTCAGCTCCGCTCCCGCGGCTGGTCTTGGCCAGTGCGTCGCGGTCACAGGCCGGGATCTTTCCGCGCTCCGGCAAGCCATCCACCAGGCGGGTTTCTGCCTGAACGGGCAGGGACTCGACCCGTTCCGACCGCCGCTCCGGGTGCTCCACCAGCCCCGGTATGCGGCGATGGAAGAGTTCTTCGACCGGGCCGGCCCGTGGGGCCGGCTCATGATGTGCAGCACCGCCTCGGTCCAGATCTGCCTGGACGCCGGCGACGAGGGCCCGGGCTGGGCCGGTTTCCGCTGGCGCTGGCACCTGCTGCACGCACTCGGCCCGGTGCTGGTCGCGGCCTTCGCGAACTCACCGCTGCGGGGGGGCAGGCCCACCGGCTGGAAATCGACCCGCCAGGCCATCTGGGCCCGCCTCGATCCCACCCGCACCAAGCCGCCGGCGCACGCCGAGCCGTCGGCTGACCGCCGGGCAGGCCGGGCCTGGCCGCCGGCCAGCGATCCCCGCTCCGCCTGGGTGGACTACGCGCTGGCTGCCGAGGTCATGTGTGTGCGCAGGCCAGGCCCACGGGACTGGTCAGCGCCCGCCGGCCTCACCTTCCGCGACTGGCTGCGGGGCGCCGGGGAGCGGCCCCCGACCAGCAGCGATCTCACCTATCACCTGTCCACCCTGTTCCCGCCGGTCCGGCCGCGCGGGCACCTGGAGTTCCGCGGCATCGACGCGCAGCTAGATGACGGCTGGATCGTGCCGGCCGCCGTCCTGTCCGCCCTGCTCGACGACCCGCTCGCCGCTCAGCAGGCGATGGCCGCCGCTGAGGACCTGTGGCACGTCCGGGATCACGTCGCCGGCGGCCCCGATGGCTGGCGCGCCGCCAGCCCGTGGCTGCGGGCGGCCCGGCTCGGCCCGGCCGACGCCGGGATCGCCGCCGCGAGCCGGCGGTGCTTCGAGGCGGCGGAGGCAGCCCTGGCCCGGGCCGCTGTGCCCGCGCCGATCCGGCAGGCGGTCGCCGCTTTCGCCGGGCGCTACGTGGACTGTGACCGGTGCCCCGCCGACGACCTGCTTGAGGCGGCACGCACCGGGCAGGGAGATCCCCCGCTGGCTGGCTCACCCGCACCCCCGGAGAGGAAGGGCCATGACGCACACGCCTGAGACCGCCACCGGCGGCGCCGAGGCGCTTCGGGAGCAGATCGCGGACCGCCTGGTCACCGCCCGGGAGCGGACGCACCTGCTGACCGGCTGCGTGGACGAGGAGGACCTGGTCCGCCAGCATTCGCCGCTGATGTCACCGCTGGTCTGGGACCTCGCGCACATCGCCAACCAGGAAGAGCTGTGGCTGCTGCGGGCTGTGGGCGGCCGGGAGCCGATGCATCCCGAGATCGACCCGCTGTACGACGCGTTCGAGCATCCCCGCGCGCAGCGGCCCACGCTGCCGCTGCTGCCGCCGGGGGAGGCGCGCCACTACGCCCACGAGGTCCGTGGCCGGGTGCTCGACCTGCTGGAGGGCGCCACGTTCGCCGGAGCGCCGCTGGTCGCCGACGGGTTCGCGTTCGGGATGATCGCCCAGCACGAGCAGCAGCACGACGAGACCATGCTCATCACCCACCAGCTGCGGCGTGGGGCTGCCGCGCTGACGGCACCGGAGCCGCCACCGCCGCCCGCCGACGCGCTCGGGCTGCCCGCCGAGGTGCTCGTCCCCGCCGGCCCCTTCACCATGGGCACCTCCAGCGAACCGTGGGCGCTGGACAACGAACGGCCAGCCCACACCGTGCACGTGCCCGCCTTTTACCTGGACACCACGCCGGTCACCAACGCCGCCTACCAGGAGTTCATCGCCGATGGCGGTTACGGCGACCCACGCTGGTGGAGCCAGGAAGGCCGGGACCACCGGCAGCGGGCCGGCCTGACCGCACCGCTGTACTGGCAGCGGGAGGGCCGGGGCTGGGCGCGGACCGCCTTCGGCGTCACCGGGCCGGTGGCACCGGCCGAGCCGGTCCTGCACGTGTGCTGGCACGAGGCACAGGCCTACGCAACCTGGGCCGGGCGGCGGCTGCCCACGGAGGCGGAATGGGAGAAGGCGGCCAGGTTCGACCCGGCCACCGGCCGCTCGCGCCGCTACCCGTGGGGCGACGGCAGCCCCACCCCCGGGCTGGCCAACCTGGGCCAGCGGCACCTGCGGCCGGCACCCGCGGGCAGCTACCCCGACGGGGCGGCGCCGTGCGGCGCGCGGCAGCTGATCGGCGACGTCTGGGAGTGGACGAGCAGTGACTTCCTGCCCTACCCCGGGTTCCGGGCGTGGCCGTACCGGGAGTACTCGCAGGTGTTCTTCGGCCCCGAGTACAAGGTGCTGCGCGGCGGCTCGTTCGGGGTGGACCCGGTCGCCTGCCGGGGCACGTTCCGCAACTGGGACTACCCGGTCCGGCGGCAGATCTTCGCCGGGTTCCGCACCGCCCGGGACGCTACCCCCGCCACCGGCCGGGCGGTGTGATCGCGCCCGATGTGCCGCCATCTGGCCTACCTCGGCCCGCCCACGACCGTGCGGGCGCTGGTCAGCGACCCGCCGTTCGGCCTGGCCCGGCAGGCGTGGGCGCCCCGCCGCCAGCGTCACGGCACGATGAACGTGGACGGGTTCGGGATCGGCTGGTACGCCGAGGGTGATCCGGTCCCGGCCCGCTACCGCCGGGCGGGCCCGATCTGGGCCGACCCCGGCTTCGCCGACCTGGCCCGGGTGACCCGGACCCGCGCCCTGCTCGCCGCGGTGCGCTCAGCCACCGAGGGAACCGAGGCCGGGGCCGCCGCCGCCGCGCCCTATGCGAGCGGCCGCTGGCTGTTCAGTCACAACGGGCGGCTGAACGGATGGCCGGCCGCGACCGCCAGCCTGGCCGCTGGCCTGCCCGCGGCGGATCTGCTGGCGCTGGAGGCGCGCTGTGACTCGGCGCTGGTGTGGGCGCTGGTGGCGGCCCGGCTGCGGTCGGGCACGTCGCCGGCGGACGCGCTGGCCGGCGTCATCGCCGACCTGCACCGGCACGGCATCACGGGCCGGTTCAACTTCCTGCTCACCGACGGTGCCGTGATCGCCGCCACCGCCGCTGGGGACACCCTGTGCTACCGCGTCGGCGGGCCGGCCGGGCCCGGTGTGGTGGTGGCCTCCGAGCCCGGCGACGACGGGCCCGGCTGGACCGACGTGCCCGGCCACAGCCTGCTGACGGCCACCCCTGGTGCCGTCGACGTGCGACCTCTGCTGGTCACGTCCGCGCCGCCGGTGGTGGGCGACACCGAAAGGACCTCCGCGTCATGACCGCACTGCACGTGGAACGCTGTCTCCCCGATGGCTACCTGGCCAGCGCCCTGCGCGCGGACGCACGGGCCGGCCTGACCGCCTCGCCCAAGACACTGCCGCCCAAGTGGCTGTACGACGAGCACGGCAGTGAGCTGTTCGAGAAGATCACCCAGCTGGACGAGTACTACCCGACCCGCGCCGAGCGGTCCATCCTGGCCGCGGTGGCCGGCGAGATCGCGGACCGGACCGGCGCCGCCACGCTGGTCGAGCTGGGCGCCGGAGCGGCGGACAAGACCCGGCTGCTGCTCGACGCGCTGCGGGCCGGCGGCACGCTGCGCAGCTTCGTCCCGGTCGACGTGAGCGAGGCCGCGCTGATCGAGGCGGCGCACCGGCTGCTGGCCAGCTACCCGGGCCTGCAGGTCCGGGCGGTGGTCTCCGACTTCGAGGAGCACCTGGGCCTGCCGGAGGAGACCGGCTCCCGGCTGGTGGCGTTCCTCGGCAGCACCATCGGCAACCTGCTCCCGCCGCAGCGGGCTGCCTTCCTGGCCTCCCTCCGGGCCCGGCTGCGCACCGGTGACGCGCTCCTGCTCGGCACCGACCTGGTCAAGGATCCCGGCGTGCTGCACGCCGCCTATGACGACGCGGCCGGGGTCACCGCCGCCTTCAACAAGAACGTGCTGGCCGTGCTCAACTCCCAGCTCGGCGCCAACTTCGACCTGGCCGCGTTCGACCACGTCGCGCTGTGGGACCCGGCCGCGGAGTGGATCGAGATGCGGCTGCGATCGGCCGAGCGGCAGGTGGTGAGCCTGCCGGAGATCGCGCTGACGGTGGAGTTCGCCGAGGGGGAACAGATGCGGACCGAGGTGTCCGCCAAGTTCCGCCCGGACGGGGTGGCCGCCGAGCTGGCGGCGGCCGGGTTCACGATGACCAGGTGGTGGACCGACCCCGAGGGCAGGTTCGGGCTGTCCCTGTCAGTCCCGGTCTGAGTCAGTCCCGGTCTGAGCCGGCCGGGCCCCGCTCGATCCGCCGCATCGCGACGCCGTCCAGCCGCAGCAGCCGGGTGAGTTCCGCGGCGACCAGCTGGCCGTCGATCGTCCCGCAGCTGAACAGGTCGATCGCGATCAGGTTCTCCTCCGGCCAGGTGTGGATGGCCAGGTGCGACTCGGCCAGGATCAGCACCAGCGTGACCGCGCCGTTGGGGAAGATGACATGACTGGTGTCCAGCACGTGGCCGCCCCCGGCCTGGACCGCCGCGGTCGCCAGCGCGGTCAGCTCGCCGATGTCGCTCACCGGGGAGGCGGGGGTGAGGACCGCGTCGACCGCGTAGAGCTGTTTGCCCGGCACCGGCCCCGCTGGCGGGCGCGGGTGACCACCGGACCGGCTCTTAGCTGGCATGATGTGGGAGGATATCGCACTGCACCCGGTGACCCGGTGAGCGTGAACGCGAGCTAGAGAACACCTGATGGACGTAGATGCCGTAATGGCCGAGGTCGCGTCGGCCGTCGGGCTGGCCGAGGGGCCGGCCGGCGTGGCCGACGTGCTCCGGGTGATTGCCCACCACGAGCCGGTGGCGACCCGCGAGGTTGGCCGCCTGGCCGAACTGCCGGTGCCGATCGTCGCCGCCGTCTGCAACGAACTGCGCAAGCGGGGGGTGGTGGACCGGGCCCGGCCGGTGCGGCTCACCCCCGCGGGCCGGGCCGGGCTGGCGGTGCCCGCCGCCGGCCAGCACCGGATCAGCGGGCAGTGCCCCGGCTGCGCCGGCACGGGGGTGGCGGTCCCGCCGGAGGTGAGCGTGCTCGCCGCCGGCCTGGAGCTGGCGGCGGCGCAGGTGCCCGCAGCCAAGCTGGAGCTCGACCAGACGCACTGCACCGTGGACACCAAGCTGCGCCGGGTGCTGCGGATGCACGAGGCGGGTGCCCTGGCCGGCCAGCGGGTGCTGCTGCTGGGCGACGACGACCTGATCAGCGTGGCGATAGCCGCCTTCGCCGCACTGCCAGCCGCGGCGGCCAGGCCGCGGCGGCTGGCGGTGCTGGACTGTGACCAGGACCTGCTCGGCTTCCTGGCCGGGCAGGCGGCGGCCAGTGGGCTGGCGGTGGACCTGATCGGCCACGACCTGCGCCAGCCGCTGCCCACGGACCTGGCCGGCGCCTTCGACGTGGTCTGCACCGACCCTCCCTACACGCCCGCCGGGGCCGAGCTGTTCCTGTCCCGTGCGGTCACGGCCCTGGCACCGGGGGCGGGCCGGCATGTGTTCTTCTCGTTCGGTGCCCGCCGTCCCGAGGAGACAGTGCGGATCCAGCGCCTGATCAGCGACCTCGGCCTGACGGTGCGCTCGCTGGTGCCCGGCTTCAACGCCTACACCGGGGCGGGCATCCTGGCCGGCACCAGCCACCTGTATCACCTGCGCAGCACCGCACAGACCCGGCCGGCTGTCACCGGGGCCTTCCCTGGCCCGCTGTACACCGCTGACAACCGGGCGGCCACCACCCGGCCCTACCGCTGCGCCGGGTGCGCAGCGGTGCACCAGGTCGGGCCGGGTGCCCGCTGGACGGCCATCGCCGGGCTGAAGGCGGCCGGGTGCCCGGACTGCGGCGGCACCGTGCTGCGCCCGATGGCCCTGGGAGCCCGATGACGCCCGCCGAGCCCGGCTTCCGCATCCGGCCGGCCCGGGAAGAGGACCTGGACGTGATCGCCGGGTTCGAGATCGACATCGCCCGTGCATCGTTCGGCAGCGAGGCCATCGAGGACCCCGCGCTGCACCGCAAGCGGGTGGCCGGGGCGATGGGCAAGCCCGGCGAGGTCACCCTGGTGGCGGTGGCGGCCGGGGCGCCGGCCGTGCCGGTGGGCTGGGCCTGGCTGTCCGGGCGCACCAACTCGCTCACCGGCGCCCGCTACGGCAACTTCCGCTCACTGGCCACCGCCGACGTCCCGGGCCGCGCCCAGGCCGCCGAACTGCTCATGCGGGCCGTGCTGGCGGCCGCCGACGAAGCCGGGTTCGGGCAGCTCACCGGCAAAGTGCACGCCAGCAACCTGGGCATGCGGGCGCTCTACCGGAAGTTCGGCTTCGAGGCGACCCACATCACGATGGAACGGCGCCCGCCCGCCGGCCCGCCCGGAGCGCCATCATGACCCGCGCCGGCACGGTCAAGTGCGTGGTCTGGGACATCGACAACACCCTGCTGGACGGCGTCTACCTGGAGTCCGGTGACCAGCCGCCAGCGGCGGACCCGGTGCTGGCCGGGGTGCTGGCGCAGCTCGGCGGCCGGGGCATCCTGCACGCCCTGGCCAGCAAGAACCCACCCGAGGCCGCGGCCCACACCGCCCGCGTCACCGGCTGGCAGTTCGCGGCGGCCGAGTGCGGGTGGGACAGCAAGTCCGCCGCTCTGGCCAGGATCGCCGCGGGACTGGGCATCGGGATCGACACGCTCGCCTTCGTGGACGACGACCCCTACGAGCGGGCCGAAGTCGGCTCGGCGCTGCCGCAGGTGCTGGTGCTGTCGCCGGAGGAAGCCGCGGAGGCGGCCGGCTGGCCGGAGTTCAGCCCGCCGGTGGTGACCGCGGAGGCCCGCGGCCGCGGCCAGATGTACGCGCAGCGGCAGCGGCGCCAGGCGGCCGGGCGGGCATTCGCCGGCACCCGGGAGGCGTTCCTGCGTGCCGCCGGAACCGAGGTGACCATCGCCGCAGCCACCTCCGCCGACGTGCCCCGGCTGCACGAGCTGGCCCTGCGGACGCGGCAGTTCAACTCGGCAGCCGGGCAGCCGGCGGGCGGGGAGGCGACCCAGGAGTGGTTCACGCAGCTGCTGTCGGCCCGCGACCACGACGTGGTCACGGTACGGCTGCGGGACACCTTCGGCGACGACGGTGTGGTCGGGGGCTGTGTCATCGCCCACGAGCCGGGGACCTGGACGGTGCCGCTGCTCATGATGTCGTGCCGGGCGATGGGCCGCGGCGTCATCGACGCCGTCCTGGCCTGGCTGATCCGGCAGGCGGCCCGCGCGGGCGCCGGCCAGCTGCGGATCCCGTGCACGGCGAACACCCGCAACGTGCCGCTGCGGCTCGCGCTGGCCGCAGCTGGGCTGCGGGCACCGCACGCCGGTGGCCCCGGTCCCGCCGTGTACCAGCGGGACCTCAGCGGCACCCTGCCCGCCCTGCCGGCCGGGGTGCGGGCTCCCGGCGAACCACCCGGGGAGGGGCAGTGACCGCCGCCGGGCGGCCCGGCTGTCCGGGCATGCCGGGCAGCCTTCAGCTCGCGGCGGTCACCGATGACCTGCGGGCCTTTCTGGCATCGGCGACCGGCCGGGACGAGCTGCGGCACATCCCGGCCGGCACCGAGCTGTTCGGCCCTGCGGTCGGGCTCGACTCGCTGACCGGGACCCTGCTGCTGCGGGAGATCCAGCGGCGGTACGGGGTGGACGTGGCAGCCGAAGACCTGAACCTGGACTCGCTGGCCACGCTCGGCACGCTGGCCGCGTTCGTCGCCAGCCGGTCAGACCCCCCGGGGCCGCCCTGATGCGGCCCGTGCCTCTCGGTAACCCCGTGCCTCCCGGTAACCCCGTGCCTCCCGGTAACCCCGTGCCTCCCGGTAACCCCGTGCCTCCCGGTAACCCCGTGCTTCCGGATAACCCCGTGCTTCCGGATAACCCCGTGCCGTCCGGGCGCAGCGTGCACGTCTGGTGGTTCGACATCCGGGCCGTCAGCCCCGGTGCGGCCGGCCTGGCCAGCCTGGACGACGGGGAGCGGGAGCGGGCGGCCGCCTTCGCGTTCCCCGCTGACCGGCACCGCTACCAGGTGGCGCACGTGATGCTGCGGCAGGTGCTCGCCAGGTACACCGGGACAGCCGCCGCGGGCCTGGCGTTCGGCCGCGAGCCGTGCCCGCGCTGCGGCGGCCCGTCCGGCAGGCCCGTGCTGGTACCGCCCGCCGGCGGCGTGCCCGTTCCCGGCTTCTCGCTGGCGCACTCCGGCGACATGGTCGCGATCGCCGTGGCCGGCCTGCCGGTGGGCGTCGACACCGAACACGCCGCCCGCGGCTGCGTCTGCTCGCTGGCCACCACGCTCCATCCCGCCGACGCCGCCTGGGTCGCCGGGCTGGCCGAACCGGCCCGGCACGAGGCCATCATGACCTGCTGGGTCCGGGCCGAGGCCGTGCTGAAGTGCACGGGCGAGGGCATCGGGCACGGGCTGGACGGCTTCGAGGTGCGGCCCGTGCCCGGCGGAGGGGGCCCGGCAGCGGCCGCCGCCGTGCACGGATGCGCGGTGCGGGAAATGACCGCGCCGGCCGGCTACCGGGCCGCGGTCGCGCTGGCCGGCGCCGGGCAGATTGCGGTGCAGACCCGGAGGTGGACATGACGGCGGTTTTCGCGGTCGACGCATGCCGGACCCCGGTGGGCCGGATCAAGGGCTCGCTGGCCGCCATCCGGCCCGATCACCTGACCGCCGATGTGATCAGCGCGCTGCTGGCGCGCAACCCGTGGCTGGACCCGGCCCAGATAGACGACGTCTACTGGGGTGCGGCCAACCAGGCGGGCGAGGACAACCGCAACGTGGCCCGGATGGGCGTGCTGCTGGCCGGCCTGCCGGTCGAGGTGCCGGGGGCGACCGTGAACCGGCTGTGCGGCTCGGGCATGGAGGCGATCGCCAGCGCCGCCAGGGCGATCGCGGCCGGTGAGGCCGATGTCTGCCTGGCGGGCGGGGTGGAGTCCATGACCCGGGCCCCGTTCGTCCTGCCGCGGGCGGCCGAGGCGTTCCCGCGCGAGGCCGGGGTGGCCGACACCCGGCTGGGCTGGCGGCTGGTGAGCCCGCGGATGCAGGAGCTGTACCCCCCGGTCAGCCTGGGGGAGACAGCGGAGAACGTGGCGCAGCGGTACCAGGTCAGCCGGGAACGTCAGGACGAGTTCGCGCTGCGCAGCCATGAGCGCGCCGCCCGGGCGCAGCGGGAGGGCCGGTTCGCCGGCCAGCTGGTGCCGGTCGCCACCCCGGCCGGTGAGCTCAGCCACGACGAGGGCGTCAGGCCCGACCTGACGATGGCCGAGCTGGCCGCCAAGCGGCCAGCGTTCCGCGCCGGCGGCACGGTGACCGGGGGGAACTCTTCACCACTCAACGACGGGGCGGCCTGCCTGCTGCTGGTCTCGGAGCGGGCGCTCGCCGCCGCCGGCCAGGCGCCGATGGCCCGCTATGTGAGCACGGCGGCGGCCGGCGTCCACCCCGATTACATGGGCATCGGGCCGGTGCCGGCGATGGGCAAGGCAGCGAGCCGGGCCGGCTGGCAGCTGGACACGCTCGACCTCATCGAGGTCAATGAGGCTTTCGCGGCGCAGGCGGTGGCGGTGGCCGACGAGCTCAAGCTCGACCCCGACCGGGTGAACGTGAACGGCGGGGCGATCGCGATCGGCCATCCGCTCGGCTGCTCCGGTGCCCGGATCACCACCACACTGCTGCATGAGCTACGCCGCCGCGGCGCCACCCGGGCGGCGGCCAGCATGTGCATCGGGGTCGGTCAGGGCATCGCGACCCTGTGGGAGTCGCCCTGACCGGTCCGCCGGGATTACATCGCCGGTGTCTAGTAGACCGGCTGCGGCGAGACGCTGAACGCGACCCCGCCCTGGTCGTCTACCTCCGCATCGAGCGACTTGTCCGCGAGCGCGTCCGCAGCCGCGGCTTCAAGGAACACCCGGGCCCCCTCGGCCTCGATCACTTGATCGCCATCGCCGGGGGTCTCGGCTAGCGCCAGCTGGAACGGCGGGACACCCTCGCCCTGCCCCATGATCCGCAGGCCCGTGTCCGGCGATTGTTCCGGCTGCGACGTGAGCGCGCGGATGGCGGTGACGGCGTTATCGGTGAGCGTGAGCATGATCTGCTCCTCCCCGTATCGCTGCTGGTTAGGAGTTGTGCTCCCTACCCGGGCCAGCTGAGCCGAAACCGGGTAGGACCGGAACAGGCCGGACGGGGGCGGTCAGGGCGCCACTGTCCTATGTGGTGCTGGACCGGGAGGCCGGTGAGCGACATCACCGCCAGCCGGGAGGACCGGCTGCTGACCTTCGGTGCCGGGCCGCACTACTGCCTGGGGGCCAACCTGGCCCGGGCGGAGCTGGAGGAGGCGCTGGCGTTCCTGGCCCCGCGCATGCCCGGGCTGGCCCTGGACGGCAACCCGCGGCTGGGCGGGGTGGAAGGCATCTACGGCGTGGACGAGCTTGCCCTGCGCTGGTCCGCCGCAGGCCCGGCCGGCCGGTAGGGTCGGCAGCGACTGCGAGCAAGGGGGCGTCAGCGTGGCGCGAGCCGACAGCGAGACGGCCGGCGGCGCCGCCGCGGCCGGCGACGAGCAGGGGCGGATCCTCACCGTCCCGAACGCGATCAGCGTGGCGCGGCTGGCCGGGGTCCCGGTCTTCCTGTGGCTCGTGCTCGGCCCCAAGGCGGACGGCTGGGCGGTCGCCCTGCTCATCGCGGCCGGCCTGTCCGACTGGCTGGACGGCAAGATCGCCCGGGCCTGGAACCAGCAGAGCCGGCTCGGCCAGGTCCTCGACCCGGCGGCGGACCGGCTGTACATCGCGGCCACGCTGATCGGGCTGGCGGTGCGGGCCATCATCCCGTGGTGGCTGGTCGCCCTGCTGGTGGCCAGGGAACTCGTGCTCGGCGTGGCCCTGCTCGGCCTGCGCCGGGCGGACTACGGCCCGCTGCAGGTCAGCCTGGTCGGCAAGGCGGCCACCATGTGCCTGCTGTACGCCTTCCCGCTGCTGTTCCTCGGCGACCACGCCGGCCCGGCGGCGGAGGTGGCCCGGGTGCTCGGTTGGGCGTTCGCTATCTGGGGAAGTGCCCTGTACTGGTGGGCCGCCGCGCTCTACCTGGCACAGGCACGCCGCCTGATCACCGGCACCCTGGCGGCGGCAGGGCAATGAAATGATAGGACCGGCAGCACCCACCGGGAGGGAGACGGGTCGCAGGTGAAGGCAGTGGTGATGGCCGGCGGGGAGGGTACCCGGCTGCGCCCGATGACCGCCAACCAGCCCAAGCCCCTGCTCCCGGTGGTGAACAAGCCGATCATGGAACACGTGCTGCGGCTGCTCAAGCGGCACGGGTTCGCCGAGACCGTGGTGACGGTCCAGTTCCTCGCCTCGCTGGTCCGCAACTACTTCGGCGACGGCGAGGACGTCGGCATGAGCCTGCAGTACGCCACCGAGGAGATGCCGCTCGGGACGGCCGGCAGCGTGAAGAACGCCGAGGACGCACTGAAGTCGGGGCCGTTCCTGGTGATCTCCGGCGACGCCCTGACCGACATCGACCTGACCGCCATGGTCCGGTACCACAAGGAGAACGGCGCCCTGGTCACCGTCGGTCTCACCCGGGTGCCCAACCCGCTCGAGTTCGGCATCATCATCGTCGGCGAGGACGGGCGCATCCAGCGCTTCCTGGAGAAGCCCACCTGGGGTCAGGTCTTCTCGGACACCGTGAACACCGGCATCTACGTGATGGAGCCCGAGGTGCTGGCGGATGTGCCGGCCGGGGTCTCGGTGGACTGGTCCGGCGACGTGTTCCCGCAGCTGCTGAAGGCGGGCGCACCGCTGTACGGGTGGGTCGCCGACGGGTACTGGGAGGACGTCGGGACCCACGAGAGCTACTTCAAGGCGCAGGCGGACATGCTGTCCCGCAAGGTCGAGGCCGAGATCGACGGGTTCGAGGTATCGCCCGGGGTCTGGGTGGCGGAGGGGGCGGAGGTCGACCCGGAGGCGCTGCTGTCCGGGCCGCTGTGCGTCGGCGACTACGCCAAGATCGAGGCCGGTGCGCAGCTGCGGGAGTTCACCGTGGTCGGCAGCAACGTGGTGGTCAAGGAAGGCGCCTTCCTGCACCGCGCGGTGGTGCACAACAACGTCTACGTCGGCCAGGGAGCCACCCTGCGGGGCTGCGTCATCGGCAAGAACACCGACGTGATGGGCTCGGCCAGGATCGAGGAAGGCGCGGTCGTCGGGGACGAATGCGTGATCGAGCGGGAGGCGTACCTGTCGGCCGGGGTCAAGGTCTACCCGTTCAAGACCATCGAGGCCGGCGCGGTGGTGAACACCAGCGTCATCTGGGAATCGCGCGGCCAGCGCACCCTCTTCGGCCCGCGCGGGGTCTCCGGCCTGGTCAACGTGGAGATCACGCCCGAACTGTGCGTCCGGCTGGCCAGCGCCTACGCGACCACCCTGAAGAAAGGCACGGTGGTCACCACCTCGCGCGACGTCTCCCGGGCGGCCCGCGCGTTCAAGCGGGCGGTGCAGGGGGCGCTGAACGCCAGCGCCATCGACGTGGTGGACCTGGAGGCGCAGCCACTGCCGGTGGCCAGGTTCCAGACCTCCCGCAGCGAGTGCAGCGGCGGCATCGCCCTGCGCACCACGGCGGGCGACCCGCAGTCGATCGACATCATCTTCCTCGATGAGCGGGGAGCGGATCTGTCCCAGGCCGCGGCCCGCAAGCTGGAGCGGGTGTTCTCCCGGCAGGAGTACCGCCGCGCCTTCCCTGGCGAGATCGCCGAGCTGACCTATCCCTCCCGGGTAGTCGAGTCCTACGCCGCCGAGCTGCTGCGGTGCGTGGACATGACCGGGGTGCGGGAGGCGGCGCTCAAGGTGGTGGTCGACTGCGCCGGCGGTACCGCCTCGCTGGTGCTGCCGGGGCTGCTGGGCCGGATCGGGGTGGAGGTGCTCACCGTCAACAACCGGCTCGACGAAGGGTCACCGACCCAGAGCCTGGCCCAGCTGCGGGCGGGCATGCAGCGCCTGTCCGAGCTCGTCGCCTCCGCCCGGGCCGCGTTCGGGGTCCGGTTCGACCAGGTCGGCGAGCGGATCCAGCTTGTCGACGACAAGGGCGCGATGGTCAGCGACGACCGGGCGCTGCTGGTGGTGCTCGACCTCATCGCGGCCGAACGGCGGGCGGGGCGGGTCGCCCTGCCCGTCACCACCACCCGGGTCGCCGAGCAGGTGAGCCGCTTCCACGGGGTCCAGGTCGTGTGGACCCCGACCTCGCTGCACGGGCTCACCGAGGCGACCGCCGCCGACGACGTGATCTTCGGGGCCGATGGCCGGGGCGGCTTCGTGGTGCCCGAGTTCAGCCGGACCCTCGACGGCATCGCGGCGTTCGCCCGGCTGCTCGGCCTGGTCGCCAGGACCAGGCTCACGCTCAGCCAGATCGACGCCCGCATCCCGCGGGCGCATCTGCTCAAGCGCTCCATGCCCACCCCGTGGGCTGCCAAGGGCAGCGTCATGCGTACCGTGGTGGAGGCCGCCGCGGGCCGCGTGATCGACACCACCGACGGAGTGCGGGTGGTGGAGCCGGACGGCGGCTGGGTGCTCGTGCTGCCCGACCCGGCGGACGCGGTCACCCATCTGTGGGCGGAAGGCGCCGACGCGGACGTGGCACAGGCGCTGCTCGACCAGTGGGCCGCGGTAGCGGAACGAGCCGGGACCTGAGCGTCACCTGGCTGACTGGCCAGCGCAGATGTCACGCGCCATGAGAGAATTTCACCTCATGTGGTTACGGACACCGATGGGTCGGAGGTAAGGCCTGATGTGGCGGAGGCGTCGCGAGGATACGGGCCGTCGCGGCTGGCGCGGGCGGCTGGGGCGCGGACGCCGGAATGCGTGGCGCATGGACCACGCGCCCGTATCGCAGGTAGCGTGGGCGAACGTAGGTGAGTTGACGCCGAGAGCCGCGCCGGCGGAGGTGGTTCCCGGCCCGAGCCCATGGTCGGCAGAGGAGAGGCTGGGCCAGGACATGCCGCGCGTCTACTGCACTCGTTGCGGGCAGGCCAACCCCGACGGTGCCCGTTTCTGTTCCCACTGCGGGATCCCCCTCATGCGCGGCGGGGGCGAGCGGCCCGGTGAAAGCACCTCCACGATCTCGCTGGGCGGCTCCGATCTGGCCGAGGCGGAGTTCGACGAGCCGCTCGCCGACGCGGCGGCGATCGAGGCGCTGCCGGTGGGCACGGCTCTGCTCATCGTCAAGCGCGGCCCGAACGCCGGCAGCAGGTTCCTGCTCGACAGCGACCTCACCACCGCGGGCCGGCACCCGGAAAGCGACATCTTCCTCGACGACGTGACGGTGTCCCGCCGGCACGCCGAGTTCTACCGGCACCCGCGCGGCTTCACGGTGCGCGATGTGGGCAGCCTGAACGGGACCTATGTGAACCGGGAACGGATCGAGGAAGCCGAGCTGAGCGACGGTGACGAGGTCCAGGTGGGCAAGTTCCGGCTGATGTTCCTGGCGGGGCGCCGGTCCCAGGCCGACCGGGGCGGTGGAGGTGCGCAGGTAGGGGCATGAGTGCTGAGCCTGCCCGGGCGTATTTCGGCATCGGCGAAGTGCTGGACCAGCTGCGCGCCGAGTTCCCCGATGTGAGCGTGTCGAAGATCCGCTTCCTGGAGACCGAGGGACTCATCCAGCCTGCCCGGTCGCCGTCCCGCTACCGGAAATTCTCCAGCGCCGACGTGGAACGGCTGCGCTACATCCTCACCGTCCAGCGGGATCAGTACCTGCCGCTGCGGGTGATCAAGGATCAGCTCGACGCGGGCGAGGAAGACCCGGCCCCGGGGCACCACCGGCTGCTGGTGGACCGCCCGGCCGCCCCGCTGTCCCGGCGGGAACTGCTGGAGGCGACCGGCCTGGACGAGGCCCGGCTGGCCGAACTGGAGGACTTCGGGCTGGTGCGGCGCAGCGGCCGCCAGTATGGCCCGGACGCGCTGGACGCCGTGCGCGCCATCGTGGCCCTGGACCGGTACGGGGTCCAGGCCCGGCACCTGCGGGTCCTGCGCGCCTCGGCGGAACGGGAGACGGCCCTGATCGAGCAGGTGGTCGCCCCCACGCTGCGCCAGCGCAGCCCCGGGGCACGGGACCGGGCGGGCCAGACCGCGCGCGAGATCGCCGCCCTGGCACTGCGCCTGCACGCCGCGCTGATCGAGGCGGCGCTGGCCGACGCGGGTTTCGGCGACCGGGGACCAGGCCGGGCCGATGGCTGACCGTGCGATGGCTGACCGTGCCGTGACTGCCCGTGCGATGGCTGACCGTGCGGTGACTGACCGCGGGGCCATTGAGCACAGGGCGCCGGCGTGGCTGCCGCCCGGGCGGGTGTACGTTGACAGAGGAGTGCCTTCGGCAGAGGTTCAGGACGCTGGCAGTGTCCGGCGCAGGTGAGGACGGAGCCGCCGTGAGGAAGATGGAGGTCGTAGGCGTCCGGGTTGAGATGCCCACGAACCAGCCCATCGTCCTGCTCAAGGAGGTGCAGGGGGAGCGGTACCTGCCGATCTGGATCGGCCCGGTGGAGGCTACCGCGATCGCGTTCGCGCAGCAGGGCATGGTGCCCGCCCGGCCGCTGACCCACGACCTGTTCCGTGACGTGCTGGAAGCCCTGGGCGTCCAGCTCAACACGGTCAACATCACCGCGCTCAGGGACGGCATCTTCTTCGCCGACCTGGTCTTCTCGAACGGCAAGGAAGTGAGCGCCCGGCCGTCGGACTCGATCGCGCTCGCCCTGCGCACCGGAGCGTCCATCTTCGCCAGCGAGGAGATCCTCGACGAGGCCGGGGTGGCGATCCCGGACGAGCAGGAGGACGAGGTCGAGAAGTTCCGGGAGTTCCTTGACACCATTAGCCCGGAAGATTTCGGTAGAGCCACCTAAGCGACGCGCCGCGGAGATCGTTGACCTGCCGGGCCGGTCGGCCTAGCGTTCGAAACGAGTACCCAGGGTGGCCAGCTCCCGGGGCGGAGGCGGGTGTGGCGGTAACCAAGAGCGACGACGGCGAGTCGCGCGAGCGCGGCGCGGCGATCCAGCATGCCGGCGAGCAGGGCCTCCTGTTCGGAGACGAGCTGGTCGCCCACCCCGAGAACGTCGGCTACCGTGGCCCGACCGCCTGCGCCGCCGCCGGGATCACCTACCGCCAGCTCGACTACTGGGCGCGGACCGCGCTGGTGGAGCCGAGCGTGCGGGCCGCTCACGGCTCGGGGTCGCTGCGGCTCTACAGCTTCCGCGACATTCTCGTGCTCAAGGTGGTCAAGAAGCTGCTGGACACCGGCATCTCGCTGCAGCAGATCCGGGCCGCGGTCCACCATCTGCGCGACCGGGGCACCAGCGACCTGGCGCGGCTCACCCTGATGAGCGACGGCGTCAGCGTCTACGAGTGCACCTCCGCCGATGAGGTGGTGGACCTGCTCGCCGGCGGGCAGGGGGTTTTCGGGATCGCGCTCGGCCGGATCTGGCAGGAAGTCGACGGGACGCTGTCCGAGCTTCCCGCCGAGCGGGCCGAAGAGGTCAGCGAGCAGCGGGGCGACCAGGACAGCCGCAGCCACCACGACGAGCTCGCCCGGCGCCGGGCCAAAAGGACCGGCTGACCGCCGCCGGGCCGGCGCGTCGGCCCGATCTGGGCCGGTCTGTCATCACCGGTCCGTCATGTTAGGGTTCCGGTCGTGACGGCGGCCATCTCGGTGCGGGACCTCCGCAAGTCCTATGGCAGCCTGCGCGCGGTGGACGGGGTGACGTTCGAGGTCGAACCGGGGGAGTTCTTCGGCATCCTCGGCCCCAACGGGGCGGGGAAGACCACCACCCTGGAGATCATCGAAGGGCTGCGCGAGCCCGACAGCGGCGAGGTCAGCGTGCTGGGCATGAGCCCCTGGCCGCGGAACCCGGCCCTGCTGCCCCGGATCGGCGTTCAGCTGCAGGCATCGTCGTTCTTCGAGCGGCTGACCGCGCGGGAGCAGTTGCGCACCTTCGCCGACCTGTACGGAGTGCCGGCCCGGCGGGCCGACGAGATGCTGGACGTGGTGGGCATGGCCGACGTGGCCGGTACCCGCACCGAGAAGCTCTCCGGCGGGCAGGCGCAGCGGCTGTCGATCGCCTGCGCGCTCGTGCACCGCCCCGAGGTGCTGTTCCTCGACGAGCCGACCGGCGCGCTGGACCCGCAGGCGCGGCGGAACCTGTGGGACCTGCTGCGGGGCATCGCCGGGGAGGGCCACACCGTGGTGCTGACCACCCATCACATGGACGAGGCCGAGACCCTCTGCCAGCAGGTGGCGATCATGGACCACGGCAAGGTACTGCAGACCGGGCCGCCCGCCGCCCTGGTGCGGGAGCTCGCGCACCCGGTCAAGATCAGTGTGGAGTCGGGCCTGCTCGGCCCGGAGGAGGCCAGGACGCTGGCGGACGGGGCGGTGGTCGCCGACGACGGCGTGTCCCTCACCTTCACCACCACCGAGCCGGCTCCGGTCCTGGCGGGCCTGGCCAACCGCGACGCCCTCAAGGGGCTGCAGGTGACCGGCGCCACGCTGGAGGACGTCTTCCTGAGCCTCACCGGGCGGGAGTACCGGGCATGACCACGCCCCCGCCACCCGCGCCCGGCAGCCGTGCGGCCCGCTGGCAGGCGTTCCGGAGCCTGTCCAGGGCGATGTTCCGCGGCTTCGCCCGCGACCGGGCGGCCATGTTCTTCTCGATCCTGTTCCCGGTGATGTTCCTGCTGCTCTTCGGCTCCATCTACAAGAGCAGCAGCACCCCGAAGATCAGCGTGGTCGAGGTGGGCCGGGTCAGCGTCCTCGACCAGGCCCGCGCGGGCAGCCATGGCCAGCTGGACCAGGTGCTGTCCGTCACGCACAGCTCCAGCCTGGCCAGCGCCCTGAACGAGGTCCGGCAGGGCAACGTGGACGCCGCCGTGCAGCAGCAGGACGGCACGCTCGTGGTGCGCTACTCGGTCGCCAACCCGACCACGGCCGGGGTGGTCAACAGCGTGTTCTCCGGGATCGTGCAGGCGGCCAACCAGGCGGCATCCCGCCGCCCGCCCGCCTTCCAGCTGAGCTCCCGGCAGGTCGAGGACAAGTCACTCAAACCGATCCAGTACCTGACGCCGGGCCTGCTGGGCTGGGCGATCGCCTCCGGCGGGGCGTTCGCGGCGGCCATCACCCTGGTCAGCTGGCGGCAGAACAAGCTGCTGCGCCGACTCCGGCTCGCGCCGGTCGGCACGGGCTCGGTGGTCACCGCGCGGATCGCGGTCAGCGTCGCGGTCGGGATCGTGCAGATGTTCGTGTTCATCGCCATCGCCATCACCCCCTACTTCGGCCTCAAGCTCACCGCCTACTGGTGGATGGCGATCCCGATCGTGATCTGCGGCACACTGGCCTTCCTGTCGATCGGGCTGCTGGTCGGGGCCATCGCCAAGACGCAGCAGGCCGCGACCGCACTGGCGAACCTGATCATCTTGCCGATGGCGTTCCTCGGCGGGGCGTTCATCCCGCTCACCTTCGCGCCGCAGTGGATCCAGGACGTCTCGTATGCCTTGCCGCTGCGGTACCTGGTGGTCGGCATGCAGGATGTCATGGCCCGCGGCGACGGGCCCGCCGCGGCCCTGCCCGCCATGGGCATCCTGCTGGGGTTCGCCGCCGTGCTCACCCTGATCTCGGTGCGTGTCTTCCGCTGGGACGAGATCTGACCTGCGCCCTCGGGTAAGCTCGGGGCCAGCCGACGACACCGTCCGGGAGAGTCCCCGCGCGGCCAGCACGGGGCGCCGAAGGGGCAACCTCCCCGGAACCTCTCAGGCACCAAGGACCGGACGGGACAGGCGTCTCTGAAGTCGTGGCACCCGTCACGCAGCCGATGCCAGCGGGTGATGCCGGCGGGTGACGACAGAGGGGGAGGACCACAGCCGGGTGCCCAGCACCCGGTGGCTCCCTCTGGAGGCTCCCATGGACTTCGCATCACGCCACGTAGGGCCATCCCCGGCCGAGCAGCGGCAGATGCTGGCCACCGTCGGCTACTCCTCGCTGGATGAGCTGACCACGGCCGCGCTGCCACCCGCGCTGGCCAGCACCGGCGCCGCCCCGCTGGACCTGCCGCGGCCGCTGTCCGAGCCGGAAGCGCTCGCCGAACTGCGCCGGCTGGCGGCCCGGAACACGGTCCTGACCTCCATGATCGGGCTCGGCTACTACCCGGCGGTCACCCCGGCCGTGATCCGGCGCAACGTACTGGAGAACCCGGCCTGGTACACGGCCTACACGCCCTACCAGCCGGAGATCTCCCAGGGCCGGCTGGAGGCCCTGCTGAACTTCCAGACGATGATCGCCGACCTGACCGGGCTGCCGGTCGCGGGTGCGTCCTTGCTGGACGAGGCGACCGCCGCCGCGGAGGCGATGACACTGGCCCGCCGGGCGGCCGGGAAGGGCAGCATCTTCCTGGCCGACGCCGGCTGCCTGCCACAGACCCTGGCAGTGCTGGCCACCCGCGCCGAGCCGCTCGGCATCGAGCTGGTGGTCACCCACATCACCCCCGAGGTGGTGGCCGGACAGCCCGCCGGCGAGCTGTTCGGTGTGCTGCTGGCCTACCCGGCGGCCAGCGGTGAGATCGCCGACCCGCGGCCGGTCATCGCCGCAGCGGCCAGCGCCGGCGCGCTGACCACGATCGCCGCCGACCTGCTCGCCCTGACCCTGCTCACGCCGCCGGGGGAGCTGGGAGCCGCGATCGCGATCGGCACCACCCAGCGGTTCGGCGTCCCGATGGGCTTCGGCGGACCGCACGCTGCCTACATCGCGGTCCGGGACGACCTGCGCCGGCAGCTGCCGGGCCGGCTGGTGGGCGTATCGGTGGACGCCGACGGGCACCCCGCCTACCGGCTCGCCCTGCAGGCCCGCGAGCAGCACATCCGCCGGGAGAAGGCGACCAGCAACATCTGCACCGCCCAGGTCCTGCTGGCCGTCATCGCCGGCATGTACGCCACCTACCACGGCGCCGACGGGCTGGCGGCGATCGCCGGCCAGGTGCACCGCAAGGCGGCCGCGCTGGCGGCGGCGCTGCGTGCCCTGGGCCTCGCCGTGCCGGGGACGGCGTTCTTCGACACCGTCGCGGTCAGCGGGGTGCCGGGCGGCGCGGCGGCCGGGGTGGAACGCGCCCGGCAGGCGGGCTACAACGTGTACCTGGCCGGCCCGGACACTGTGCAGGTCGCCTGCGACGAGACGACCACCGACGGCCACCTGCGTGACGTCGCGGCCGCCCTGGCCGGCCGGCCCGCCGGGGAGGTGGACATCGCCAGCGGCCCCGAAGCGCTCCCAGCAGGCCTGCGGCGCACCTCCGCCTACCTCACCCACCCGGTGTTCAGCGAGCACCGCAGCGAGACGGCCATGCTCCGATACCTGCGCAAGCTGGCCGACTTCGACATCGCCCTGGACCGGTCGATGATCCCGCTTGGCTCGTGCACGATGAAGCTGAACGCGGCGGCCGAGATGGAGCCGATCAGCTGGCCGGAGTTCGCTGACCTGCACCCCTTCGCCCCGCCGGAGCAGTGCGAGGGCTATACCGAGCTGATCGGTGCGCTGGCCGCACGGCTGGCCGAGATCACCGGCTACCACGCTGTCTCGCTGCAGCCGAACGCCGGGTCGCAAGGGGAGCTGGCCGGCCTGCTCGCGATCCGCCACTACCACGCCGCCCGCGGCGACACCGGACGCGACCTGTGCCTGATCCCCGAATCGGCGCACGGCACGAACGCGGCCAGCGCGGTGCTCGCCGGGCTGCGGGTGAGCGTGGTCAAGTGCGGCGGCGACGGTGCTGTCGACCTGGGTGATCTGCAGGCCAAGCTGGCCGAGCAGGAGGGACGGGTGGCGGCGATCATGCTGACCTACCCATCCACGAACGGGGTGTTCGAGGAAACGGTGACGCAGGTCTGCGACCTGGTGCACGCGGCCGGCGGCCAGGTCTACGTGGACGGCGCCAACCTCAACGCGCTGGTCGGGCTGGCCCGCCCGGGCCGTTTCGGCGCCGACGTGTCCCACCTCAATCTGCACAAGACGTTCTGCATCCCCCATGGCGGCGGCGGGCCGGGCGTGGGCCCGGTCGCGGTGCGCGAGCACCTCGCCCCGTTCCTGCCCGGCGCTGGCAGGACCGGGCCGGTCGCTGCGGCACCGTACGGGTCCGCTGGCATCCTGCCGATCTCCTGGGCCTACATCGCGATGATGGGCGCCGACGGCCTGCGGCAGGCCACCCAGGTGGCCATCCTGGCCGCCAACTACGTCGCGAAACGGCTCGCCCCGCACTACCCGGTGCTCTACACCGGCCGGGACGGGCTGGTCGCCCACGAGTGCATCATCGACCTGCGGCCCGTCACCAAGGAGAGCGGGGTGAGCGCCGAGGACGTCGCCAAGCGCCTCATCGACTACGGCTTCCACGCGCCGACCATGTCCTTCCCGGTGGCGGGGACGCTGATGGTGGAGCCGACCGAGAGCGAGAACCTGGCCGAGCTGGACCGGTTCTGCGCGGCGATGATCGCGATCCGGCAGGAGATCGCGCGGGTCTCCAGCGGCCAGTACGACCCGCACGACAACCCGCTGCATAACGCTCCGCACACGGCATCCATGCTGCTCGCCGCCGACTGGAAACACCCCTACGAGCGGGAGGAGGCGGCCTACCCGCTGCCCGGCGACCGCCGGGCCAAGTACTGGCCCCCGGTCCGCCGCATCGACCAGGCCTACGGCGATCGCCACCTGGTCTGCGCCTGCCCGCCACCGGAGGCCTTCGCGAACTGAGCGGCCCGGCTCGCACGGGACCGGGGACGGGACGTTCGGCCCTGTGCGCTGCCGCCGCTCGCTGCCACCGTCGTGGCGTGGACTTCGCACAGCGGCCGATGCTGGTGTTCTGGGAAACGACCCGGGCCTGCCAGCTGGCCTGCCGCCACTGCCGCGCGTCCGCCCAGCCGCGAGCCCTGCCCGGTGAGCTCAGCGGCGCCGAGGGGCACGCGCTCATCGACCAGGTGGCCGGGTTCGGGCGCCCGCACCCCATCCTGATCCTCACCGGCGGCGACTGCCTGCTGCGGCCCGACCTGTTCGGGCTGATCGGGCATGCCCGGTCGGCCGGGATCCCGGTCGCGCTCTCGCCGTCGGTGAGCCCGGCGCTCGACGGCGCCATGATCGCCCGGATCGCCGCCTCGGGCGTCAAGGCGGTGTCGGTCAGCCTGGACGGCGCCGCACCCGCCACCCACGACCAGATCCGGGGCATCCCCGGCCACCACGCCGACACCGTCGCCGCCATCCGCTCGCTGGTGGCCGCCGGTCTGCCGGTCCAGGTCAACACCACCGTCATGAGAGCCAACGCGGGTGAGCTCGCCCGGGTCGCCGCCCTGCTGGACAGCCTGCGGGTGCACGCCTGGGAGGTCTTCTTCCTGGTGCAGACCGGCCGGGGAACGGCCGAGGGCGCGATCACGCCCGGCGAGCACGAGGACGTCTGCCACTTCCTGTACGACGCCTCCCAGCACGGCTTCGTGGTGCGGACGGTGGAGGCGCCGTTCTTCCGCCGGGTGGTCGCGGCCCGGCGGGCCGGGGCGCCGCCGCCACGGCGGCCGCTGTACCAGGCGCTGGCGGGGGAGCTGCACCGCCTGGCGGGCGAGCCGGCCCGGCGGCCCCGCGCGCACACCGCCGCCACCAGGGACGGCAAGGGCATCATCTTCATCGGGTACAACGGGGACGTGTACCCGGCCGGGTTCCTCCCGCTGGCCCTGGGCAACGTGCGCCGCCAGCCGCTCAGAGCGATCTACCGGGAGGACCCGCTGCTGCTCGCCATCCGCGCGGCCCGGTTCAGCGGCCGGTGCGGCTACTGCCCGTACGCCGATCTGTGCGGCGGGTCCCGCGCGCGTGCGTACGCGGCCTGCGGCGATCCGCTCGGGCAGGATCCGGCCTGCCCGTTCCAGCCGGCCCGCACGGAACCCGTGCCCGCATAGAGTTGCCTGCGTGGCGGATCCGCATGCCTACCGGCCCGCCCCGGGCTCGGTTCCCGAGTCTCCGGGCGTCTACCGGTTCCGCGACGGCCACGGCCGGGTCATCTACGTCGGCAAGGCGAAGAACCTGCGGGCCAGGCTCAGTTCCTACTTCGCCGACTTCGCCGGGCTGCACCCCCGAACCCAGTCGATGCTCACCTCGGCGGCCGGGGTGGACTGGACCGTCGTGGGCACCGAGGTCGAGGCGCTGCAGCTGGAGTACTCCTGGATCAAGGAGTTCGATCCCCGGTTCAACGTCCGGTACCGGGACGACAAGAGCTACCCCTACCTCGCGGTCACCCTGGACGAGGAGTACCCACGGGTGTTGGTGATGCGGGGCGCCAAGCGCCGCGGCACCCGCTACTTCGGCCCGTACTCGCACGCCTGGGCGATCAGGGAGACCGTGGACACCCTGCTGCGGGTGTTCCCGGTCCGGACCTGCTCGGCGGGGGTGTTCCGGCGCGCCCGCCAGATCGGCCGGCCCTGCTTGCTCGGGTACATCGGCAAGTGCTCGGCCCCGTGTGTGGAACGGATCAGCCAGCCCGAGCACCGCCGGCTGGCGGAGGAGTTCTGCGACTTCATGGCCGGCCAGACGGCCCGGTTCACCCGCCGGCTGGAGGCGGAGATGCGGGCGGCGGCCGGGGCCGAGGAGTTCGAGCGCGCCGCCCGTCTCCGCGACGACATCCAGGCGCTGGGACGGGCGCTGGAGAAGCAGGCGGTGGTCCTGCCCGACGGGACCGACTGTGACGTCATCGCCCTCGCCGAGGACCAGCTCGAGGCGGCCGTCCAGGTCTTCTACGTGCGCGGCGGCCGGGTCCGCGGCCAGCGCGGCTGGGTCGTGGACAAGGTGGAGGACGTCAGCGACCCCGAACTCGTGGAGCATTTCCTGAGCCAGGTGTACGGCGAGGACGGCGTCGCCGGGAACGGGACCGGATCAGCGCAGCCGCCTGCCCGGGAGCCGGGCACGGCCGGCCCCGGCGTGCCGCGGGAGGTGCTCGTCCCGGTGCTCCCGCCGAGCGCGGCCGCGGTGGAGGAGTGGCTCGCCGCCCGCCGGGGTGGCCGGGTGAGCCTGCGGGTTCCCCGCCGCGGCGACAAGAGGGCCCTGCTGGACACCGTGGCGCGGAACGCGGCCGAGTCGCTGGCCCTGCACAAGACGCGGCGGGCGAGCGACCTCACCACCCGCAGCCTGGCCCTGAACGAGATCCAGGTGGCGCTGGGCCTGGACCAGGCGCCGCTGCGGATCGAGTGCTACGACGTGTCGAACCTGCAGGGCACCCATGTGGTGGCGTCCATGGTGGTGTTCGAGGACGGCCTGGCCCGCAAGAGCGAGTACCGGCGGTTCAGCGTCCGCGGGACCGGCGGCGAGGGTGACGTCGCGTCCGTGCATGAGGTCATCACCCGCCGGTTCCGGCGGTTCCTGGAGGAACGGGAGGCGACCGGCGAACTCGACATGCTGGGCGATCCCGCGGCCAGGGCGGGCGAAGACGGCACCCGCCAGCGCAAGTTCGCCTACCCGCCCAACCTGGTGGTGATCGACGGCGGCCCGGCACAGGTGGCCGCCGCGGTCTCGGCCCTGACCGCGCTTGGCATCGACGAGGTCGCGGTGTGCGGGCTGGCCAAGCGCCTGGAGGAGGTATGGCTGCCGGGCGAGGACGCGCCGGTCATCCTGCCGCGGACCAGCGAGGGGCTGTACCTGCTGCAGCGGGTACGGGACGAGGCGCACCGGTTCGCCATCACCTACCACCGGGCGAAGCGCTCCAAAGCGCTCGCCGTCAGTGAGCTTGACGGTGTACCGGGACTGGGCCCGGCCCGGCGGGCTACGCTGCTACGGCACTTCGGCTCGGTCCGCAAGATCGCCGCCGCGACACCGGCGGAGCTGGCGCAGGTGCCCGGGATCGGGCCGCACCTGGCGGAGGCGGTGCTGGCCACGCTGCGGCCGGACGGGGCAGACACTAGGACCACCGGCACGGGGACCACAGACACTAGGGCCACGGGCACGGGGAGCACGGGCACGGGGACTTCGTGAAGGGCGGGGGTATGCGGGGATGGATCGCAGGGCTGCGAGGCGGGAGCTGCGCGACGCAGGTACGGCGGGTCCGGTGATCGACGTCGTCATCATCACGGGCATGTCCGGCGCGGGCCGGAGCACGGCCGCCAAGACGCTGGAGGATCTCGACTGGTTCGTCATCGACAATCTGCCGCCCGGCCTGCTCCCGACGATGATCAACCTGGCCCGGCGGGCGAAGGGTGCACTGCCGCGGATCGCCGCCGTGATGGACGTGCGCAGCCGCGCCTTCTCCAGCGACCTGGAATCGACCATCACCGAACTGGCCGCCCGGGGGGTCCGGCCGCGGGTGGTGTTCATGGAGGCCGCTGACGACACCCTGGTCCGCCGGTTCGAGAACGTGCGCCGCCCGCATCCGCTCCAGGAGGACGGCCGGGTGGTGGATGGCATCGCGGCCGAGCGGGAGCTGCTGCGGGGGGTCCGCGGAGAGGCCGATCTGGTGCTCGACACCTCCGCGCTGAACGTGCATGAGCTGCGCGCCCGGATGCACGACTACTTCGGGGACGGGCCGGCGAACGCGCCCCGGGTCAGCGTGGTGTCGTTCGGCTACAAGTACGGGCTGCCGGTGGACGCCGATCTGGTGGCGGACTGCCGGTTCCTGCCCAATCCCCGCTGGATCGAGGCGCTCGCCCCGCTGACCGGTCAGGACGAACGGGTCAGGGAGTACGTGCTCAGCCAGCTGGGCGCCGCCGAGTTCCTCGATTCCTACCTGACGGCGCTGCGGGTGATCCTGGCCGGATACGAACGGCAGGGCAAGCAGTATGTGACGCTGGCGATCGGCTGCACCGGCGGCAAGCACCGCAGCGTGGCGATGGCCGAGCAGATCGCCGAGCGGCTGGAGGAGACCGGCCTCGGCATCCAGGTGGTCCACCGTGACCTGGGGCGCGAGTGACGGCGGGCGGAACCGGAGGTGAGCCGGCCCGGGTGGTGCCCGCCGTGCGGCCGCTCAACCCACGGGTGGCCGCTCTCGGCGGCGGGCACGGGCTGTTCGCCTCGCTGTCCGCGCTGCGGCGGGTGACCCGCCAGCTGACGGCGATCGTCACGGTGGCTGACGACGGCGGCTCCAGCGGCGTGCTGCGGCGCGAGTTCGGCGTGCTCCCGCCGGGCGACCTGCGGATGGCGCTTGCCGCCCTGTGCGGCGACGACGCCTGGGGCACGACCTGGAGCAAGGTGGTGCAGCACCGCTTCACCGGCGGCGCCGGGCTGGACGGGCACGCGGTCGGCAACGTGCTCATCGTGGCCCTCTGGGAGCTGCTGGGGGATACCGTCCAGGGGCTGGACTGGGTGGGCCGGCTGCTGGGCGCCCACGGGCGGGTGCTGCCCATGGCCTCGGTCCCGATCGATCTGGTGGCCCAGGTGGAAGGGGCCGACCCGGCCCGGCCGAATGAGATCAGCACGGTGTACGGCCAGGCCGAATGCGCGGCAACCACCGGGCGGGTCCGGTCCATCTCGCTGATACCGTCCGACCCGCCCGCCTGCCCGGAGGCGGTGGCCGCGATCCGTACCGCCGACTGGGTGGTGCTGGGGCCCGGCTCCTGGTTCACCAGCGTCCTGCCGCACCTGATGGTGCCGGAACTGGCCCAGGTGCTGATCAGCACCCGGGCCCGCCGCCTGGTAGCGCTCAACCTGGCGCCGCAGCCGGGTGAGACCGAAGGATTCTCGCCCCATACCCACCTGGAAGTGCTCGCCGATCACGCGCCAGCGCTTACGGTCGACATCGTGCTGGCGGACAGGGGCGCGGCGGGTGGCACGGCCGCCCAGCTGGAGAAGGCGGCGGGGCGGCTCGGCGCCCGGCTGGTACTGGCGGATCTGGCGATGCGGGACGGCTCGCCCCGGCACGATCCGCGGCAGCTGGCGGGGGCGTTCGCAGAGATCTTCGAGGGGGAATGAGCAGATGGCCATGACCGGCCTGGTGAAGGATGAACTGAGCCGTGTCACCGTGCTCAAGCCGTGCTGCCGCAAGGCGGAGGTATCCACGCTGCTGCGTTTCGCCGGCGGCCTGCACCTGGCCAGCGGGCGGATCGTTGTCGAGGCCGAACTGGACACCGGTGCCGCCGCGCGGCGCCTGCGCAAGGACGTGGCGGAGGTGTTCGGCCACGCCTCGGAGCTGATCGTGCTGGCCCCGAGCGGGCTCCGCAAGGGCAACCGTTACCTGGTGCGGGTGCGCCGGGACGGGGAGAGCCTGGCCAGGCAGACCGGCCTGGTGGACGCGCACGGGCGGCCGGTCCGCGGCCTGCCCCGGCAGGTGGTGGCCGGCACCACCTGCGACTGCGAGGCGGCGTGGCGGGGCGCCTTCCTCGCCCATGGCAGCCTCACCGGGCCCGGCCGCTCGATGGCACTGGAGATCACCTGCCCCGGCCCGGAGGCCGCACTGGCCATGGTCGGGGCCGCCCGGCGGCTGAAGATCCACGCGAAGGCCCGTGAGGTGCGGGGGGTGGACCGGGTCGTGGTCAGGGACGGCGACGCGATCAGTGCGCTGCTGACCCGGCTGGGCGCCCACGACAGCGTGCTCGCCTGGGAGGAGCGGCGGATGCGGCGGGAGGTCCGGGCAACCGCCAACCGGCTGGCCAACTTCGACGACGCCAACCTGCGCCGCAGCGCCCGGGCGGCGGTCGCGGCCGGTGCCCGGGTGGAGCGCGCGCTGGAGATCCTGGGCAGCGACGCGCCGGAGCATCTCACCGTGGCGGGCCGGCTGCGGATCGAGCACCGGCAGGCCAGCCTGGAGGAGCTGGGCCAGCTGGCCAGCCCGCCGCTGACCAAGGACGCCATCGCCGGCCGGATCCGGCGGCTGCTCGCCATGGCCGACAAGCGCGCCCGCGACCTGGACGTGCCGGGCACCGAGGCGCTCCTGACGCCAGAGATGCTCCTGCCGTAGCGGCAAAGGACCTTCGGCCCGCGACCCGCTGCCATCTGCCCATCCGGGCGGCGACACGGCCGCGAGTAGGGTTTCGCAGCAGCGGGAACGTTGTCCGGTAGGGTCTACTGCTCGGGGGCGCGCCCGGGCGACATCGCAGCTTCTGATGAGGAGATCAATGCCGTGACCATCCGCGTGGGCATCAACGGATTCGGCCGCATCGGGCGCAACTTCTGGCGCGCTGTCCATGCCGGAGGGCAGTCCGCAGACATCGAGATCGTGGCCGCCAACGACCTCGGCGACATGGCCACCTTCGCTCATCTGCTCAAGTACGACACCGTGCTGGGCACGCTGGACCTCGACGTGCACGCCGGTGACGGTGCCATCGTGGCGGGGGACCAGCGCATCACCTGGCTGGCCGAGCGGGATCCGGCGGCGCTGCCCTGGCGCGACCTCGGGGTCGATGTCGTGATCGAGTCGACCGGCCACTTCACCAACGCCGCCGACGCCCGCAAGCACCTGGCGGCCGGTGCGAAGAAGGTCATCATCTCGGCTCCCGCCAAGGGCGAGGACATCACCATCGTGATGGGCGTCAACGACGGCGCCTACGACCCCGGCCAGCACGACATCATCTCGAACGCCTCCTGCACCACCAACTGCGTGGCGCCGATGGCGAAGGTGCTGCTGGACAGCTTCGGCATCGTCAAGGGCCTGATGACCACCATCCACGCCTACACCAACGACCAGGTGATCCTGGACTTCACGCATAAGGACCTGCGCCGGGCACGGGCCGCCGCGCAGAACATCATCCCCACCACGACCGGCGCCGCCCGGGCCACCGCGCTGGTGCTGCCCGAGCTCAAGGGCAAGCTGGACGGGATGGCGATGCGGGTGCCGGTCATGGACGGCTCGGTCACCGACCTGGTGGTCCAGCTGAGCCGGGAGGCGAGCGTGGACGAGGTGAACGCGGCGTTCCGGGCGGCCGCGGACGGCCCGCTCAAGGGTTACCTGCACTACACCAGCGACCCGATCGTGTCCTCCGACATCGTCGGCACCCCCTACTCGTGCACCTTCGACTCCGGCCTCACGATGACATTCGGCGACCAGGTCAAGGTCATCGGCTGGTACGACAACGAGTGGGGCTACACCAGCCGCCTGGTGGACATCACGGCGCTGGTCGGCGGGCGGCTCGGATGACCGCTGCCCGCGGTCACCAGACCCCCCAGCCCCCATCCGAAACGAGACCAGGACGCTGATGAAGCGGGTCGATGACCTCGACGTGGCGGGGCGGACGGTCTTCCTGCGCGCAGACCTCAACGTGCCGCTGGACGGGACCACAATCACCGACGACGGCCGGATCCGGGCCAGCCTCCCCACCCTGACCACGCTGATCAGCCGTGGCGCCAGGGTCATCGTCTGTGCCCATCTCGGCAGGCCCAAGGGCGGCGATTACGCCGAGCGCGCGGCCGGCGGCCCGTCGCTGCGGCCGGTCGCCGCCCGGCTGTCGGAGCTGCTGGGCGGCGAGGTCGTGCTCGCCGGTGATGTGGCGGGGGAGTCGGCCGCCAGCGCCGCCGCGGGACTGGCCGACGGCGACGTCGCGCTGCTGGAAAACGTCCGCTTCGCGCCCGCCGAGACCAGCAGGGACGACGCGGAGCGGGCCGGGTTCGCGGCCAGGCTCGCCACCCTGGCGCAGCTGTACGTGGGCGACGGGTTCGGCGCGATGCACCGCAAGCACGCCAGCGTGTACGACCTGCCCCAGCTGCTGCCGCACGCGGCCGGGCAGCTGGTGGTGGCGGAGATCTCGGTGCTGCGCCAGCTCACCACCGACCCGCCGCGGCCGTACGTGGTGGTTCTGGGCGGCGCCAAGACCTCGGACAAGCTGGCGGTCATCGGCAACCTGGTCCAGATCGCCGACCGCCTGCTCATCGGGGGCGGCATGGCGTACACGTTCCTGGCCGCCCTGGGCCACCAGGTAGGTGACTCACTGCTGGAGACCGATCAGATCCCGCAGGTGTCGGCGGTGCTGGCGGACGCGGCCCGGGCCGGGGTGGAGGTGGTGCTGCCCGCCGACCACATCGTGGCTGATCACTACGGCGCCGACGCCACGCCCGAGGTGGTGCCCGGCGCCGACATCCCGGCCGGGCGGCTGGGCCTCGATATCGGCCCGGCCACCCAGGATCTGTTCGCCCGCAAGCTGGCCGACGCCAAGACGGTGTTCTGGAACGGGCCGCCCGGCGTGTTCGAGCTCCCGGCGTTCGCCGGCGGTACCAGGGCGGTCGCCCAGGCGATCAGCGCCGTGACCGGGCTGACGGTGGTGGGCGGCGGTGACTCCGCGGCGGCCGTTCGGCGGCTGGGCTTTCCGTCCGGTGCGTTCACCCATATCTCCACCGGTGGCGGGGCAAGCCTGGAGTACCTGGAGGGCAGGACACTGCCGGGCCTGACCGCGCTGGAGGGCGAATGAGCCGGGCCAGCGGCGGGCGGGTGCCGCTCATCGCCGGCAACTGGAAGATGCACAACACTCATTTCGAGGCGATCGCGCTGGTCCAGAAGCTGGCCTTCACCCTGACCGGCAAGGACTTCGACGCCGCGGAGGTGGCGGTGCTGCCGCCGTTCACCGCCCTGCGCAGTGTGCAGACCCTGGTGGCCGGGGACAAGCTGCGGATCCGGTACGGGGCACAGGACATCTCCCGCCACGACCAGGGCGCCTACACCGGTGAAGTGTCCGGGCCGATGCTCGCCAAGCTCGGCTGTGCCTATGTGCTGGCCGGCCACTCGGAGCGGCGCCAGTACCACGGCGAGGACGACGCGCTGGTGAACGCCAAGGCCGGGGCCGCGCTCCGGGCCGGGCTCACCCCGATCGTGTGTGTGGGCGAGAACCTGGCCGTGCGCCAGGCCGGTGACCACCTCGCGTCCACCCTGGCCCAGCTCGACGGCTCCCTGAGCGGGTTCAGCGGCCAGCAGGTGGCCGGCCTGGTAGTCGCCTACGAGCCGGTCTGGGCGATCGGGACCGGCGAAGTGGCCCGGCCGGAGGACGCGCAGGAGGTCTGCCACGCGATCCGGGAGCGGGTTTCCGCGGTTCACGGGCACGATGTGGCCCGTGATGTGCGTATCCTGTATGGCGGGTCGGTGAAGGCCGACAACATCGCTGCGATCATGGCGCAGCCAGCCATCGACGGGGCGCTGGTTGGTGGTGCCAGCCTCGATGCCGGTGAGTTCGTCAAGATCTGCCGGTACCGTGAACTGGCCGTGCGGGCCTGAGGGCAGGACAAGCAGAGCACCCGGAAGGACGAGCATCGGCAGTGGTCATCGGAGTTTCTGTCGTCCTTATCATCACCAGCCTGCTCATGGTGCTGCTGGTGCTGCTGCACAAGGGTAAAGGTGGTGGGCTGTCGGACCTGTTCGGCGGCGGGATGAGTTCCTCGCTGGGCTCGTCGTCCGTGGTGGAGCGGAACCTCGACCGGCTCACGATCTTTACTGGGGTCGTCTGGTTCCTCTGCATCGTCGGTCTCGGCCTGTTGCTGAACAACTGACGGCCACGGAGCATGGTGCGGTGAATAGGGCAAGGGGTGGTCTGTGAGTAGTGGCAACGCCATCCGGGGAAGCCGCGTCGGGGCGGGTCCCATGGGCGAGGCGGAACGTGGTGAGTCGGCACCGCGGGTGCGGGTCTCCTTCTGGTGCTCCAACGACCATGAGACCCGGCCCAGCTTCGCGAGCGACGCCGCCGTGCCGGAGACCTGGGATTGCCCGCGGTGCGGGTTCCCGGCCGGACGTGACCAGGCGAACCCGCCCGGGCCGCCCCGCAGCGAGCCCTACAAGACCCACCTGGCCTACGTGAAGGAGCGGCGCAGCGACTCGGACGGGGCGGCGATCCTGGCCGAGGCGCTGGACAGGCTGCGCAGGAGCGTCTGAGGCCACTGGCCCGCCGCTGGCATCGCCGGCCCTCCCGGCAAGCGGTTACCTGACCTTCGCGTCTTTTCTGGCTGCCCTTTCCCGGCCATCAATCGCGCCTTCTTCCGGCGCCTTTCCGCCATTGCATTCTGGTGTGCCCGTGACCTCATACCAATTCATGACTCATTTCTGCCAGACATTTTGCCTGGCAGAAGGTGTATGGCGGAACTAGGCCGCATTCGCTGAACGTTCTTGATCACGATGACCGGCCGTCCGGCCGGACGCGGGCAGCCGGAGCGTGCCTCATCAGCGAATCAGTCGTCACCCCAGCACTGAGCCCAGCCCTCGCCAGGACGCGGCTGGCGGGCTGGGTGGCTGGTGCGGGTATCGGCACCGCCATTGTGATCATGGTGATGGTGTCGGTGGCGGGGCCGAGCCGGGCCGTGGTGACCGTGCCGTCCGCGGGTGGCGGGCCGCCGTGGTGGGTGCCGTTGCATCTGCCGGCGTTGCTGGTGACGGTGGCGTTGTGGGTGGCGGCGGTGGC